>Ga0247837_1006822_pt1 | contig 15695 bp, 4 predicted proteins | sample LaCtaG_2_FD_187115 | JGI IMG/M metagenome (GOLD analysis project Ga0247837, IMG submission 187115) | Freshwater microbial communities from meromictic Lake La Cruz, Castile-La Mancha, Spain - LaCruzMarch2015_14.5m | ecosystem: Environmental > Aquatic > Freshwater > Lake | place: Spain: Castile-La...
AGAATTGCCTAGCACTCCATTCGCACCCGCTCCACCTACACCTCCAGTACATCCTGCACACGCAGGGGTAGTTTTGGTGCATGAAGAACCTCCTGTTCCACCTACACCTCCGGCAGAACTGCCTGATTGTCCGCCAGCACCACCCACACCGGCCACACTGGTCACCGGGCAGCTAAGGGCAGCACTCGGAACTGGTGAAATTGTTCCTCCGGCACCACCAGCACCTCCTCCTCCTACAGAAGGAGAGACCGCAACACCATTAGGACCTGTAGCCGCTGCTGCGGTCTGAACCTGACAACGACTGATGTTGACCCCGGTCTGTCCAGCAATGTGAACACCGTAGACGCTGCGTCCTCTTCCGTTGGTAACACCGGTTCCAAGATCCGGACTGACGTTGATGTTCAAATCGCGCAGGGAAACGTTGTTCCCTGCAACCTGCATACCGATGTAATGACCCACCTGTACCCCGGAAACGTTAGTCTCTTCCAACGGAGGAGAAAGTGTTATGCTCGTAGTGGCCGATGAACTCTTCACCCAATCGGTACCCGACTGGACGTAACGGCCATCCACCGTCAATCCACCTGGTAAGGTGATCTTCTGGTTGTACGAATAGCTCCCTGACAACATCAGGATGTGGTTCCTGGACGGGCTACCATTGTAAATTTGGATGGCCTGAGGGAGGGTCACCGGACAGTCCTTCTGGCCAAGTGTACCCGTAGGGTCTCCTGCAGCAGACACGTAGATGAAGTTACAGGCATCTATAACAGTTCCATCAGGCGGAAGTGCGATGGTCCTGTCCTGCGATGCTCCAACACACGTTGCGTTGGCTGCGTCACGCACCTCAAAACTATAAACCCCGTTCGTCAATCCACCGAATACATTCGAAGGCTGCCAAGCCTGCCAAGCTCCGGGACCCGCTGCTGTCCGTCTGTACTCATACGTTGCAGAGGCACCCCCTGAAGGTGTTATCGTCACCGTGGCAGACAGATACTGATTGCCAGAGCATACGTATCCCGTATTCGTGGTGAAGGTGATTGCTGAAGGTTCCGTCATCGGTACACTTCTATTGAAGGTGCAGCCGTTCGCATCCGTTACCGTAAGATTGTAGGTACGGGCTATCATAAGGTTCGCTACAGCACTTGTGCTTGTGTAGCCAGAAGGTGAAGAGACCCAGTTATAGGTGTAAGGTGACACGCCCCCTGACGGTACCGCTGTAATCGAACCCGTGTTGCTTCCATTGCAGCTCAGATTCCATCCACTGAAGTTGGACGGGGTCACTGCAGCGTTCAGCACTGGGGGAGCAAAGAGTTCCACGGAGGCGCGGGCAAAGCAATTGGCAGCATCCGATGTGATGACCTCGTAGCGACCCGCAACAAGCCCGCTGATGCTGTTGGTGTTGGAGTTCACACTAGCGTTCGTTTGAAAATTTGACCACGCATACGTTATCGGGAGAGCGGCTGTTCCACCAGCCGTTGCTGTTACCTGACCATTGTTCCCGAAAGCACAGGCAACTCCAAAACCATTATAATCCAACGCGCTAACATTCAGTGAGTAAGCTGCACTCACATTGAGGGTCAAATCCAATTGAGCGCTCTCGCAACCATTGACCGTGTTGTAGCTGGTCACATGGTAATCATCTGGGCCGCCCACCGCGAACGTGCTGTAGCTGGTACCTGTTGATAACAGATTGGTGGTAGAGTTAGGTCCGTAGAAATGGATGGTATTACCTCCCAATCCAATGGTCGGAGCAATCGTGGCAGCACCGCAACCAGTAATGGTCGTAGAAGCAAGCGATGGTAGCCCAATGGGGTAGACCTCCGTCACCCCTGACACGGCTGCAGGACAGCCGCCTGCACACGTACGCACCACCCGTACCCATATAGGGGCCGTCAAAGCACCTGTGTTATATGTACTTCCTGTTGCCCCACTGACGTTGGCAAAGCCAGTCGTTGCACTGGTGGTACTTACCTGCCATTGCAGATTGCACGGTGCTGCGCCACCAGAGAACGTGGCCGTCAGGGTAGAACCCGCAGGGTCGGAACAAAGCACAGTCCCTTCGTCCGTGATGCTGATGGTCTGGTCGAGGGTAACCGTAATGGTTGCCTCGGCTGTAGTCACAGGGCAGGTCACCGATCCCACTCTTCTCACCCAATACTGGGTATCTGCGGATAGACCGCTGACAACGATACTGGAGGTCGTAGCACCCGAGATAACGTTGCTTCCAACAGTGCCCGTGCCCCACTCATAGGTGGCACCACCCTCAGTTCCACCAATAGCCGTGAGTGTAACCGACCCCCCATTACAGATGGTAGAACCAGGTGATGCGTTGATGGATGCTGGTGCAGTGGTGGTCGTGGTGATTACTGTAACACCCTGTTGTGCCGACTGTGTTCCTCCACACCCACCGGTTACCGTATAGATGATATTGGGTACACCGGGAGCGACCGCAGTAACCACACCTGCAATGCTCACAGTTGCCTGACCATTACTGCTAGTCCATGCACCTACCCCCGTTCCTCCGAGGTTGACCCCGGTAACGGTATAGGTGGCGACACCGCCAACACACAACGGACTGGTTCCGGAAACAGAGCCCACCGCTGCGTTCGGATGAACCGTAAGTGCCTGCTCAGCGAGTACTGTTCCGCCACAACCACCGGTGATGGTGTAGCGGATGTCTGTTGTACCGGCCGTGAGTGCGTTCACAACACCGGATGCGTTCACAGAGGCCACTGCCGGAGTTGTGCTGCTCCACGCCCCTGTTCCACCTCCCAAAACAACCCCGTTGGCTGAATAGGTAGGCGTTTGGCCGATGCACAATGGGGATGTTCCTGTAACCGATGTTATTTCGGCCAGCGGATTAACCGTTACCACAGCCGTGGCCGAGAGTGCAGTGGCACAGGTGGGAGCCGTCTGATATGCCGCACTCACCAACTGATAGGTGAACACTCCGCCCGCCCCGGTCGATACGGCAACAGAGGCCGATGCACTTGCGGCAACGCTGATGAATTGGTTCGACCCACCATTAACCATGTAGGTCACCACTATGGGGAATGCTGTCGTATTGGTGAAGGTGATGTTCGGGCTCGCGTCAAATTGACACACGGTGGTGGTGCCAGATATGGATGCTGTCGCGGCAGGACGAACCGTTATGGCAAACGTCCTTGCAGTTCCGTTTCCGCACGTGTTGGATGGAGTAACGGTAAGGGTACCGCTACCTGTAGGGGTGAATGTGACACTGTTGCTGGTGCCACTGGGGGCGACACTGGATGTGCCACCGTAACTCCACGCATAGGTAACGCCTGCCACATTGGTCACACTGTAGGTGCTAGATGTTCCGGTGCAGATGGTCGCATCCCCTGTGACGAGGCTGGGCTGAGCCGGTACAGCAATGACCGTGTAGTTGGAAGCGGCACTGAACAGCGCATCACAGCCCGAACCAGCATAACTCACACTCAGACGGTACTCATGCGTACCTGCAGCAGTAGTGCCTGCAATGGTCATGGAGGCTGAGCCTGCACCCGTGTAAGAAGCTCCCGCAGGAGTTCCGTTCACCACGTTGCCCCATGTTGAACCATTATAGTACTGCCACTGAAGCGTAGCAGCACCCGTTCCACCACTTACGGTGGCGCTCACCACTGTGGAACCACCAGAGCAGACCGTGGCATTCGTGAACGAGGGAACAGTCACGGAAGGGTCTACCACAACAGTAACTGCGGCATTGGCACTGACCGCATCACAAGCAAGACCTGTAGCAGCAAGGTTTCTACGGTAATAGTAGGTTCCTGTGCCTGTGATTCCAGAAACGGTCACCGAGGCTGTGGTTTGGTTGGTATAACTTGCCCCTGCTGGGGTTCCGTTTGAAACAGTTGTCCAGCCGGTCGAACCATTTGCAGAGTACTCCCACAACGGATCCATAGGGACTATTCCGTTGGTGAGGTTGGAGGTCAAGGTGACACTGCCTCCGGAACAGATGTTCGTAGAGGCGGCTGGTGCGGACAGACTTGGATCGGCCACGATAGTAAGGGTTCCACCGACACTGAAGGCATCTTGGCAACCGGACACTGCGGATGTTGCTCTCAATCGGTATTGATACGTGCCCGGGGCAATATCCCCAGCTATGGTCATAGTGCCAGTGGTATCGTTGGTGTAGGTGGCATTGGCAGGGGTGCCATTTGCCACGTTGCCCCATGTTCCGTTAAGATACTCCCATTGGAGGGCAGGTGAACCCGTGCCCCCAGATACCGTGGCGCTCACAGCGGTCGAACCGTTCCTACAGATGGTCGCATTGGTATAAGAAGGAGTTGAAACGCTGAAATCCGCATTCACGACAATGGCAGCATTGGCGCTGACAGCATCGCAACCTGTGGTGGTATTGGTGAGCGAACGTCTGAAATAATGTGTCCCAGCAGCGGTGATACCGCCAATGGTAATAGTCGGTGTTGTCTCGTTGGAGTAGGCGGCCCCAACAGGTGTGTTGTTGACCACCTGGCCCCAGCTGCTGCTACCATTGGCCGAATATTCCCAAACTGGCGTCATGCCGCCTGTTCCATTCGCGAGATTTGATGTGAGATTGACGCTGCCGCCTGCACAGATGGTCGTGCTCGCGGTCGGTGCGCTCAACGTGGGATCGGCCACCACGGTGACCACCCTGCAACTGCTCGCCCATGTTGACACTCCGCAGTCTGGTGAACCAGTAGGGTCCACCATCACCGCGTAGGTGCGCGAGGCGAGAAGCCCGCTGGGAGGGTTGTAGTTTGAAGATGTTGCGCCTGCTATGCTCGTCCAACCAACTGCGGACGTCCCAGTGGGACAGGCAGGGGTCCCATCCTGATAATACCATTGATAATTGTATGTGCCCGACCCTCCTGATGCTGGTGTTGACAATGTAATGTCGGCAGGATCTCCGCCCACACAGATGGTCTCATTGCCAGAGGCAATGGTACCACTGACCACCGCCCCACGAACGGTGACCAATTGACTTATTCCACCAGTTGCTGATGTACATGACGTGGAACCCACCCTTCTCACCCAGTAGGTAGTATTTCCCGTAAGTGCTGGCGTAGTGTAACTCACCGATGTTGCGCCACCGATAATGTTGCTACCGACCGGAACGGTTCCCCACTGATAGGTGGCTCCCGAACCCTCTGTACCACCATCAGCTGTCAGGGTCGTAGTTAGCCCATTACAAATGGTTGTAGTGCCTGTTATGCCTGTCGGGGCGGTGGGTGGGGTTTCAACAGTTACTGTGGCATCAGCCGTACCAACGCATGTTCGGGAATCCGTGACCGTGAGCGTATAATTAGTTGTTGCCGTCAGATTACTTGTTGTTGCCGAAGCGGTACCCTGACCACTGGAAACTGTACCACCACTCCAGTTGTAGATATAAGGACCAAGACCACTGGAAACACCTCCTACCAGTACCGTATTTGTGCCAGAACAAATATCAACCGAGGCAGGATCACTACCATTGATAGTGACAATCGGGTTAGGGTTTACTGTTACGTTAACTGTTGTAAAGGCGCCCGTTTGTCCGCATGCATTGGCTGGGGTCACCCTAACCGTACCATTGGATGAACCAAAGTTCACTGTTATCGATGTGCCGCCTTGGCCCGAGGCTATGGACACACCCGTTCCTGTGACCGCCCAGTTGTAGGTAGTTGCACCTGTAACAGCGGCAATGCTATACGCTACACCTTGTGAACCCGCGCAGACGCTCGTCAGCCCTGTGATGGCCCCCGCGTCATTCGGAGGGCCCTGCACCTCAAACGTGCGATACACTGGAATGCTCCATCCACAACATTCGTTGAATACCCTTAACTTCACTTGATACGTTCCGGGTGTAGCAATGGTCAAACTCCCCGTGGAGCTACCTGTTTGGGCCGTGGAGAAGAGATTCGAACCTGGGGAGGTGATTGAACTAGGTGCTGATATGAGCTGCACTGCCCAATCGTATTGAGTTCCCGCTGTTGGGGAAGAGAACGAGATGGCCGTATTGGGACAAATAGGACTGATTACTGCATTGATTGAAGGGAGCGTTCTGGTGCCAGTAATTACCACAAGGTCCTGATATACATCACTACCCACCTGCACATTATACTCACCTGTGCTGGTGTAATACACCTGAACCGGAGAGGACGAAGTGCCGAAACCTGACTGACCATTACTGAGATTGGGAACCCATTGGGCACTTCCCCCAAAATTCCAACTGTCTGCGCCTGTCCGTGTGAGGGCTATCTCTGAATTGGTGCAACCCTGCCTCTGATTCACAGTAACTGTTCTTGTGGGCAGCGTGATTCCATTGAAATTGCCTGCGCCCACCCTAAATATCTGATAACTGAAACCCGCGCTGCCTGCACCACCAGTACCACCAGTACCACCGCCACCACCCGTGCCCCCGCTGCCTCCAGCTGAGGCTTCACAATTCCCTGAGCCGCCACCTGCTCCAGAGCCACCGGAACCACCGGAACCACCAGAACCACCAGCACCGCCAGCACCGGCAGCACCGGGATTGCTCTCCACCTGAGAAAGGTGGGTGGCCTCCGTTCCACTGTTATTGAGATAGATACCTATGGAAGATCCCCCTCCTTTTCCTCCGGTGCCTCCGGTGCCTCCAAAACCTCCACGGCCACCACCACCACCGCCACCGCCACCGTCAACGTTGCCGGTGAAACTGATTCCTTGACCACCGCCACCACCTCCACCGCTTCCACCGCCACCTTGTCCTCCAGTACCTCCACTCCCTCCTTGAGAGCCTGGATAAAAGTACCTGTTGCTGCTTGCCGTAAAGGCACCCGATGAACCCGCTCCTCCAGTACCTCCTGTGCCTCCGGTAGAACCGGTATTCCCATTACCAGCAGGCGCAGGGTTATCACAACCTCCACCGAACGATTCGGACGTACCTCCGCTGCCACCTCGAGCGCCACCACCACCACCACCAGCACCAGCAGCACCAGCAGCACCTCCGGCCAGACTCGATCCTACTATGCTTCCCCCAGCTACACCTAATCCACCGGCAGCGCCTGTTCCACCGGCAGCGCCTGTTCCACCAGTACCTCCAGTTCCACAGCACGGTCCGCCACTTCCAGCGCCACCATTGCCACCATTGCCAAAACCAGTACCACCTCCTCCACCTCCTGCGCTATTACCAACGCAACCAAAAAGTAGGTTCTGACAGTAATTAGAACCACCACCACCACCACCGCTTGCTCCCGTTCCACCTCCACTTCCGCCCCCTCCAGAGCCTCCACTTGCCCCACCAGAGGCCGCGCCTGTGTTCACTCTAACGCGCTGAATATCATAGTTTGTGCAACCGGTAAGGTGGATACCATATACAGACTTACCATAGCCATTGGTGGTCTGTCCGGACACACCTGCCACATCAATCCGCAAATCTTTCAGGGCAAAGTTGTCTCGGCCATCCGCAATCACACCGATTTTGTGCGTGACATCATTGAGGCCGGAAGGCGTAACCTCAGGTGGTGTGATGTTCCAAAAAGTAGTGGGAGGAATGGCTGTGCCCGTACTCTTCACCCAATCCGTACCAACTACCGTGTATCCTCCTTCTATGGTGATTCCACTCGGGATGGAAATGGTCTGTCCATAATCATACTGTCCGGCCAACATAAGAATCCTGTTCCTGGTGGGGGTACCACTATATATGGTGAATGCCGTGAGCAGGTCGGTTGGACACTGCTTCGTTCCCAACGGCCCACCACCGCTTGGAGAGACATAAATGAAGTCGCACACATCAACAGCTGTTCCTGCATCAGGGTAGTCAACGTTCAAAGTGACAGAGGCCACACACTGATTCTGGTCGCGAACGTAGAAGGTACGGTTTCCCTCGGCCACAGTAGGGAACAATGGGTCGGTCACCCAGGTGGTTCCGTTGCTGCTGTATGTATAGCCGGGCACACCTCCTGTACCAATCACCGTGACCTGTGCATTGGTATAAGCCCCCGATATGTTGCAGATGTATCCAATCGAAGTGCTGATTCCGACAGCCGTAGGTTGCGTAAGCGTGTAGGGCTGCGGGGCGGAAGAGCAGCCGTTGGCATCCGTAGCGGTCACCGTGTAGGTTGTGGCTGAAAGGCCTGTTCGTGAGGCACCCGTAGCACCCCCAACCCAGTTGTAGGTATAAGGACCTACACCTCCATTGGCACTTACAGTAATCGTACCGTTGCTGCCCCCGTTGCAGGACACATTGAAACCATCATCATTCGAGAGGGTCGGGGCATTCCAGCCGACAGCGCTGGCGGGTTCTGTTAGTGTAACACTACGCACCTCGGTGCAGTTTCCGTCATCCTGTATCGTCACCGAATAGGTGCCTGCGGTTAGCCCTGTAATAGTGCTTGTAGTTGCTCCGTTTGACCATGTATATTGGTATGGAGCCGCACCGCCAGAAGGAGTGGCAGTGGCGGTACCGTTACTCCCCCCGAAACAGGATACCTGCACCCCTCCTGAAAAACTGGAAGTGGACATGGCTACACTGAAGGACGGGGTGGAGTTGACCACCACCGTGGCAGCGCTGCTGCGGCAATTTGAGGTAGAATTGTGCGATACCACATAATAGGTTCCGGAAGTGGCGGTGGTATAGGTTGTTCCATCAACCCCAACCTGAGTGGTAAGGCCTGGATTGCTGTAGAATCTGTTCGTAGTGCCTCCCGTGCCCACCTGCGTCTGTATGGTGACCGATCCACAAACATCCAAAGTGCCAATGGGAACGGAGGGAGGGCTAGGAAGACCAACAGAGACCACATTAGACGTCACAGAAGCAGTACAACTCCCTGTGCACGTCCTCACCGCGCGATAATACATGGTCTGTGAGAGCGTGCCGGTGGTAAAAACGTTTCCAGATAGCGATCCTACTGCAGCTACCCATGGACTACCTCCCGTGGTCGATTGCTCCCACGTGGTAGGGGTGTTGCACACGCTGGTGTTCAAGGTCTGAGTCAGTTGGGCAGTATTTGTCCCACTGCAGGTCGGGCTTGAAGTGACCGCTATGGAGATGGTAGGTTGCGCCCGTACGGTCCACGAGGCGAGGACCCCACTCGCACCAGATGTATTGCACCCTGCTCCAGCGGTACAATTGGCCCTGCGCACAAACATGTTAACGGTGCCGTTAGTAACGTCACCAACCTGAGCGGTATATGAAGTAAGGACCGAACTCCACCCTTGAAGAACAAGACCAGAACCATTCCGGAACTCGTACTCAAAACCACACCCAAGGCCAGCTTCACCTCCTGAAGGGGTACCCGTAAAACTCAACGCCTGACCTACACACACGTCATTAACGTTGGGACTTCTCGTAATTCCCGCTGTTGGTGGCCCTGGCTGCGCGACCACTGTCCATGTGTATTGTGTAGAAGGTGAATTGTTACAACCCGACCCTGTGGGAACGGTGCGTATCCATATACTATTGTTACTAACGATTGGCGATGAAATAGTAGGAACAGAAGACGACCAAGGGGTACCACCTGTTAAACTATACTGAAACGTTTGAGAACCGGAACCTCCTGTTCCAAGAGTCGGGCTTGTCAAGGTAAGTGATTGGGCGCATATGTTTGTTACGTTTGGTGATCTGGTGGCTGTTGGAGCTGAGGCCTCGGCATTGACAACGACCGAGGCTGTATTGGAAGTGGTAGGTGATGTGCACCCACCTCCCGAGGTAATGATACAACGGTATTGGTAAGTACCTGCTGGAGAAGTGCCATCCGTTGTTGATGCCGTCACACTGCTTGCATTTGGAGTATTATAGTTTACTCCTGCAGGTATTCCATTTAGCACATTACCCCACGTACCGCCATTGTTGTATTGCCATTGGTAGGTTGGGCTCACTCCTCCGGTGCCAGTGTATGATACGAGACCATTTGCTCCGGGGCAAATTGGATTTGGTGGCTGTGTTACTGTTAAGGTAGGGTTTGAAGCGGTTGTGAAAGCACCCGTGCCTCCTAAGTTTGTATAATTGCTGCGGCATGGTGTAATACCGTTTCTAGCTCTAACGCGAAAGTAATAAGTTGTTCCTGCGGTAAGCCCCGTTATGGTTCTACTCGTGACATTACCCACATCTCCATTGCAATTTCCGCCACAACTGCCACCGGGGAGTGTAGAAGCCCAGCCTGCATCAGAGGTAACTTGAATCTCATAGCTTGAAGCATAGGTTGCAGCACCCCAATTGATTGTAACAGAGGTACAATTTGTTGAAGTAACACTAGGTGCACCAGGTGCTGCAGGAGTAGTAAATCGGAATTGCAATATGGCTGATGTAGTTGGCCAAGCAGTACCGCAATTAATAGCCGTTGTACGGTTAGTTCCAAAAGTATAGCTGGCGGCTCCGGAAACAGGGGTACTTCTTACATTGAGAGTATTGTTATCATAAAGAGTGGCATTAGAATTGGTGGCAGCCGTACGTAATCTAACATCATAGAAATAAGACGCGTTGAAGCCGGTGTAGGTTCTTCTGGAACCTGAGCCTATGCCACCTGTAGCATCCTGATAGCTACACGTTGCCGTGCCAATCGAACCATTGCTCGACTCCGTCCCTTTGTTTACACCAGTACCAGAATTGTTAGCCCCGCACTGGGCTGCAGCATACGTTGCGCTGAGCGCCACAACTGCACTCGAAAGAACAGCCCGAAAGACTGAACGCAAGATAGGGCTATTGAAAGATGAAAACGACCTACATCTTTCAGAATCGAGAAACCGAGAATATTTGCTTACCATAACCAGCTTATTTCAAATTTGAGGGCAATAAATCACAACTAATCGTAACCTTTAGGGGATTTAACCCCCAAAAGAACGTATTCTTTCTTGAAAGGATGTGGAAAACATGTGAAAAATCAAATTTATTCAAGCCAAAATATTCAAAAATATAATATTCAGATAAACAATAACTTTTTTGCACAAAATACAAGGCCTGAGTTTATATTGGTCGGATTTAGGTTCTCAGTCAGATAATTTTTTTTAGATACAGTGAAGAATATAAGGTAGATTGAATTAATAATCATGATGATGATATGCATAAAAGCCGCATATAAATAAGGAAAAATTGCAGAATTATAATCTGGTAACGAATTAGGATAAGCTGCTATTGGTAAGGAATAACTTGTAGATTGGCACATGGGTTAGATTGGGTTTTTTTTGTAAGTGGTATCATACGCATTTAAAATAAAGATGTTGATGCGAGTTTATCTTTCAAGAAATTTTAATTTTCCAATTAGAATATTTTTGTATGTGTTTCACGTAGCGATTTTAGCTAATTGCTTACGGATGAAGAAATGGATTGCCCTTTTATGAAATGGATAAGACCTATAAGGCTAGGCACTATCTTCGCACTTCACATCACCACTATGAGAAGTTATTTCCTGCTCTTTCTGCCAATTTTTTTGTTTTCTATACCAGTTTCTTTCTCCCAAGAAACCCAACCCTGCGGTGCGGATGAACTTCGTATCTCCACTCTACAATCCATGCCCAACGTGGCGAAGGCTGTGGCGAAGCGGGAGGCCGAATTGGAACAATGGACCACCGACTATATAGCTCAACACCCCAATCGTGGTGGCGAGCCATTGGTCTACACCATCCCTGTCGTGTTTCACGTGATTCATCAATATGGACCAGAGAACATTAGCGATGCCCAATTGAAAGATGGCTTGCGGGTGTGCAACGAAACTTTCCGCAAAACTTCGGCAGATACCGCGCTAATTGTAGACGCCTTCAAACCCATTCATGCCGATTGTGGTATTGAGTTTCGGTTGGCTACCAAAGACCCCGATGGCAATTGCCACAGTGGCATCAATCGCATTGCATCATCGCTTACTACCACGGGCGACCACGCGGTGAAATCGCTGGTGCATTGGGACCCAACGCGCTATTTGAATATCTATATTGTAAGTAACGCTGCTGGATTGGCAGGTCATGCCGTTTGGCCTTCGGATGCTGACACCATTCCCGAATGGGATGGCATAGTGCTAGCCCATAGCTACGTAGGCGATATTGGAACTTCCGACCACACCCGTTCGGTGGCCTTTGCCCACGAATGCGGACACTACCTTAACCTGCACCACATTTGGGGAGGAAATAATGTGCCCAACTTCTATTATTTGCCCGTGGCGCAAGCCGAAAATTGTGATTTTGACGATTTGGTGGACGATACTCCAAATACTATTGGTTGGCAAAGTTGCGCTCTTTCTGGGGCTTCGTGCGGCAATGAGGTAGATAACGTTCAGAACGCCATGGACTATTCCTATTGCAACATCATGTTTACCAATGGGCAGCGCGACAGGATGCACGCTTGCCTCAATTCGGATATTGCTGGGAGGAACAACCTTTGGCAGCAATCTAACCTTATTGCTACTGGAGTGTTGCCCGAACCTGCACCCCTTTGCGAGGCGGATTTTGTGAGCGATATGGTGGCCGTGTGCCCCAACACCGACAATGCCATCACGTTCACCAACACTTCGTTTCATGGCACGGTCGATTCGTTGCAGTGGGAGTTTCCCAGTGGTGTGCCTTCTGCATCTTCGCAAAACAATCCAACCGTAACATATTCCACTTCTGGAGCGCATGATGTAACGTTGCGCGCCTATTCCAATGGAGATTTTTATGAAACCACGAAGCCTAATTTTATATCGGTGCTGTCGGATGCACAGGTAGGTTATCCATTTTCCGAATCGTTTGAAGAAACCGTTGCGCTAGATGGCACCTTGTGGTCGCGGGCTAGTGTGGAGGCGGAAAACCAATGGGAGCTTACCACCACTGCGGCATCTAGCGGCACTAGTTCGGTGGTTTTAGACAACTGGGACAACGGCACATTAACCCGTGACGAACTTTTTGGTCCACCCATCAATTTGGAGGGCGTTTCTCAAATGAAGGTCGCATTTAAGTATGCCTTTGCAGGAAGGAATGCTGCCACGGGTTCTAATAAATTGCAATTTATGGTTACACGAAACTGCGAAACCAATTGGTCTGTGCGTCTCACTCTCGCAGGTGCATCACTCGAAACTGCCGAGCCGCAATCCACTCCATTTCTGCCCACTGCCAGCCAATGGGTTCAGGAGGAAATCACGGTACCAGCATTGTATTTTGAGCAAGGGTTCAGATTCAAGTTTGTGTTCACTTCTGGTGGAGAAAATCGCTTGTTTATTGACGACATCAATGTAGATATCAACGCAAGCGTGGCAGAAAATGAAGCGTTTGCCAGCCTTACCCTTTATCCCAATCCTGCTTCGCACCAACTTTCGGTGCAAGTAGCCGCTGTTGCTGCCATGCAAACCAATCTGGAGGTTGTGGATGTGGTGGGCAAAACGGTATTCCACGCTGGTTCTAGGCAATTGGTGGCAGGTGTTTCAACCCACGAAATAGACATTACACAGCTAAGCAAAGGCATGTACTTGCTGCGTTTAAGCTCCGATAACGGCAGCATCGCCCGTCCGTTTGTTGTTCAGAAGTGAGGGTCCTTTTTCGATTAGTGGTCTGTTTTGCTTTAGCACTTATGGAGCAAAGCATCGTGCTTGCCCAACAGATACATGTCGATTCGCTGCCCATCAATCATATCCAAACCATAGGCAGCCACAATAGCTACCGCAAACCGATGGACAAGCGCATTTTGGGCGCCATTCGCTTGCTCGATTTATTCTATGGCAAAAATCCAAGTCCGGCCCAACAACTGGAGTATGTCCATCTTCCCTTCGACCAGCAATTTGAAACCTATGGCATTCGCGGGTTGGAAATCGACATCCACTACGACCCCGAGGGAGGCCGCTACTTTCGTACCAAGGGCAACATCATTGGGGCGAAGAAATCGGGCTCTGATGAACAAGAAATGCAGCAGCCCGGCTTGAAAGTATTCCACATTTCGGATGTAGACTTCAATTCGCATTACCCCACATTTAAGAAAGCCCTGATAGCGGTGAAATCGTGGAGCGATGCCCATCCGCGTCATTTGCCCATCTTTATATTAGTAGAACCCAAGGAAGATGGTGTGGGAAATCAAGTAAAGGCATTTGGGTTTGTGCCCGTTTTGCCGTTCGATAGTGCAGCGTTGGAAAGCATTGACCACGAAATACGGGAGGTTTTTGCAGGCGATTTGCAGCACATTCTAACGCCTGATGAAGTTCGTGGAAAACATGCTACACTGAACGAAGCTATTTTGACCCAAGGCTGGCCGTTGCTAGCAGAAGCACGCGGCAAGGTGGTTTTTATAATGAATGGCAGCTTGCGCCACACCGAATTGTATGCCCAAAATCATCCTTCGTTTCGAGGACGAATGATGTTTTCGTTTTCGGAAGTGGGCAGAGAAGATGCGGCATTTATAAAGATAGACGATGCCTTTTCGCTTGACATTGCAGCTATGGTGCAACAAGGATATATGGTGCGCACCCGCACCGATAGCCCCGGCTATGAGGCCCCAATAAACGACCACCGCACCAAAAACGCAGCCTTTCTAAGTGGCGCACAACTGCTAAGCACCGATTATTACTTGGCCGACAAGCAGCTTTCGCCCTATAAGGTTCAGTTTGAAAACAACGAAGTTGGACGCCTCAACTTTATGCAGCCCGATAGTGTGCATGTGGGCGATTGGTTGGAGAAGTGATTCGTTGAGCAGTTTTTTACCATTCTTAAGAGGGTTAACTCCATTTTTTTATCGTTTGATGTCATAATGGAATAAAAATGTGTTCACATGGAAGCAAAATGAGTTCACATGGAAGCAAAATGAGTTCACGTGGAAAAATTATGAGTTCACTTGGAAAATAAATGAGTTCACTTGGAAAATAAATGAGTTCACATAGAAGAAAAATGAGTTCACGTGGAAAAATTATGAGTTCACATGGCAGAAGAATACGTTCTTCCACTTGGATGGCAGCAAGTTGTTTCGATAGGCCTAGAGTTGTGCCATCAAGCATTGCACCCATGCCGCGTATCTTTGGAGGATTAGAACATATTGGCTGTGCGTAAAACCATTTTGCTGCTTTTGGGTGCTGTGCTCATCGCTTTGGGAGCGGTGTGGTTGCATAGCTACACTCCAAGTGTAGGCCAGCAAGTAGCCGAAATACAAGAATCATTTATTGCGCTAGAACAGCGCACTACCGCGCAACTGCTGCTTGTGGAAAGGCAAGGGCGCCCACTTTCGGAAATGCAAGCCGTGTGGAACGATGAAAACATCGGGTTTGTGCGCTACAAGGCGGGCAAGGCCGTGGCGTGGAGTTCGGTGTTGTTTCCATTTGCCCCGTCTGTTGGGCCGCGTGGGTCCATAAAAGATGGTTTGGTGCAGTTGGCCAACGGGTGGTACATCTGCAAAACGAGGGTGAACAACGATGAAGTGCTGGTGGCCTATGCGCTTGTGCAAACCACCTACGGCTACGAAAATCGCTATATCTCTAGCGCTTGGAATCCTGCACTGAACGTGGATGCAGACCATCGCATGTCGTATTCTGCCACGGGCACCCACGTGTTGAAGTTTGCTAACGGTACAGAGGCTGGGCATGTGCGCCTTGCCGCCACAACAGCGCAATTGCCGTTGGCAAGTGCAATTATGTGGTTGTTGGCTGGGCTGTTGGCGGCCATAGCATTGTGGCGTTTGGCCAATATGTGGGAGAAAACCTACGGTGCAGCTTGGGTTGCAGGCGGTTTTGCATTGGGGTTAATTGCCTTGCGTGGCATTATGCTCTACGCTGCTGTGCCTAGCGCGTGGTATGTTCTGC
>Ga0247837_1006838_pt1 | contig 15671 bp, 11 predicted proteins | sample LaCtaG_2_FD_187115 | JGI IMG/M metagenome (GOLD analysis project Ga0247837, IMG submission 187115) | Freshwater microbial communities from meromictic Lake La Cruz, Castile-La Mancha, Spain - LaCruzMarch2015_14.5m | ecosystem: Environmental > Aquatic > Freshwater > Lake | place: Spain: Castile-La...
CCAACTACTATTACTTTCGTATATATGGAGCCCAGACTGTATAGACCTTCTCTTCCAATGCACCGCAGGCAGGACTATGAGAGCCGTCGTACATATTTCCAGAACGTAAAAATAACCAGATTAGGCGTCAGAGGAAAATCCGCTTAAGAAAGTATGAAAATACGACAATTGACTTTTGACCCGACCACCTTTTCTTCCTCAATTACAATACTCTCAAACTCATGCCAATTTCGGTATCTTCCCATTCTTGCATTACCTGTGGCTACTCAGTCTAGTTTGTGTCGCATTTGGAGTAAGTGTCTGAACAGTTTTAATTAGAGCCAGCTATTCTCAGAGGGCGTATAGCGCTCATTTGCTTGTGCGCATCGACCGTTCAGACTCTATTTCTGTTTAAGCATCTAATTGCTTCGAAATTGGTTCAGTTGTCTCGTGCTGCATTAAGCCACGTCTCTGCTACTCTAAACACATAATCACATCGCATAGTGCCTTTTAGTAAAGATAATAGAGAATGAAAATCCTGCGGTTATCCGGGTGGTCACTTATCCTGGCTTCCTTGACTCATTTGACAGTAGTGAGTCCCTCCACTCCTTCTGCACTGCTTCCCCTGCTGAAGTCTCCTCTGTACTCAACTGTTGAAGTGACAAGCCACCTCACCCCTGCCCCTGACATCATTGTTGACGTCTCTTTTGAGGGGCCCACGACAGTCTGGCTCTCAAGCCTGTGCGAAGAGATCCAAGTTCCTTTGCTGGTACTAGGCCCAGTGCTTCAAGCGCAATCTCTCGTCTGGACCTACTACCTGGGAGGAACCTATGCAGCAATGACCTCCGCGCTGCAAACAGTGCTGACTTGTCTCGGCCTGAAGGATGTCACTGTGGTAGGGGACACTTCCAGCTACTCCAGAGCCTTAGAAACTGCCTTGCGACAGCAGGAATCTGAGTTGCGTCTTCACTACAACGTCTTTGCGTCTGAAGAGCCTGCAGACACATACGTGGGGAAAGTCTTGCGGCCTTTCGGCAATCGAATGACGATGTTCATCACCTCTCCGCGAGTCACGAAGAAACTGCTCAAGGCTCAGTACCGCATGCACATCGGAGGCAGCGGATATGCCAACCTGATGCCGCTTCCCAGCGCACTCTACTCTGTGGAGAGCAGTGACAGAGAGGCCAACTTGGTGGAGGGGGAGCTGCTGGTGGCCGAGGAGGGTGATTCGCTCGTTGCTTCCGAGACTGAGTTTTACGCTACCAAATATGCATTAGTGCAGAACCTTCTGGCTTCCGACTTTCGCTCAGCCAAGTCGCTCCTCGACTTGCAGTTTCCCTCTCACTCCCGCTCATCTACCTTTATCGTCCTCAACCTCCACAACTCAACTCGCACGCCTGCCGGCCGCGTCCAGCAAGGAAAGTGCTCGTTCCAAGCGCCTCTCTTCTTCCTGGGCGGCTCCCAAAGCCTTCCTACCGACTACACTGCGCCTATCTCTGTCAGTGCCAACTTTGGTCGAACCAACCCTCCAGGCACATCTCAAATGCCAATAGACAGCAGCACCATTGGGTCGATCATGGCCTTTGAGGAAGTCAACGAGAGACCTGATATATTACCCCGCTTCGATATCGACCTTTGGAACTTCACAGGAGGAGTCACTACTTTCAATTCGAGCATCTTTGCGGCTCGAATAATGCCACAAAGGGAGAAGTTCGGAGCGGCCATAGTGACAAACATTCCTTCCTCGAACACTGTGCAGTTAGTGTCGTATCTGCGGAAGCAGGGAGTGGTCACTCCGGCTGTGGGGGCCTCGAACACGCTGGATGTCCTGTCCTCCCCTACCGCCTTTCCTAACTACATCCGCTTGTGTCTGCCTGACAGCTTCGTGAACCTAGTGATGGCGCAGACAATAAAGAGACTAGGGTGGAGCAGCTGCTCACTACTAGTTGTCGACACTGGACTAGGACTGACCGCCCGAGCTGCTTTCCAAGCTCTACTCCCTCAGAGTGGAATCACCATTCTGAACGACGCGCGGCTCCAAGTGATATCCTCGGCAGTGACATCTCTGGAGGAAGCCCGAGCCAACTTCACCGAGGCTTTCCAACACATCATTGCGACCAAGTGCAGACTGGTGATTGTGGTGTCCATGCAGGTGTCCCGCTTCATCCCCGTTGTGTTCTACGAGCTTGGCATGCGTAGCGGGGACCTGATCATCTTTGGACGCGAGTGGATCACAGCCCAGGTCTTCTCCATGCTGAACGAGACTGAGGCGGTGCACGGCTTGGAAGTGATGGCTGGGTCTTTGCAGTTTTCTCCTGACTTCTTGGTGGGAGCGGTGGGGCAGGCTTTCCGGACTAAGTACTGGGCTCGGAGAGGCATCCCTCCTGAGTTCTACTCGTGTCAGTACTACGACGCTGCCTACACTATCGCCTATGCTCTCGAGTGGATGCTAGAAAGTGGGAAAGACTTCATGGATGCTGATGCAATGATGAAGGCTCTGCGAGGTGTCCGCTTTGTAGGCTGCACTGGCCGAGTTTACTTCGACAGCACTTCCAATGACCGCCTGTCTATGCGGTATGGTCTGGACACACTCCAGCCTAACGGGTCCTCAGCCTACCTCCAGCGCATTGGCCTATACGACCCGACGGGCATGGTGCTGCTTACCCTCAACTCCTCCTTTGTCTGGGGGGACGGTACGACTAATTTGCCGGGTGCATTTCGAGATTCCACCATTGGATGTCCCTTTGAAGATCGGCTGAGTCATAACTTCGAACCAGGCCAGTCAGTGTTGACAGGAACGGGTTCGGGCTTAGTGGCCTTTGTACTTCTGACGGGTGTGATCGTATATAAGCGCTTTAGAGTGCCCCTGGTCAGGCTGAACGAAAAGAGCGAGCTGGAGATAGAGGACGCTCTGGTGATGTTCGAATCAGTAGTGGAGTTCGTGCAATTGCTCGGCTTGATTGGCGACTTTTCCTTTTTGAGTGAGACCTTGCAGCGGTGGCTGTACCTCGTGATAGGCAACCTCGCCCCTCTCTACAGCTTGACGAATGGCGAATTCACTCACTTATGGTTGGTCGCGGAACTAACTATAGGCTTTTGGATTGTGGCTCTATTGCTTCTGAACTGCTTGCCGAAATCGGTTTTGGGGGACGACCTTATCCGCGTCCTGATGGAAATATCGACGCATGTATTTGCCTGCTGTGCATTTGTCCCAGCAGTGTTCATTCTACTCAGAAGCTTCGAGTGCACCAAAGGCACTGCAAATGTCGACCAACAGCCGAGCTTCACTTCCAGCTACCTAGCCGCCGACTGCTACGTAGACTGCTGGCAAGGCTTTCACCTGCTCGTCACCTGCCTATCCGCTGCTACACTCCTCGTGTTAGTGGTCATAGTAAGTGTGTACAGACCTCTGTGGCAGATCTCGCATGCCTCTCTCCACGTGCATGCCAGTGTGCACTTCCTGCAACTTCGGACTGTCTTTCAAGTGCTCCAAGTCACTCTGTACCGTCTTACTTCTTCGACTTTGCATGCTGCTTTGGTGTTAGGCACTCATCTTGGTTATTTTATTGTGCTGGTGGTGGGGTCTACGTATGGCTATGCACGCTTGAGACTTTCTCACCTTGCTGGCGAAGCAGCATTGCTGTGGGCAGCCTTGATGTGCCTCTGTAAATTGGTATCGACGGGCGACGTGGTTTTCCAAGTGCTAATTTGGGTGGGGTGGCTGTTCATCCTGAGTGGTACAGTAACCTTCCTGTTTTGGAAGGTGCCCAGTCTGCTGTACCGTCCTCAAGGCATCAACACTCTGCACCTCTACAAATTCGCCTTCAAGCCAGTGACTGCGCAAATTGCTTCCAACCTGCAGCTAGAGTTCATGAAGACTCAAAAGCGATGTACGGTCAGAGGAGCCTACGCCCCCACTATCCAAGGCAACTCAGAGTCCAGGCTAGGGTCGGCTCCTGTAGAAAGCGATGGTGTTCTAGCACTCTAACTAAGTCTAATGGGGTCGATATGCTGTGCTGCAGAGACCTCTTCTCCCTCTGTTTCTCGGTCTGGTCTCCAGGCGATTCCTTCCTTCGCGTTCGACTGCACCAGTCTAGTTTGGGTGCTCGGCTCTCGTCTTCGCAAGGACATCCTGCGGGAAGTGGCCTCCTACTGGCCTGTCTGCACTCCCCTGCTGCTGCTCCAGCCTGCTGCCTTCACCTGGGTTGTCCCGCCTGTGTGCTGTTCAGTCGCACACCAACCACTGGAAAACAAACTACTGTTCAGTGCCTCTTTCACTCTTGCCTCACTCGGAGCAGGGTTGGGAGTGCTGTGTGTGTATGAGTATGGACAGCCTGGGAATAGAGTTCAGCTGCTCAATAATGGTCGCTTCACTCCCATGCCACGTACTCTAGTCCAGCGAGACCAGCCAGGGATGGTCTTCGACCCGAGTCTCCGCTCGCTGTATCTTTTCGGTGGCATAAACTACGACAATGGCTACCCCTTCGCTATGGTCCGCAAGAGCGAAAGGTTCGACTTTGGCTCCTACAAATGGACGCCAGTAGAGGATATGACCTACGCCCGCGCCTCATTCACTCCTACTCGCTATGCTGGGTTGATTTACCTGTGCGGCGGCCATCAGTCCTCAATAGAGACTTATGCCCCTTGCACGAGACTGTACCACACCCTGCAAATCACTCTCCCTGAGGCTTCCAGCTGTCTCGCCCTGTTCCAGCGAAATGTACTGGTGGTGCTCAGTGACAACTACCTGACTAGATGGCAAGGCCTGAAGCAAGTGACTGAACAGCGAGCTCGGCACCCAGTCACTTACTACCAGCAGCCTATGCTCGCAGGTAAGTGCTTGTATGTGCAGAACCTCCTCACTCTCGATCTTTGGGAGCTGGAAATCGAGGGCGCTGCCATGCGCAGAGTCGATGTAATTAATCTATGCTAGCTGAGCTGTGCTTTGGAGAAGTAGGCGGAAGTGCTGTGCTTGTGCTGCACAACTCTGAAGTGCTGCAGGTCAATGGCTCGGTTACTCAAGCAGCTGTGACTGCCTTATCTTCTGGCAAGGCGTACGAAGTCTATTGCCTTCTCAGTCAAGTCCTCTTCTGGCGCAAGGACCTAACGGACTTCCAGCACAAGGCGAAGGAGGCACTCCGAGGCGTAGCGAATAGTCTGCGAAGTCCTGCGTTTATCCAAGGACATGGTCTTCGGGTGTATTTGGGGCCTACTCTGTATCTCTTCCAGCGACGAAGACGCCTGTTTGACGAGGAACTGGCGGCTTGCTTCGGAGAAGTGCTGGGACTTTACTTCGAGAAAGCAGAGGAGTTGATGGAGTACTGGGTGGATGCAGTGGCGGCCCTCAACTACGTAAGCAGTGGACGCAACGCAGGCGTAAAGACTACTTTGCAGCGAGCTATGCAGTTGGGTCTGCCTGAGAGTTTGCTGCGACTGGGAGCTTCTCTCGGGCCAGTGCTGCTAGAAATCTCCCTGCTGGCGCTCAGACCCTTCTTTTCGCAGACCAAGGCAGACATTCTGTGCTCAGCATTGATAACTATCGGCTCACCGAAGGCCTTGCAAGTGGCAGACAGCTTCGCAAGCGACTGCAACCAAGCAGCCATTGTGCGACTAGCCCTCGACCTCCCATCCACCCAGCCTCAACAGGCCCTGCTCTGTCAACTACTGCACAAAAGACCCTTTCTACTGCAAGACCTGTCGATTCAGACTCTTCTGAACTCTCCGCTTAGACACGCAGCTCAGCCGCTCTTTGTGACGAAGCTGTTAGGGAGCACTGAGGAGGTGGAGTTGAAAGAGGAGGACCTGGCGTTTCTGGCTACGAAAGACACGCTGCGGAGAGTGATCAGGGCGAAGGAGTGGAAGTCACTGCTATGGCTGGTAAAGGCCAAGGGGCCGGAGTGTCTAGAGCCGCTTGTTCAGCCGTTGCTCGAGGCCCAGGCACCTGAAGCAGTACTAAAACTAGTTACCTGCCGAGGCAAGTTGCTGCGACTAGCCAAGCACATCAGCAGGGCTCATGCTTCAGTCCTCCTCCGCGCCGCTTTACTACGACAGTGCGCAGCCCAGCGCTATGTATGTGCCCAGACCGGCAGTCTTCTGGGTCTCCTCTGTCTGCAGGCTCTGCGTCTTTCCTGTTTCTGGCTGCGCACTCGCACGAGACTAGGCCGACTGTCCCCTCCGCTCCTTCGACTGTGTCTCGAGTACCTGGATTGATAAGCAAAAGATGCGTTGAATAGTAGTAATGGCGTACTTGCTCACAACGGAGCATGTAAATTGGGCCCGATGGGTAGAAGGAGAGACAGCCAAGGCTCAGCGGTTCTACCGCAATGTGGGCAAATTCTGCTTTCCCCCCTCCCGCAGCAGCCGCTGGCATAGGCTGGCCTCGGAACTGACTTCTCCGGACTACCGCATGAACTACGAGTACCAGAAGGCTCACTCCGGCTCTCGCTCGCGGGCTTCCCTTTGCTTCCTTGAGGACAAAGCCTCTTTCCACGGTAGAGTGACCCAGGTCCTGAGACGCACTCCGTCGCTGCCCAGCCTGCCCAGACACTCGCCCACACCTTCTTATCAAGAACTGGTGAAGCGCTACCCGGTAAAGAAGCTATCAAGCCGCAAGTTACCACTACCTCCGACGGGCAAGTAATACGGCATCCACGCTTCCGCTGAGGCGAGTGTCTGTGAGCAGCACGAATTCTTGGTCCTCCTCGTCGTACCGGTAGTAGAACTGCAGCTGCTCCCTCCGCAGCAACTCAGGTAGGCCTCCTGCCAGTCTTTGCAGTGCGTCTTTACCTGCACTCAAACTGTACACCCCTTCTATATGTGCCTTGGAAGCTGACTTGAAGACAAGCACTAGGTTGTCTTCGGGGTCTGCTCTGAGGGCTGCTTGCAGGGTGTCGGGTGACTGCTCGTAGTGCTGGAGAGCGCTGAGTATACGCTTTTGGTTGGTGAGGCGAGGAACACTGACGCTGGCTGGACGCCTCCGAATCACTTTGCCCACCTGCTTGCCCTGAGGCGCTCCTTTCTCAGTATCACAGTCCGTAGAAGGAGTGCCGCCTCCATCCAAAAGGCGCAGCACCTGCAGTTTGACGTGTTTGCGCCTAGCCGCCAGGTCCTGCTCCCTCTCCGCCTGCACCCACTCCACCACCTGTCTCTGCTGCTTCAAGTCCGCCAGCTCTGCACCAGGACTGTCATCACTCTGCGACTCCTCCTCCGAAGCCGGTTCTTCCACCACACACAAAGCTCGGTTGAAGCTTCTTTCGTTGATAATCTGCCGGATGATGGTTTCCGCCTCGTCTGCTGTCTTTTCCTCCACTCCGCTTCTTCTCGGTCTGAAGGCAGAGGGCGAGTCTTCGCTGGCGGCTCTCTTGTGGGCGGGGCGGGGTGGAAGTCTGCGAGCACTGCCCCGCACCAGTCCATAGCGGTCCGCGACCTGGGCGAGGGCTTCGTCGTTCCTACTCTCAAGACTCATATTAATTGTGCGGCACTTCTAGACCGTTTGGACTGGTCCCACGTCAAGCCTCGGCCCGAGATCGTCAGTCGACTGGGTAGTCTCAGGGTGAAGACGCTGGGTAGCGCATACCAGGATTTGGCCGTAGTTCACACAGAACTGGTCACGGCGAGTGGGGAACTGGGGGTACAGGAGGTAGGGCACCCAGGGAGTGAAGTCCCGGTTATACACTCGAGTCAGGTGCTCCACTTGGTTGCTGCAGGTCTCCCTCTCTGCCACTCCGGCAGGCCTGCCCAGCACTGACAACTTCGGTCTGCACACCTTCCTTTGAGGCAGGGGCGGTAGTAAGTCTTTGTGCGCTTCGAAGTAGTCGTAGCGTCTTTTCACGGGGTGCAGTTCAGACCCAGATAGAGATCTGGGCATTGGAGCGAGAGAGGTGAGGAAAGTGCCACTCTCTATAGGAGGCAAGCGACTGGAAACTGGCAGTGACGGCTGAGTGCTGGCGAGCATTCGTATCGGTCCCATCGACCTTACAGAGGCACTGCCACTCAGACTTCCGTTGTCCTTGCTAAACGGCAGCTCTGCAAATAGTCGCATGGTAGAGAAGAGTGCTCGCAGCGGGACAGTCTGCTTGAGTCTCGGCTCTTCTCTGAAGGTGAGTTTGCACCTTTCTGCGATATCCAGTCCTTCTCGACACAGCTCTCGGATGCGGTCTCCTCGGCCTGGAGTGTGGTCTGGAGCGCTTTCACGATTCACCATTTTGCCTCGGTTCTGCAGGCGCGCTTGAGTCATGTGGAAGTCTCGGGCCAGGTCCAGGAGAGTGAGTCCCTGGGAAGAGCCGAGCAGCAGGGCGAGGCCTAGTAGTTGGTGCGGCTTCAGTTCTGAAAGCAGTCTAGGAGCGATGTCTCTGCTCACTGCCGCCACTACCATTTTGAACACCTGCTCTCCACACAGTCCTTCCAGGTACAGGTTACAGAACACAGCCAAGTTCCTGCGTATTTCAAGGCTTTGTCCCTGCCAGGTCTGCAGCTGAAACTGCGGAAACCGCTGTCCTCTTCCCTTGCTCAAGTCCGTGCCTCCGAAGGTCATTTGTCCCTGCAGCTCACTGCATAAATCCAAATCCTTGGCGAGATACTCGAACTTGCGTCTTTCGCGAAGATCGAGATTGGACTCATTGGCGATGTCCAGCACTTCTTGGGCCCGGGGACTGAACGTTGTGTGCTTCACAGGCAGGAAAGGCCGAGAACTGAGGTACTCTCCATTGAGCGTCCAGAGACCTAGATAGAAGGTACGTGGAAGCGACTCCGCTACTCTGTAGGTCGGCAGGCCTGACACTTCGAGGCTGAGTAAGTGTAGTCCTTTCAGAGTCTGCAGACTTTCCAAGGTCAGCGGGTTGGACGTTAGCACCAATGCGCCCAGCACGACCAAAGCGCCTAGCGGCTCCAACGACACAACATTGTTCTGCTGCAAGTCCAGGACCCAAAGTCCCTTCAGCCTGGCGAACGGCCCCAGGTCTTGCAATGCATTAAACCTCAGAGATGCGTATTCCAGCCTCAGACACTTGTCCAGATTCTCTGCATCGTGGAGTCCGAGACAGTCCAGGTTCAAGGCTTTGATGTCCCTGTAGGCAGGACAGCGAGCTTCCAGCTGACTCAGACTCAACTTCATTACTACCTTACCACCTATGAGAATGAGTACTTTTTATGTCCTCTGGGCAGCTCTGCGGTCGATGTCGCGCTTCACTAGCTCTAACTCGCTGTCGTCCAGTTCCTTCAGAAGCGCCAACACAGCACAGAGGATGTTTTCGCTGCGAGCGTCGCTGCCGTTCTGTCGACTCGCTTCCACTCGAGCGCGGGGGGCCCGGGGCTCTGCAGGGCGCTGCACTTCACGAGATTGCTCGCGAGGAGGGTCGCGGACCTCGCGGGGAGCTGGGACGGGCTGTTCGCGGCGGACTTCCTGCTGAGCAGGTCTCGCCGGCGCCTCCACAGCTACCGACTTGCGCTCTTCCGGCGTAATGGGCTGGTTGTCCAGCTTCACCAAATTGGGCAAACTGCGTATGACGAAGGGTCTGTAGTTGGGCGCCTCCGCACACGGGTTGTCCCACAGCCACAGCACTCGCAGCACAGGCAGGTTCTGCAGGTACTGCACTTCCGCTAGGTCTGCGATGAGGTTCTTCCTCAGGTACAGCTCTGTGAGTCGAGGACAGTACTGGAAGTCTCGAAGGGTCGCGATTTTGTTGACGCTCAAGGAAAGGACTTCGACATTGCCCATGTCTTTCAGGATGGAGACATCGTCGATGTCGTTTCCCCACAGGTTCAGGTTCTTCACGTTGTCCAGCCTGTCCGCCTTGCTGCGCAGCAGCACCAAGTCCTGAGTCAGCGGCTTCCCCATTTAAACTATCTGCATCCTCTGTAATATGGTCCAAAGGGCGGAAGACAAGTACGACTACCTGTTCAAGACTGTGTTAATCGGGGACTCAGGCGTGGGCAAGTCAAACTTGCTGTCTCGCTTCACTAAGAACGAGTTCAACCTAGAGTCCAAAACTACTATTGGAGTGGAGTTCGCGACGAAAAGCATCGTAAATGAAGGGAAAGTCCTTAAAGCGCAGATTTGGGACACGGCGGGACAGGAGCGCTACCGCGCCATTACCTCTGCTTACTACCGTGGGGCTGTGGGTGCTTTGCTGGTGTACGACATTTGCAAGCCTTCCTCCTTCGAGAATGTGGAGAAGTGGCTGAAGGAGCTGCGGGACCACGCAGACTCCCACGTAGTAGTGATGCTCATAGGGAATAAAACCGACTTGAGGCATTTGAGAGCGGTGAAGCCTGAAGAAGGCGCTAACTTCGCTCAGAGGAACAGTCTCTTCTTCCTGGAAACCTCCGCTCTGGACGCCAGCAACGTGGAGTTGGCCTTTCAAAAGATACTCAGTGAGATTTACACGCGCACTAAGAAGCAGCTGGCTGGGACGGCGCCGCAACTAGCATCTCCGGGCGCCACTGTGTCACTAGTGCCTTCTTCCCCGCCACGTGAAGACCATAAGAAGCAGCAGGATCGCTGCTGCAGCTAGAGGCGTGTCTGTCCCTAGACTAGTCTTAGTCCTGCTTAGCGCTTGGGTTTTCCTGAGGCTTCATAGCGGGGAAGAGAAGCACCTCTTGGATGTTGCGTACGTCTGTGAGCAGCATAGTGAAGCGGTCAATGCCCAGGCCCCAGCCGCCAGTAGGTGGTAGGCCGTACTCCAGCGACGTGCAGAAGTTCTCATCTATGCGCTGTGCCTCTGTGTCTCCCTGCGCAATCTGCTTCGCCTGGTCCTCGAACAGTTCCCGCTGTCGGAAGGGGTCGTTCAACTCGGTGTAGGCATTCACCAGCTCCCTCGTGTTCACGAACAGTTCGAAGCGTTCAGAAAGGCTGGGAGTCGTGCGGTGGTACTTGGCGAGTGGACTCATCACCTGAGGGTGGTCAATGATGAAAGTGGGGTTGACGCACCCTGGTTCGAGGAACTCGCCCACCAGTTTGTCCAGGAGACGGGCAGTGGTCTTGGGAGACGGACACTCCACCTGATGCTGTGCACACAAAGCCTCCAGGGCTGCACGGGCTTCTTCACCGAATAGGTCAGCTGGTAACTTGATGCCCAGTCTTTCCTCCAGTCCCGCTATCATAGGAATACGCCTCCACGGCCTCGTGAAGTCGATTTCAATGGCAGGCTGGTCTGCCCCGTTCGCATGGTACTGGATCTTGTACGACCCCTTGATAGCAAAGACGATTTCCGAAAGCATGAGTTCAGTTTCATTCATCAAGTCGTTGTAGTCTGCATACGCCCAGTAGAACTCACAAGTGGTGAACTCAGGGTTGTGAGTCAAGTCAATGCCTTCGTTACGGAACTGCTTGCCGATTTCATACACACGCTCAATGCCTCCGACCACCAGCATCTTGAGATAAAGTTCGGGTGCTATGCGCATGAAGAGCTGCATGTTGAGGTCATTGTGGTGGGTAATGAAGGGGTTGGCGGCTGCACCTCCTGGGATCATGTTCATCATAGGCGTTTCCACCTCCAAAAAGCCTCTCTCGTCCAGGAACTTCCGCACCATCTTGATCACTTGAGTGCGGGTGAAGAAGATGTCGCGCACATTGGGGTTCATAATCAAGTCCAAGTAGCGCTGTCTATAGCGAGTTTCCTGGTTCTTGAGTCCTTGGTGTCCCGGCAGCATGTGCACGCAATGCGACAGCACCTGAATAGTCCTAGGGATGACACTGAGTTCTCCAGGCTTGTTCTTAGGCGCAGACCTCGCAGGAAAGCCCACAATTCCAACAATGTCCCCTCGATGGATGCTTGCATGCACTTCCTCGAAGTCCGCTCCCTGGTGAGCTGCACTGTCTGCCATCACCTGGACGGTGGCGCCGTCACCCTTCAAGTCGTAGAAGCGCAGTTTCCCCATTGACCGTATTGCCATGACTCTGCCGGCCACAGAGACAGTCTCGGTCTCCAATCTCTGGCCCTTCTCCAGTCCGCCATACTTGGTGATGAAGTCAGGGACGAGGAGAGAGACCTGGAACTTGTGCGGGTAAGGTACCTTCCCCTGTGCAGGCAGACCTTTGATGTAATCAGACCGGTTGCTAAAGTATTGCGTCGGGTCCAATTCCTCCTCCTTGCCTTCTTCCGTCTTTTTCGCTTCTTCCCCCTTGCGGGCTTCCTTCTCTGCTCGTTCCTTGGCCAGACGCTCTTCCTTCAGCCTGCGCTTCTGTTCGTTCTTGCTGAGTTTTTTCTCCTCCTCAGCTGGCGCTTGCGAAGGCTGCGGGTCCGCCATTGTTTATTAGGCCAGTTGGCGCCATAAAGCTACAGCAGCTTGGAAGGCAGCAAGTCTCGGTCTATGGTGGGGCCTTTGGTATCCTTCACTGTGTCCTCTTCCTCGGCCTGTGCTTCTAGCCATCCTTCGTAGGAGGAGTTTTCACTTGAGTCCAAAGTGGGCATGATGGGCAGAGCACTCATTGTGACTCGCAATTGAGGGGCGGACACAGGGGAAACTGAGCGTCTGCGGCCACTGCCTGTGCTGACAAAAGGGTCTCGCTTGGGGTGAGTCCTGTGATGCTTGGACTTTCGCTTGCTGCAGGGCAGCCACTCGAAATCCAGGTCCAGCGCCACCCGAGACTCAGCTGCAATGGTGCGGAATGTGTGGCTGAGCATGTTATAGTCAGGAGTGTCGTCAAAGCCGATAGCTCGCACGTAGGTGAGAGCAGTGGCGAAGCCCCTGTGGCACCCAGCGAACAGCTCTTCCACAGGGACTAACATCTTCTGCAGACGCGTGGCGTTGTGCTTTTCCTCCCTCGTTCGGTACTTCCGCTGCCAAGGCAATTGCGACTTCAGCAGGTAGCAGACCACATAAATCAGTGACTCCAAGTCGTCTCTGCGACTCTGCTGCACGCCCATATGCGTATTGAGCGAAGCGTAGCACGCAGTGCCCACAAAGGACCTGTCCTCTTTATAAGGCAGGTGCAGGCCCCGCGGTCCGCTTCGGTACTTCTTGGCCAGTCCGAAGTCAGCAATATAGAGCGTGGTTTGCTTACGACCCAGGCCGAACATGAAGTTCTGAGGCTTGATATCACGGTGAATATAGAAACTATCATGCACATGCTGGACTCGCTCCAATCCTTGCAGGGCGATTTGCAAGATAGTGCGCAATTCGAAACGCTTGTCTGCCTGCTTGAATAGAGTTGCGAGGTTGGGACCCAGCAGCTCCATCACCATGCAGGTCAGGTCTCCGTAGCGTCCAGAGCCGTAGAGCTTGGGAATACCCTCTGCGCCCTGCACTGCAGCCAGCACTTGGCTTTCTGCGGCGAGGAAGCGAGGCCGGCCTTTCACCTTTTCCTCCAGCTTCACTGCCACCTGCTCGTTGGTGCTTGTAGCCACTGCGCCTATCACCTTCCCGAACGCCCCTTTGCCCAGCTGCTTCTCGAGACGATACTCCTCCAGCACTAGTTCTCCCATTAATAAGCTTTCAGTGGGGATTATTGCCTACTGTCAAAGACCTGCTAAGCCCGTGATGCTGGGTTCTCCTGCGCACGTACAAACTGCTGTGACGGATATCCAATTCCGGCACTCGGAGCAAGCTTTTCACCCTCACAGTCCTCAGCTCCTCCTGCCGAACGTCCTCCACAGTGCGCATTACCACTGCTTGCGTCGCCACCCCTGTATTTAGCTTAAAAAGTGCAGCACAACTTCCCATCTTATATACACCCTCTAGCTGACGACTTGATCTGCATAGCTTTCAGGTACACTTCTCCAGTGATCTTACTCGTCCCTGTGGGTCTTTTCAGTCCTCACATGTCCCTACAGTATGGACTGTTCCTCGACTCGCACACTTGACAGCATCCACCCTGACATGCCTCTGCGAAGAGTGGGGAATCGCTTCTGCTTCTCTAACTCAAACCGCAGTGCGTACTTTGCTGGGACTGAGAGCGACGGGCAGGCAGTGAGTACTTATGTACCAGGTAGTGCTCTCCAGACTTAGAACTGGGGTGTCTGCTTCTCGCGTGAGTCTGCATAAAGATCAGTTTTAGGAAGTTTTCATTGGACTACTTTCTGTGAGGCGTGGATTATAGGCAGGGGAGAGCGGGGAATTGGTCTTTTCGTGGAGAGAAACCCGGGTGGTCACACCGATGTACTTGACAGTGCACCGCTCCTGCGAGTGTCTCTGCGGCTCGTGACTGCACCCAAGTTGTCTAGCCCAGATAGGTCTCTCGGCCCTACAAGTCCCTGTCCTTCCCTCCCTTCGTCTCCATACTAGTCCATTCAAATCTACAATCAACGAAAGAGTGCATAACAGTCAATAGAGATGACTACTATAGACTTGAAGGAGGACGAGTTTGGCTCTGTCGATGAGTCCTGCCTGTGCCTCCTCGCACTCCAACAGCTTTCCACTCTCTGTATCTTCTAGTCTGATAGACTGCTGTCGTGCAGGTCTGCTTCCCATCGATTGTCTTTGTAGCTGCAGGGTGTGTGCTCACACTTCTCCTCTGTCAAGTAGTTCACTGCAGGCTGCACTTCAACCTTCGCTGGCTTTTTCTCCTGGGAAAAGAGGGTCTGCTTTGTCGATCCTTCGATTTCGCGCTAAGCCGTTGGAAGTCCGTTTGCCTTCAAACTTTCCTTCGATCTAAGTACATTTAACTCCGCATATCTTTGTTAACACCGCAATCAGCTTTTAAAGTCGCCCCTTCCTCAGTATGGAAAACAGGGCCGAGCCCCTTCAGTTAGTTTTCTCTCTTCGAGGAGACGTGTGCGCCTTTCTGCCTGTGAACACTTCCCACTCAGTCGTTTGTCAAAGTTGCCTCGATAGCACATCCATAGGGGATATCTCAACCAATACAGCCACAATGTGCTAAAGGGAGTTCTTCAGCCTTTCGGTATGGCACAGGTCTAGGTAGACTGCTACACCGCATCGATAGAGGCCTTTTCTATCAAAGTGCGCTGCAACACACACAGAAGGTCCTCCGCTGAGAAAGCTCCCATTGCCACTATATGGAGACACAGTGCTATGTCCTGCGTCTTCCAACAGACAGTGGCGAGGACTAGGTAGTCAGTCGGGAGGTCTCAGCCTAGAGAATGGCTAATAATGTTCAGGATCTCCCATCTAGCGAGGGCCTGTCGTCCTGGGACAGCTGCCTTCTACGCTCGATTCTACACTTCCAGCGCAGGCAAGGAGTCCACGTCAAACGAGGGCAAGCCCAGTAGTGATGCCAAAGATTCGCAGGCTCAGCCAGACTGGGGGAAGGGGGTGTGGAGTGGTTTCAAAGACCTGATGAACACTACCTATTCGTTCAAGGCGGGGACCTTAGGGGCCTACTTCTTAGCAGTGTTGACCTTTGGTGCGAAGAAGTACTGGGATGAGCGGCAAACAAACAAGAAGCTTCAGAAGGTGTATGACCTGGCCAAGGCAGGACTCACTGAGGAAAGAGGCAAAATTGAAGCCCACAAGAGCACTCTCAACTCGCGAGCTTACGACAAAGCCGGGATCCAAGACCAATTGAACAAGACTCTGAGCCCAAATATCGCCTCGACCAGCAGGAATGAGGAAATCACCCGACTGCAGAAACTGAATGTGCCGTTGCTCATGGTGGTCGAGGGTATGAAGGGTGTGGGTAAGACCTGCACTCTGTTGCAGCTGTGTGAACAGCAAATTGTGAAGAAGGGACAGCCTGCCCTATTCCTTTCGTTCAAGGACACAGTGAGAACAGAGGTCGAAAAAATCGCGATGAC
>Ga0247837_1006839_pt1 | contig 15671 bp, 9 predicted proteins | sample LaCtaG_2_FD_187115 | JGI IMG/M metagenome (GOLD analysis project Ga0247837, IMG submission 187115) | Freshwater microbial communities from meromictic Lake La Cruz, Castile-La Mancha, Spain - LaCruzMarch2015_14.5m | ecosystem: Environmental > Aquatic > Freshwater > Lake | place: Spain: Castile-La...
GGTGGACGCGAGTAGGTCTGGGGAGGCGCTGAAACTCAATGAAGCGAAAGAGTTCGAGAGAAATAGTGAAAGGTTCAGGTTTTTGAAGTGGGGACAGGCGGCTTTTGACAACCTTCGCATAGTGCCGCCGGGCTCAGGGATCGTTCATCAGGTGAACTTGGAGTACTTGGCGAAAGGAGTGATTCGCAAGGGCAATTTACTCTATCCAGACTCTGTAGTTGGCACAGACTCCCACACCACTATGATAAACGGCATTGGAGTGGTAGGCTGGGGAGTGGGCGGCATAGAAGCCGAGGCAGTCATGCTCGGCCAGAGCATTTCCATGGTCCTTCCGCAGGTTGTAGGCTTCCGACTCACCGGGGAACTCGCAACACACGTCACAGCCACTGACCTGGTCCTGACGATCACGCAAATGCTGAGAAAGCGGGGAGTGGTGGGGAAGTTCGTGGAGTTCTTTGGCCCTGGGTGCAGCTCCTTATCAGTGCCTGATAGAGCCACAATCGCCAACATGGCTCCTGAGTACGGCGCCACTATCGGCTTTTTCCCATTCGACAGCCGGACTTTGGACTATATGCGGCAGACTGGAAGACCAGCGGAAGACCTGGCCTACATCGAGGCTTTCCACCGAGAGCAAGGCCTGTACCGAGAAGGTGCAGACCCTCTCTACTCCGGAAACGTAATGGACCTGGACCTAAGCTCAGTGCAGCCCTGCGTCAGTGGACCGAAGCGGCCTCAGGACCGGGTGTCTCTCAGTGACTTGAAGAGTGAATTCCTCACAGGCCTGACCTCGCCTGTCAGTTTCAAGGGCTATGGACTGACTGCCCCTACTGCCCGGTCTGCCTTTAAGTACCGTGGGAAGGACTACCAACTTCATAATGGCTCGGTCGTGATTGCGGCTATTACCTCCTGCACGAACACGTCCAACCCGGATGTGCTCATTTCCGCGGGACTGCTGGCTCGGAAAGCAGTGGAAAAGGGTCTTGCCGTGGCGCCTTATATAAAGACAAGTCTGAGTCCTGGGTCCAAAGTAGTACCGAAGTACCTAGAGCGAGCCGGACTTATGGCTCCGTTAGAAGCCCTGGGCTTCCATATTGCAGGATTCGGATGTATGACTTGTATTGGGAACAGCGGCGAGCTGGACCCTGAGGTCACAGCGGCTATTGAAGCGGATAAAAACCTCATTGCAGGGGCAGTTTTATCCGGAAATCGCAACTTTGAGGGACGCGTGCACCCTCTCACACGAGCCAATTACCTGGCTTCTCCTCCTCTAGTTGTGGCCTTTGCACTTGCAGGAAGACTCGATATTGACTTCAAAACGGACCCAATAGGCAAGGGACACAATGGAAAAGACGTCTTTTTGGCTGATATTTGGCCTACAAGGGACGAAGTCGCGGCCACTGTTCGACACGCACTGCTGACATCCATGTTCCAACAGACGTATGCGACAGTGCTGCAAGGCTCTGACAACTGGCAAGCGCTACAGGCTCCAAAGGCCACAATGTACGAATGGGACCCCACTAGCACCTATATCCACAAGCCTCCTTTCTTCGAAGGACTGACACCGATTCCCGAGCCTATTAGAAACATTGTGAATGGAAAAGTACTCCTGAACTTGGGCAATTCCATCACTACTGACCACATTTCCCCTGCAGGGAATATCGCGAAGTCCTCATCTGCTGCAGTGTTCCTAGCCAGCAAAGGAGTGCAGCCGCAGGACTTTAATACATATGGAAGTCGCAGAGGAAATGACGAAATCATGGCTCGGGGCACTTTCGCGAATATCCGACTAGTGAACAAAATGGTGAAAGAGGCAGGACCCTTCACAGTGTATGTGCCGACAAGTGAAAAAATGCGTATTTTCGAAGCCGCGCAGAAATACAAGGAAGCGGGAACCGATGTCATTGTGATGGCTGGGAAGGAGTACGGCAGTGGGTCCTCCAGAGACTGGGCAGCCAAAGGACCTCTATTACTAGGTGTCCGGGCTGTAATTGCCGAAAGCTACGAGCGAATCCACCGTTCGAATTTAGTGGGAATGGGGATTCTACCTCTTCAATTCCTAGAAGGCCAGTCTGCAGACTCCCTAGGCCTGACAGGCCTGGAGGACTACAGCATAGACCTGCAGATGGGCAGATTGAAGGTCGGACAGACAGTGCAAGTGCGAGTTTCCGAAGGGAAGACGTTCCAGGCCAGAGCGAGGATCGATACCGACTTGGAGTTGGAGTACTACCGCCATGGAGGGATTCTGCACTATGTGGTTAGGCAGATTAGTGCGCGCTAACGCTTTCTTCGCTAGTACTTCTGGGGTTCTGGGAGATTGAGCTTCTTTTTGCAGTTTGGAGATTCATGCAGGACACTGTAGTTTGTAGTTGGCCTTCTGATTACGTCTTTCCGCTGCTTGCTCCACTCTACTCCTTGTGCCTGCACGAACATCGCACCAAGGAAATCCAGAGTTGGAGAGAAAATAGCAATGAATTGGCGCTATCTCATAACTCTGCTCCTCAGCTGTTCCTGCCACTTCCTGCCCTCTCTAGAGTTCGAAGAGTACCGCTCCGCCTTCAGGAAAGACTACCAGTCCCTATCCGAAGCCACCCAGCGCAAGTCTCACTTCGAACGTAACCTAGCCCGGGTCCAGCAGCATAACAACAACCCTAGCCGTACTTTCTCTATGGCTGTGAACCACTTCAGTGACCGTACGGAGTCTGAACTTGCGGCTTGGGTGATGCAGACTAATCCTTGTGCGGCTCCACTGTTCAATGCGACTCAGGAACTTGAAGGCATGCCGAGTAATTTCGATTGGAGGACGTATGGAGTGGTGACGCCTGTGAGAGACCAAGGAAGTTGTGGGGCGAGTTGGGCGATTACGGCTGCGGGAGCGGTGGAGTCACACTGGGCGATTATCAATAACTCCACCCCTCCACTACTAAGTCCACAGCAACTCATAGACTGCTCCCAGGCCTTCTCTAACGACGGCTGTGTGAACGGATTGCCTTCTCAAGCCTTCGAGTACATCGAATACGCGAACGGTCTAACCTCTGAGGCCATTTATCCCTACGCAGGCATCCAACACTCTTGCTGGACCAACATCAGCATAGAAGCGCAAGTCCCTCTGGGCAGCATTAACATCACTGCCGGCAATGAAATCGGCCTGCAGCAAGCCATCTGCTACAGCGGACCCACAGCTGTTGTCTTCTCTGTCACTCCCGACTTCTACCAGTACTCCAGTGGCGTGTACAGCAACCCCAACTGCAGCTCCACTCTAGCACATGCAGGACTAGTCGTAGGCTACGGCACCGACTCAGTCTCAGGCCTGCAATACTGGACAGTGAAGAACTCCTGGGGAAGTGGGTGGGGACAGGCGGGCTACTTCAACATCCAGCGAGGTAACAACACCTGCGGCATCGCCAACTGCGCTGCTTACCCTAACGTTTCAGGCTCCTAAGTAAGCGACCTCGCTTAGCGAATGTGCGTACTGCGCTTGGCTTTAGGGAAGGAGAACTTGCCGCGGTCTGAGGGAGGCAGAGCAGCGGAGTAGGTGCCCACGCCAGGGTTGAGGTAGCTGGCGGCTTGCAGGGGGAAGTGGCCTTGGGCTTTCAGGTTGGCGCTGCTGTGGGGCTGAACAGTGGGCAGGGTCGAGTAGAATTCGCCTTCTCTTCCTTTCAACAGCCGTTCCAGTCCGGGAATATACTCCTTCATGTAGTCGTTCCGGCCACTCTTCCCGAAACGGCCACAAATCGTCCTCCCTGCAGATGTCAGTTGGTAGTCCTGAGGAGAGGGGTAAGCATTCCGCACGAAGTGACTATACGTGTCCCTCTTTGTCCCTGAGATTTTGCCTCCAGCCGCCAGTGGCAGTCCTGGTGAGTACACAGGTCCAGGCGACCTACTTGCGATTTCCTCTAAATAGCCCAGGCGTTTTGCGTCTCTGTGACCAAAGGAAAATCTGGGGTCGTTTCGAAGGGAAAAGTCGACTTTGGGAGTGTAGGTGCAAGGCGAAGGGGTAGTGAGAGTCTGCTGTGAAGCCACTCTGCGGCTAGCGAGGGGGATAGTGAGTCTTGGGGAGGTGCTGTAGAGGGAAAGAGCAGACGCTTTGCCTATTTCCCCTGCGACATTGTAGCTTCCAGGTCCCGCTGAGTCGGACAGTGGTTCCGCCCAAGTCCACGAACTGCTCTTATTGCTTTTCCCCACAATGGGCTGAGCCATCGCCCTCAGTTCCTCGATTTCCCTTTGCATCCTCGCCTGGTCCTCCTTGATTTCCTTCAAGTCAGTGTCCGTACTTTCCGCAGCCATGTCTAAAGCACTACCTCTGATTTAGTCTATCGGTGATCTGAGGTGCGTGACCAGCTTCTTGACTGAAGGCGAAGCCAGTGTGCTTTCGACTGATGACGCCGGTGTAGCGACTGAATCGCTCCTGGTCGCCTAGGAGCGGGTTGTCGTCCGTGTCTGATTCACCGGAGTCGTCGGGAAGGGGACTTCTGCGTTTCAATACTTGGTAGAGTTCGACAGCGTACATCACTATCGGGTAGAACATGAAGCAGATGGCAGAGGCGAGGATAAGGGAGTTGTACACGTTTGGGTTGGTGAACAGTTTCGGGAGTGCTCCTCTCATATCGTAGTTATCAAGAATGGGTGATAGCGGCAACCACTCCAGCATTATAAAGTGGGTCAGGATAAATGACCCTACACTGGCTGCAATCACCACCATCGAAATCCACGACACGGAATAACTGAACTTGATAATTCGCAAATTCGATATAATCACTACGCAGAAAAACATCGTCAAACTTCCCATCCACACATTCGAGTCTTTGCCATTGTTCCGGTCTCCAGTGTAAAAACACACCGCAGCGAACACAAGGAAACAGATCACTATGGACTTTAGTGCGGCTTCAATGATGGACTGCCAGAAGATGGAAGAACTGAACAGCTCTTGACGGAGGCCGGGTCGGTAGTACTTCGGTGTCGACTCCAACTCATCATATGGCTTTTCCTTGTCTGTCAGTGCATACACAAATATAGGCAAAAAGCAGTAAAACATGTTGTAGAAATTATACGTCCACATGTTGTACAGCAAAAAGCCGCTAAAGGTAGACATCGTTCCGTACCAAAACAGAGGTAAAACAAGGAGCATGTTCTTGTAGAAGTTGTAGCAAATCAGAGCGGAGTTGCGGCGATAGCACTCGTGGCCGTGCACGAACATGAGTCTTTGCAGGAAGCGGAATTGCGCGATGGAGAAGTCGGAAGCGCGGACTGCCTGCGTGCCTTCGAGGCCTGCGATTCCCACGCCTACGTGAGCGGCTGTGATCATATTTACGTCGTTGGCGCCGTCTCCTATTGCCAAAGCACGAATTCCGCTCCTCAGCTTGATCATGGAATTGACAATGAAGGCTTTTTGCTGCGGACTGACTCGGCAGCACAGCACACTTTCACACTTCTCCGCTATTTTCACGAAGTCTCGCAGCGAGTCTCCTTGCAGCGTTTCCAGTGCATCCCCTGAGATAATTACTGCACAAGAAGACGCGTTTTCGATCTTCAGCGCTTGGCGGGCTTCATAGAGCTGCTGCCGCACATTGCGTCGATTATTGCCAGTTATAGTGATATGAGGCATGTGAGGAGTCAGCAGAGCGCAGGAATAGCCGATATTCACTGCAGTTTCCATCTTATCCCCTGTGAGCATCCAAACCCGAATTCCTGCTTTCTTCAGTGCAGCTATAGTAGTCGGCACTCCGTCCTGCAGCTTGTCCTCGATAGCCGTGGCTCCTGAGAGCAGCAGACCCGTTTCCGCCTCGTCCGCTAACTCCGACTTCAGCCGTTCCCTTTCCGCGATGTTGCGCAGAGCTGCTTCCCAGCGCTCATTCCAGGCTCTGTATTGCTCCTCGTCCATCTCCTTTTCTGCTATAACCAGGGTCCTCAGTCCCTCATTCGCGAAGTCCTCCAAATGCTTTTCCGTAACTTCGACATGTTCAGCCTGGGAAATGCGCTCTTTCAGCACTGTATCTGCCCCCTTGCACAGCAGGAAAATCCGTCCGTCCTCCGCTCGCACAATCACTGACATTCTCTTCCGGTCACTAGTGAATTCCAGCACATTGAGCAGTGCAATTCGCTGCTCCGCTCCATTCACACTAATCACCACTTCGTTGTCTTCTCTCCTGAGGAACTGCACTCCGAAGTACTTGGCCGCCTCCACTAGGGCTAGCTCGTCTGGGGAAGCGGCCTTGTAGACCACTTTGCCTTCCTCACTTACTTCGGATATTACTGTGTGGCAAATCGCTAAAATCCACATCAAGTGGAGGATTTCGGGAGTCGCCTCGAAGCCTGGATGGACGAAATCGACGAAAGGCTGTTTGGCTTCTCCGGAGGCGTGCTGAGACGATCCAAAAGCCTCTCCCAGCACTGTGAATTTCCGAAATTCCATCAAGTTGCAGGTCAAAGTCCCCGTTTTATCAGAAAAAACATGCGTGATTTGCCCCAACTCCTCATTCAGACTTGAAGACTGGACAGTGGCGGGTGTGTCTGTTTCCTCGTAGTACAGTCCCAAGTCCCAGGCAATGAAGAAAGCCTGGAAATATTTGACCATTTCCAAAGTGACGATTAGGGATATCGGCACAAAGTTGGTAAATAGCAGCATCCAGCTGAAAAAGGCAATGACGAACTGGGCGAATAGGTTGTTGTGGTGGCTGTCTAGGTCGAGGTACTGCTCGGTGTCGTCTTCGGTCATCCAGAACCATAGAGTGTAGTAAAGAGCACAAAACAGACACAGCGTGACCTGCAGCAAAATAACATAAATAATCTGCGAACTCATCATATTCTCCACCATCGAGTACTTAAACCTCACCGCCGCCGAGTTTTGCATCAACTTCGTCTCATGTCCCGAGTAAACCACCACTCCAATCACAAACTTGGTGTTACGCAGGGAACTGCCTCGCAACAGAATCTGGTTGTGGTCCAGGGGGTGTACGTCTTGGCCGAGTTGTAAGGTGCCTTGGAAGGTGTAGATCTGGCTGTTGGGCGGGTCGCAGTTGATGTCCAGGGCCAAATCGCCTAATTCCACTTCGGTTTGATATACGGAATTCAGCTCTTTTAGAGCGGATTTATGCTTCAAATTCGTCTCTCCGTCGAGGTTTTTGGTCTCCACGTAGCAAAATCCCTTATCGTCACTGGAACTGAGAAGGACCAGGTCTGCAGGGAAGTACTCATTTTCGAGGATTTTCACTAAATCGCCCACACGCAGGTCTTCCCATTTGGTCTGTTTCCAAGCGGAGTTGGCGATCACCTGGACTGGCTTTTGGTTTTCTTCTTTGTCAGATTGGCGTCGCTTGTAGTCCTCGAGGAAGTCCTTGACTGCGCTTACGGTCAGGACGAAGGAAAGTGGGAGAAGGATGTTTGGGACTCCCCCAGACACCGAGATAACAGGCGTAGCCTGCAGCACGGCAATCGCCAGGAAGTAAATATTGGCCACTTTGTGGAACTGCTCATACAGGTTCTTCGGCAAAAAGCTCCAGTAGGTATACTTGCTAGTCCTAATCTTGTTGGCTGGGAAGGCGGAATCGCTGGCTGGGACAGCGACGTGGCGCTCTGTGGACTCAGGGGGTGCTTGTGGGGCTTCCATAGCTTATTACCACGATAACGCCTAGCTATCGTACAGGCTAACGGAAGAATTCAGGGTAGCGAAAGGCGAGAAGGCGTAAAAAGCCTTCGTTCTCGAGGAATTGGATATGTGCTTTTCTGCCTATCAGAGAGTCAAGTGTCTTGGAAGCTATTTTGAAGTTGACGTCCAGACGACAGACTTGAGAGGCGCTGAGACTTCCCAGCATGCGAGTAGCCATTTCCACATAGGCCTTGCCGTTTACAGGGTCGGTGGCGGCCCGGGGAGAGACTTCCACTCGCACAGACTCGAAAGGAGCATATTGGTCTTGATGCGAAGCCACTAAGACAATATGCTTGAATGCGCCTAGTCCAGGAAAGCCTGATAGACGGTAAAGGACGGTCTCGTAAGGGTCTGTCTGGTCAGTCATTGAAAGCTGCTTGAGACACAGTGCCTTGCTCCAGGCCTTTAACAGCCACATCCCCGCATCCACTAGACGCGAGGCAGTGTACATGTAGCCCAAGTGAGGACTGGAAAGACTGATAAAGGAGTACATTTTGGAGGAGTACTCTTGCAAGTGAGGCAGTGCTGCCCTTACAATTAGCCCGCCCAGAGAATGGGCGATAAAGGACAGTTTGGCCATTTTGCCCTCAGGACACCACTCCTCGACGAAGCCTTTCACTTCTTTGCTCAGCCTTCGCCCCATTTCCAGTATGTCTCCCTCTGTATTTTCCTCATTTACGACAGAAGACAGGAACAGCGCTTGAGAATACACCAGTCCCAGCGCATTGCGTATCAGTCTCATATCGAAGGAATTTCCCTGGTAGCCATGCACCAACACCATCACATGGTCAGTAGTAACTCTGGACTTGTGTTCAGGCCTAGGCGAGGGTCCAGGGTGAATGTAGTTGTCTTCAAACAGGATGGGGTGGTCTCCAGGGGAGGGGAAAAGATGTGGATCTGAAATGGACATGGGAGTTAAGTGGAAGTAATAGCGATTGTTGCGCTGGGAAGCTGCCTGTGAACGGTGTCTTTCTGCGAGTTCGTTATCAGCTGTCAAGGGACAGGAGTGGATTATATGCGAGTCGCGGAATATACTTTCCCCACATCTGTCCCTGACTTCTTCAAAGTACTGCTCTCTGAGTATCACAGTTATAGGGCCTGACAAAGTCCTCAGCAGGCTTTTCGCCATATGAAACAGTTGAAAGATGTACGCAGCTATATTCGTGATTTCACTCATCAAAGCCGCTGCCACAAACACCGGGTCATGGTTCGCAACCGCTTCACTGAACTTCACAGGCTGACTTTGGCAGTGAGGAGAGCGATACAAAGGCAAGCACAGTGCCTCTGGTATTTCCCCGAAGGCCTGCGACAGGTCCTGAGTCACGCACTTCTTCAATATCATGGATACGAATTGCCGCAGCTGAGTGTGGCATCGAGACAGGTCGGATACTAGTTGGCCGTATTTCTTGTCGGTTTCGTCTGAGCCGACGTAGGGCTTGACAGCGCCGTCTTCTCTGATAAACAGACACTTCGCTATTGCCTTTGGCAGCTCTAAGTCGCTTAGTGGAGTCGTGACTCGGAATCGGTAGTCCATCAGGGAAGTGTGGATTGTGGCTGCTAGGACACACATATGCGGATTCGGGAATACGAATTGGGAGTAGGCGTGGACTCCCTCAAACGGACTCAATATCTGCAGAAACGCGGAATCCATATACGTAAATGCGATTTCCCCAGTAAACTTCCTCAGCTGCTCCAGCGGATTCTCAAAACTAAGTGTTCCCTCCAAGTCCGAAAACAGCAACTGCGCCTCCAAAGCCACCTGAGAAGGACCGCCAACATCCACCTCCATGCGGAAAATACACGCATCACTCATCTTCATCTCCTCATCACAATACCGAATCAACACAGTGCTCGAGCACATCGCATTTGTCTGGTCGTCTATTCTGGCCGGCAACAGACAGGCTGGCTTGCTTTGAAAGCCGAGAGTGAGGAGTTCGTAGGGAGAGGCGTACTGAGGGAGGGGGCCGGATGACACGGAGAGACGGAGTTGGTAGAGACCTTGGCGTGTGAGGTCCACGTTGCGGAAGCTGTCGAGGTGCAGGACCACTTCTAGGATCGCCTTCAAGGCCATTTAAAAAGACTGATTGCGTGTCGTAGAATTCGAAGCACTATTGGATATCTGCTTGCAGGCAGTAAGACATCCAGCTGTATGATTTCTCTAGTTCAGACAAAAGTAGGACTGTATCCAGTCACCCTGTATATAGGTATATGTTCTCAGTGCTGCTGGAAAGGGAAGTGGTTGAAATATGGGTGTAGTCAACTGCCGATCCTGCAGCTGTTCCCACAAAGACCAGGAAGGCGAAGTGGGCAGCGAGGAAGTCGACCTAGGCCCACTGCACACCAAGGACCACATGGCCCTGGGCCAGTTCACCGGAGCACCAGTCAACATCCTCATCTCTGCCCAGAAACACGTCAGCACTATTGTCCGCATTCAAACTGCTTGGAGGGCCTATCAAGCCCGCAAGCTTTCCGCGCAGCAGCGGAAAACCAGGCGAGACAATAGCAACTACTTCAGCACGCATGAGTCGAAGGACTCTGTGAAGACGCAGGCGAGTAGGGAAGAAAGGCCTGCCTATACCTTCGAATCAGGAGTGGTGTATAAGGGGCAGTGGCGGGCTGGGATGAGAGACGGCCAGGGAGAGCAGATTTGGCTAACTGGAGCCAAGTATGTAGGGGACTGGAAGGAAAACAAGGCTCATGGACGGGGAATTTATACGCATGCGAATGGAGACATATACGAGGGAGAGTGGGGGAACGACAAGGCTAATGGCGTAGGCGTGTGTCGCTATGCGAATGGGTCTATCTACGAAGGCGGCTGGAAGCAGGACCAAAAGGACGGCTACGGGACCGAGTCCTGGCCAGATGGCAGCAAGTACGAAGGCTACTATCTCATGGAAAAGCGACACGGCTTCGGGACTAACACCTGGAAAGACGGGTCCAGCTACGTAGGCCAGTGGGTGAATGACTCTATGCACGGCAAGGGAACTTACACCTGGCCTGACGGACGCAGGTATGAAGGAGACTGGGGAAATGGCCAAATGCAGGGACAGGGCGTGTTCACTTGGAAAGACGGACGCAAGTATGAGGGGCAGTATTTGAATGGGAAGAAGCACGGCTATGGGATATTTGCATGGCCGGAAGGCGTTGTTTATTCTGGAGGCTGGAAGGACGGAAATCAGGACGGCGAAGGGCAGGAAACCGTCGAGGGAGTGTCCCAGCGTGGAGTGTGGCGTGACGGACAGCGAATTAGATAGCTTTGAAGCTAAACGTCTATTCCTAACCCTTCCACTACCTCCATCCTCGCCAGACCCGCCTTCTTCCACTCCTCGTACTGGTCTCCTCCCAAACAATTCACACTTCCTCTGCCCGCCACAGCCACATTCTCATAAATCGACATCTGAAGTCCCGCTTGGTTGACATACCGTACAGACCCTACAAGTGAGGCATCTGTCGAATTCACTAGGTGGACTTCTTGGCCGGCCTCAGTTCTGCGCAGTTCTAGGAAGAGACTGGAGGGCCGGGAGGGAAGTTGGAGCTGGGAAAAGGCAGTGCAGGCGGACTGGAGAGTGGTGTTGAGTAGGGTGGAAGACTCGTCGAGGTTGCGAATGCTGGTCTGCAAGCGGCGGACTTGAGGGAATGCAACTGGGTCTGGGTCGATTTTCGGTATTGTAAGGGAGAAAGTCCGAAGGACTGCCTCAAGCCTGGGCACGTCCACCGGCTGCGACGGGCCTAGATGCGGCAACACCTTCTGGAACTTCCCTGTGGCGGACTTGCAGATTTGCTGCATTCCGCAGAGGAAGTGAACCAGCATTTCACCTAAATCTGACTGGTTTTCCAAAGGGAAGGAAGGAGCATGAATAGAGTCGAGTTTGACTTCCTCTAGGAACAGTGCCCGGGCTTGTTCTGGGGTTTTCCCGAGATATGGGTCAGTTGGGGCTTGAAACTTCGGATTCTGCGGGACTTCCTCTGCTTTTACCTCTTCGGCAGCCAATGTCGCTACTGGAAACCCCTTTAAAATGGTCTTCACGTCGTACCCTTGTAAACAGCTGAGTCTCACAACCCTCCAATTCTCCGCACTCCCAGTAGGCATAGTCAGACCCACCCACACATTAGGCCTTTGTCCAGCGACCACCTCAGCACCTTCAGCATTAAGGTTGCTGTAGTGCAGTTCCATGGCACTTTCGTTTTCTGACTGCAGCTTCTGCACTTCCTCTTCGTCCAGCACAGAGTCGCTTCCCATAGTCACCAGGACAGAACAGCCGGCTTTAGCTGTTGCTTCCGCGAGGGAAATGAGTGCACAACGGGGCTCTATGATCAGACTTGAGATACAGTCCTGCAGACTGGAAGCGGACAGTGCTCCGCTGACCACTTGCGCGAGTTCGTCTCTGAGCATTTCCGCGGCCCGCTCAGGCAGCCAGAGCGCCTGCACCTCCTCCCTCAGCTCCACCAGTGCAACGACTAGCTTGGGTGCTGCCATTCTATAAAATTGCAGTCTGACTAGGATGTCTGCTAGCTAAGGGTGCACCCTTTGTCTGCGTCTTGGGCCGCCACTAGGTACAGGAACCCGTCCTCCGCCTGGAATCTTTGGTGTAAGTCGCCTACCTTCGCATCCAAGTGGGGTAGCATTTCGTCCAGGAATATGAACAAACCCTGCGTTTTTCCCAGCCGCAGCGACTTCCTGAGCGCATATAGAACCGTACCTATGGGCATGTAACTGGGTAGAATGAACTTCTGGCTCTGCCAGCGGAACTTCGAGCCCTTGCTCTTGAGCACAATTACAGGGGTATGGCCCGGGTGGGAGCGCAGAGCTTGGTCGCAGGCCTGGCGCCTGCTTTCCAGTGGAAGTGAGGCTTTGTACTCTCGAATTTCCTGCTTTTCCATGTTCTTATTAGAACTGACAAAGCAGATAGGTCAGGGAACGCGCCACTAAGGGAACTAATACCCATTCGACCACTCTGTTTATCTAAACCTACTTCAAGTGCTTAATAGTGTTGGACTGCGAGACGCAGTGCACTCTAAGTAACTTGCACCTCTGCAGGTAAGAACTCTCTGCATTGATTAGTCCAGGCAGACTTACAGGACCCGTATATTCCTGTATTGCAACCTGGCGCACAGCCACAATCCAATCCGTCCCACTGACATATCTCTGAATTGCACGCAGACTGGCAAGTGCCGTCGCCGATCATCCAAGCAAAGCATCCACTAGCGCAGTCTCCTTATGTAGATGTTACGCAGTTGTGGTTGTCCAAAGAACACTGTGGGGAGTTGCAGACTGTGTCGCACACAGAATTACCTAGGAGGGCAGGATAGTAGCCCACTGCACAGTCACAGTCTGCCAAGTCCCACTCACAAGCTGCAAATGACAGGTTTCCTGACACTTCCCGTCTCCTTTCATTGAGGGAAAACAACCCTCCGAGCACTGTTATCCCACACAGTCCTGCCCGTCGTACCCACACTAGGCCTTAAAGCAGGTCTCTTCACACTTACCATTGTTGATCATTTGGGCAAAACAGCCACTCGCACACGTGCCACAGTCCCCTCCGTCAAACCCACAACCCTCTGTATTGCACTTCTCTTGACATTGTCCGTCTCCCAACTCAGCTTCAAAGCCTACTTAGACTGTACATTGTTCGGCACAAAAGCCGCAGTCTCCCCAGTCCCAACCACACGTTTGGAAGTCGCAAGCCTCATCACACTTCCCATTCCCCAACAACACAGCCCCACAGCCCTGTACTACACAGGCCCCAAAGCAGTCGCTAGCTGTCTTCGGCTCCTGGTCCGAGTCATAGAAGCAGGGCGCACTCATACAGTTTAGGTCACAGACCCCGTCTCCCACCCAGTCCGTTGGACAAAGACTCGTTGGACAACTTGAACTGAAGCTGACAACAACCCCGAGCAATAGAACTTCCAAAAGGCCCAAAGAATGCATTAAATTTTTTAAATAGTGGAAATGCTCAGACATCGGAAATGAGACAATCTCAAAATAGAGTGTATTGAAAAGCCTCCGATTCGTGCAATTTAAGTCTATAAGAAGATCTGCTGTCTCTGAATCAAAAGGCCTCAAATAGGTAGGAGAAGGCGTTACTGTGAATCTGCACAGAGACCCTGTTACACAGGCATCTATCATCCTCCATCCCTATTCACCCATACGGAATTAAGCCCAAGCTGGACTCTACTCTCCCTCCTGACTCCACTACTCTGCCTCTGCTTAGCGCTAATAAGTGGTTGTTAAGTCTCCTTCTAGGTGAAGTGATGGCTCTGGGACACCTCACACTTCTCATAGCAGTCACTGCTTGTCTTGATAATGGCTGCTGCCGAAAGTCAATAAAGCATTATCATTTTCTGATTTGCGCTCCAGTAGGGCTCTTCTTGCATGCTGAATTTCAGACTCATTTTCTGTACATTTCAGAACCAAATCTCAGCAAAGCACGAAAAATGGATATAGGACTAGCTGAAAATGTTAATAGAAAGGGAAACACTTCTAGAAAAGGTCATAAGTCTGCGCATCACTAGTCCCTGCCTTCTACGGAGCAGCTTTTTGGAAAATTCACATATTTCTAACAATATAAATGTTTTATGTATTGCTTTTTGAGTTTAGTGTAGGAAACAGATGCCCGGACCAAGAGTACTCTCCCTTCTCCTACTATCACTAACTGTTACAACCCGTAAGCTGCTATTACAGCCTGCCTACTCCTACGAACATCTGTTAGTGGCCATAGATACCCCTACCTTAGGCACCCGTAGCCAGAACAGCGCCTCTACATCACGAATCAGTCTTAGCTGCATAGGACTTAGAGGAAGTTGGTGAAACCCTAAAAATAATCACAAGAAGGCTAAAAGAATACATAAATATTTTAATTTCTCTCTATGATAAACTATGTAGAAGAAATGACCTGCTGGCGATATCACTAGAATCCGCCTTACTAGGCACTACAACTTCATGCTAACGGTGTAGAGGGAAACTGCTTTAAAAGCTACAATGCGTAACATATATCTCTAGAATTGTTGCAGATTAACAACTTGATATGCAGTTCCTTCTATTCAGATCTGCCAAACTGCTATTTTCAACCCTAAAAGTGCCCTTTGGGTGAACTATTTCTTCAATATATCGTAATAAAGTCCTAAAAACGGAACAACCATAAAAAGCGTATTCAGTTCTAAGTGCATTTTCGCCTATTTATGTCTATTCTTCTAACCAAGTAAAAGCGCTAACTACTTATTGTCGCTAATATCCTGCATAGAATTCTGCGGCACCTTGACAACCACCATGTAGTCCTCACTATCCCCTATTCCACTGGGAACTCCGCTTGCTTCTGCTGCTTGCACTGGGACTGGTCTGGAGCGGGCAGGGAGGAGTCTATTGATGAGAAACATACAGCAGGGTTTCCCTGTTTTTAAGAGCCAGTAGCTGAGGAAACACACATTTGCGAGCAGAATTAGGACAAAGAGGAATGTGGACAATTTTGAGCTGAAACTACTCGTTAGGAAAATGAGTCCGGAGTATATAGTGAGCGCACTTACGATAATAGCCTGCAGCTCTAGGCTATTTAGCACTGGAGTGAGGAAGGGGTTTTCCCTATGATGGGCGACAAAGGCTAACACCAGGATAAGTGCAGCAAACAGGGCTTGGGCAGGGACAGACACATTGGCAAGAAACACCTCTATCAGGATAAGCAGTACTTTGCGGTATATGATTATGAATTCCCAATAGAACTGGGACTGGTTATAGCCTGTGTAGAGGAAGCCAAAGCGAATACGCACTGTGAGGTCATCCAGACGCCTTCTCAACTTCAGTAGGACAAACAGGCCTCCTAGAGGCGTGAGTAAGCCCCACAGTAGAAGACTCGGCAGGCCTGCTGCCAGGGCATAGCGGGAGTGGAAGCTGTCCCAACACCTTATATTGAGATAGGCACTCAGCCACAGCTCTCCTGGGTCTATTTCCTTGCAGTTCAGAGAGTCCACTGCCACTTTAAACACACTTGGGTGGGCGATAAAGAACGCCACTGCCACCGAATTTACCATCTGATAT
>Ga0247837_1006840_pt1 | contig 15671 bp, 14 predicted proteins | sample LaCtaG_2_FD_187115 | JGI IMG/M metagenome (GOLD analysis project Ga0247837, IMG submission 187115) | Freshwater microbial communities from meromictic Lake La Cruz, Castile-La Mancha, Spain - LaCruzMarch2015_14.5m | ecosystem: Environmental > Aquatic > Freshwater > Lake | place: Spain: Castile-La...
TTATCACACAGTGATTGCAAGGGCACATCCTGAATTAGTTGCCCATGAAGCAAATGATGAGTCTAAAGAGGTGGCTTGGGTGGCATTTGATCAGGTAGAAAATAAGAATCTACACCCTAGCTTTGCTAATACCTGGCCAGAGTTGCTGACCAAGTTAAAATCTCTTTAATTATTTCTTTAAATACTGCGCATCTAATCTACGAAGTGCCTCTTTAATCACTGCGCCATCACTGCTTCGCCAAAATGGTGGCATGGAGTTTAAAAGAATTGAGCCATATCTTTTGTTAACAATTCGAGAGTCTAATATCGCCACCACTCCCCGATCATCTAAGGATCTAATTAATCTGCCAGTTCCTTGGGCAAGAAGTAAGGCGGCCCTAGGTAGTGAGATCTGCATAAAACCAGAGCCACCTGCTGCATCTGCCTCAGCAGCTCTGGCTGAAAGCACAGGTTCATCAGGACGTGGAAATGGAATACGATCAATCACAACTAATGTGCAAGCTGGCCCTGGCACATCAATTCCCTGCCACAATGAAATAGTGCCAAGCAAAATAGATCGCTCATCCTTTGCAAACTTTTCCACCAACGGACCAACAGAGTCGCCACGTCGTTGGGTAATTATTGGAATCTTTAATTCTGCTAAGACATTTCTTAAATGTTCATCAGCTGCTTCAACTCCCCGCCAAGATGAAAACAAAGCCAGGGTGCGCCCACCTGCTGCTTGGATTAACTCACCTAACTCAGTTAGCGCCTCCTTTGATGGCCCATCTCTGCCTGGCTCTGGTAAATCCTTTGGTAGGTAAAGCATTCCTTGATTAGCAAAATCAAAGGGTGAGCCAACATCTAGGATCTGCAGATTTGCTGGATCCATTATGCCTTTATCATCATCCTCACTCTCATCCTCCTCATTTTCCTCATCATTTTTACCACCAATTACAAAGCCAATATTTTTTGCAATCGCATCAAATGATTTACCAACTGTTAAAGTCGCACTAGTTGCAATCACAGGTGTTTGTGTAAGCAAATTTCCACGTAATACATCAGATACGGCCAGGGGTGCTAAATACAAAGTTGAGTAAGTTGGTTCAAACCAGAGCACATGGGTATGTCCTGGTTTTAATAATTTTGTAGCGGTTTGGCTTATCTCATTTAGCGCACCCTTTACCCGGGCTCGTTCTGCCATGGAGTTTGGATCAATAATCTCACTATCTGCTGAAATGAGCGCGGTAACTGCAGATACTGCCTCTTTGACCGCCCGAAGTGGTGCCTCTAATACCGCTGGCAACTTATCCAACCTGCCCGCCTTTGTTGGATCAGCTTTTAAATCATCTGCGTAATCACCAATTGCTTTTGCAAACTTCTCACTTGCTTTAAAAAGAGCATCACCTGCCTTTCCTGGCATATGTTTTCTTGCCATATTGGCAGCACGCAAAACTCTAGCTGCAGTTATCTCCTCCGTCACCGCCTGCGTCGTGCGATCCATAAACTCATGTGCTTCATCTAAAACAATTGCATCTCGCTCAGGCAAGATCGGATGTGAATCAACAATCTCAATTGCAAGCAAGGTGTGGTTAGTAACCACAATATCTGCTGTTTGCGCCTTGGCCTTTGCTAGCGCTGCAAAACATTTAGATCCAGATGGACACTCATCCGCCCCCATGCACTCTCTTCCTGAGACTGAGTTAGCTGCCCATACTCGCCGGTCAACCTCTGGGGCATCATCTCGATCTCCAGTTGCATTTGCTGATTGCGCCCACGCTCTTAATCTTTTTGCATCTGCTTCAAGAGTTGAGACCTCAAAAACTGCTTGCGCCTCTGGATCATTTGGTGAGTTGTTCATTTTTTGCAAGCAGATGTAATTACCCACTCCTTTATAGATCGCAAAGGAAATGTCTCGGTTTAACTCTTTATCAAGTGCAGCTTTTATCTTTGGTAGATCTCGCTCTACTAATTGCCGCTGCAATGCCAAGGTGGCAGTTGCTACCAATACTTTTTTGCCATGCACTAGCGCTGGTACTAAGTAAGCAAGGGACTTTCCAGTGCCAGTTCCAGCTTGTACTAAAAGATGATGCCGGTCAGTTAGTGCATTGGCTACCGCCTCTGCCATCTCAATTTGGCCAGATCGAGGTTGTCCGCCAATTGCAGTAACTGCGGCATCTAATGCTGATCTAACCTTTTTTGAATACTCACTCACTAGGGCAGATTATTTGATAAATACAAGGGGCCCGCAGTATTACCTGCGAGCCCTAGGAGATTAATAAGAGGTTAACTTAATTGCTCACTGAGCACAGCCGAATCCCAAGCGTCAAAACCTGAAACCACCATGCCTTCCTTTAATCGATCAATACTTACGCCATCTACTGAAATTTTCTTACCGGTTGCACTCTTATCTAGATACTGCCCTAGGTGGGTCCCGGTCAATTTCCATCTAGAGACAACGACATCCCCTTCAGCAACTAACTCCTGGATTGCAAAATTAATATCTGGAAATGCTATTCGCCATTTACGCCATTGAAGTCGAAAGGATTCTCTTCCCACACCAAATTTAGGGTCATTGCCAGCAGCATCTTCAGCTATGAATTTATCAATTGCACTCTCATCGCCTTGATTCCAAATTTGCTCAAAAAATTGACGAACCGTCTCTTTATTTTTAGCAAGATCTGCCATGGCAACTCTTTTCTTAATAATGATTAAAAGGTTCAACGATTAGATGAGTTTAAAACCAATACACAGAGTTTGGCAACTACTTATGAAGATAAAGAAGTTGTTTTTTGGTAGGTCAACTTAAGATTGAGTCCATCTTAGATTTAAATAGTAAATGGAATTAGGTGAACGGATTTATTGCGTAGAAATCATATAAATGATGGTAAAACTCTCGTTATCGGCTGATGAAATACTCAATAAATCCCAATTTTGGCTCAATCTACTTGTTTTATGCGAAAATACCTCATGACCAATTTAGGTACATCTATGGAATCAGAAATCTCACAGATTCCAGAGGTATTCCAAACAATCCTAGATAACTCAAATCAATTTGATAAATTGCAAGATGTTTTCAAGAACCATGATTTTAAATCGGTCCAAATTCTAGCTCGTGGCACCTCAGACAATGCTGCCCACTTTTTAAAGTATTTAATTGAAACAAAAATTGGTATTCCGGTTGGCCTAACCTCTCTCTCTTCCGTAACGATTTATGCCACTCAACTTAAATTTGAAAACACTTTGGTAATAGCGATATCCCAAAGTGGCCAATCCTCTGATCTAATCAAGTACTCACATGCAGCCAAAGCTGGAGGTGGATTTTTAATAGCGATGACCAATGATGAGGTTTCACCGCTTGCGGTAATTTCAGATATTCATATCTCATTGCTTGCTGGTAAAGAGGTGGCGGTAGCGGCGACTAAGAGTTATGCAGCAGAACTTCTATGTTCACTAATACTGGTTGATTTCTGGCTGAGTCAAAATCCCTCAGCTGCCTCAGTTATAAGCCAAGCAAAATTACTAATTGCAGATAAAAACTTGGTGGCAAAAGCAGTTGAATCTGTTAACTCCGAAAATGAAATCGTTGTTCTTGGTCGCGGATTTTCTTACCCCAACGCAAAAGAGTTCGCTTTAAAAATTCAGGAAACTAGTAAAGTTTCAGTACAAGGCTTATCAATTGCCGATTATATGCATGGACCAATTTCAGCTTTAACTTCAAAAACTCAATTGTTTGTGTTAGCACAGAATGATTCAGATTTAAGTTTCATTAAGGACTACATAAAGCAGATTAGAAGCAGATCGCCAAAAATTTATTGGATTGGCACCAAATCCTTGGCTGAGGCTAGTGAGATTGTGATTGAAGGTGCTAAAACTGGAAATGAAATCCATAATTGCATTATCGACTGCATAATTGGCCAGCGATTTGCCTTGGAGTTTGCCAGAAAAAATGGCTTGGACCCAGATAAGCCAACAGGTTTAAGTAAAGTGACATTAACTAACTAATGCTTAAGACAGTTATTTTCTTTGATGGTGGCGGTGGCGGTATTCGGGCTGGTGCAAGTATTAATGGTTTGGAGAAAGCGCATAAAGATTTCGTAGGAATCACACCTGGAGAAGGCTCTCTTGTTGATTATCTAGCAAATGTAGTGAGCGCATTTGCCAATGAGTTTGAAGGCGATATTTGGCGGGCAGTTCTTGCTGTTGCTACCTTGCCAGCTGATGCTGAGAGTTATCAAGGTATTGCAAACTTAGTTTTCAAAAATAGTAAGGTTAAAGAGATTTGGATCTGTAGTGATTCAGTAAGTTCATGCGCTGCCACTATTGCAGCTGATGGTGTTGTAATTACTGCCGGCACAGGAATCACCGCTCTAGCAGTTGGTAAATCAGGCACCATCTTGCATTCATTGTCTGGTGATGGCCATTTAATTGGTGATGTAGCCAGCGCTTATTGGATAGGCCGAATGGGCTTAAATTCTGCAGTGCGTTCTAGTGATGGACGTGATCAAACACCCGGGGCTGCGCAACTACTTGAGGTTGCTTGCCAACATTTTAAATCTGATCCATACCATCTACCCCACATTGTGCACCAAAGTACTAGAGCAGTTCATGCTATCGCTCAATTTGCACAATTGGTAAACAATTTAGCATCCTCTGGCAATGCTAAAGCGCTAGAGATTATTGATATGGCAGGTGATGAAATCACTTTAATAGCTAACACTGCCAAACGTGTCTGTGAAGGCGGTAAGGATTTCCAAGTTGCACTTCTTGGTGGAGTTTTAGCTGAGGACACCATGATCTACAAAAATGCAGTATCGAAAATTCAATCTGGTGGAATGCAACTTCATAAATCAAAGAATACTCCGCTAGATGGTGCAAAAATACTTGCCAATAAAGATGATGCAGGTGTTTACGCTCCATTGATCAAAATTTATAAGGCTGCAAATTAATGAAAGCTAAATACATAGATTTACAGGTTAATGGCCATGGCGGTATTGATTTACTATCTGCTAAGAGTGCTGATGAGATAAGGATGGTAAGCCGTTCACTCTATAAACATGAGGTAGCAGGCTATCTACCAACCATAATTACATCATCATTGGAATCTGCCGTAAAAGCAATTAAATTAATTGAAATAGTTCGTAAAGACCCTATGCCTGATGAAGCATCAATACTTGGAATTCATCTTGAAGGACCTTTTATTTCAACTGAAAAAGCAGGAGTTCATCCAAAGGAGTTTATAAAGCAACCAAACTTAGATCACTTAAAAGCCTTGCTATCTGTTGGGTTAATTAAGCAGGTCACCGTCGCACCAGAGCTTGTTGGGGCATTAGATTTAATAAAATATTTAGTAGAACAAAATATTGTGGTTTCACTTGGACATTCAAATGCAACTAAATCAGAGGCAATTGACGGTTTTAATGCTGGCGCTAAAACTGTCACCCACCTATTTAATGCGATGTCCAAACCACCAGCTCAAGGATTAAGTGATGCAGCCATTGAACGAACAGATGTAATTGTGCAGGTGATAGTTGATGGTGTTCATGTTTCAGATGAATTACTATCGCAAACCCTGCCCAAAATTAAGGATCGCTTCATAATTACAAATGATGCAGTAGCTGCCGCCGGTTTAGGAGATGGAAATTTCACCTTTGGTGATATCAATGTGGTGGCAAAAGATGGGCAGGCACGCAGTGTTGAAGGAAAATTAGCGGGTGGAATAGCCAATCTAAGTGACTCGATCAAGCGCCTAATAGCACTTGGAATTCCAAATGAAATTGCACTTGCAAGCGCCACTACTCGACCTTGTGAGTTAATTGGGATTAGCTACGAATCAGTTATTAACCAATTTAACTAATTTTTCAAATATTTGATCAATTTCAATTTTCACTTCACTGCTGAGAATTGTTCTTACCGGACCGCGTTGGCGTACTGACTCAAAAATTCCCTGCTTGACCAATAGGTATTTCTCAACTGCAACATAGCCATCAATATTTTGTTGAAAGGCCACAATCTGTGAAACTAAATTATGAATGCTTTTGGCAAGCTCTAAATTATTAGATTCTAAGGCATTCCAAAGTTTGATTATCGCCCAGGGGATTTCACCACCAGGCATAGTGCCAACTAATCCAAGTGGATGTGTGTCTAATAAATCGATACCAGATTGTCCCTCAAAAATCCTTGCTTGCCCGTTAGCTATTTCTTGTAAAGCAGCCACCCGCTCTTTGACTGGTTTTGCCTCTGGCTTAAATTGAACCCTTTCAGTTCCATAATTTTCAATTAGATTTCCATAAAGCACAAGATCAAGTGGCTGGCCCATGTAATTACTTGCATCTTGAACAATTAATGGAATCTTTACCGCTTCAATAATTTCTGAGTAATAGGTATAAATCTCATCTGAGGTTGCCGGAAAAATGGCAGGTGGTGTTGCCATTAATGCGGTGGCTCCATCGGCCTGTGCTGATTTTGCAAGCGAGATAGCAATTGCAGTGCTCTCTGCGCCCACACTCACAATTAACGGCACTCGTTTATTAATAATTTTTAGAGCTGATTGCCACTGAAGGCGGCGCTCGTCAGCGCTAAATCTCATTACCTCCGAAACCATTGCTAAAACTAAACCTTTTACTCCACATTCAATCAACCAATCTATTTCTCGTTTAAATATAGCTTGGTCAATATTGTCATTTTCATCTAATGGGGTTTGCACTACTGAGTAAACACCGCGCTCCATTACACCCTCCCCTTGCAAATTTAGAAATTTGTTTTTATAACTTAATGCTTAATGGCACTCTTTATATTGTCTAAATCAGATTTACGCATGGTATCTAGCAGATAAAAATCAATCTCATTTATGCCAAGCACAACCAAAGAGTCGACCTTTTGCGATAAATTATTAGCACTGGTGCAATCTGGATAAGTTGGCCTTAGAATTGCTGTGATCTTTGGAGATACATTTTTTAAGTAATTATCAGCAAGTGAGGCCACTTGATCACTTTCGCGTCGATAAATCAACGGCTCGAAACGATCAATGATCTGGCTAATTTGGGAATTATCAATTCCTACCTGCCAACTATTTGAGATTGCATCCTCAGAGTTCATATCCAAAAGTGGTGCTTGATCTACAAAGTTAAAGGAGATATTGGCTTTGCCAGTAATCTCAGCAATTTGCTTATATAGATTGGCAACTGCTTGCTCCCTGCTTGCTAGGTATTTCAGAATTGGTTCACCAACAATTTCAGCCAGTGTTGCCTTGTCTAATTTCTTGCCCAACCAAGGATCTTTTTCATCAAATACTGCCAGCAGTAATTTTGAAACCTTTAAAACTAATACATCCAAATCTGAGTTGTGTGATTCATAGTTTTTCTTACAATGGATGCAAAAACAAAGTGAAAAGAGAAATTCAGTAATTGGGCTTAGCTCTATAAAAAACCTCTCATGATGCTCACCATGTCTTGCGCCATGAAAATGTAGCGACTCTGCCCTGATTCCATTAATTCCTCGGCTAGCTAAATCACGTGTCATGCCAAGCGCATAGGCAGCAACTGCTGGATTTGCTGGGCACAATTCTGAGAAGAACTTATTTCCCAGCACATTGGTAACCACAGCATCTGGATGAGCCATTCCAATAGCTGAATTGTGCATATAAACCGCCCAAGCATTTACTTGGAAATCATTTTGTTTAGCACTTTTTAGGACAGAATCGAAAACTTGGTTGGTTGGCAGCTGATCCTTTAAGTCTGGCTTAATTGCACCTGATTCATACATTTCATAATTTGATTTGTAATAATGAAAGCCATCAGATAAATATTCAAGTTGTGGGCCTTGGCGTAGTAATAGATCGCGACTACTGTGGTAATTAAGAGCAAGATTTATGCCAGATAATCCAAAACTCTTTAACTCCGGGATAACTTTCTCGGCTGGTTCTCTAAAAAATGTATAGGCAAGGGTAAATGCGTTGGATTTAATTCCACTCATTTCACGCTACCGGCTGTTAACCCACCTACCAAATACTTCTCAATTGAGATGAAGAGAATTACTACTGGAATAATCGCAATAATTGTGGAAGCAAACAAGTACTCCCAAGCAATGTCATATTGACCAATAAATTGTGTTAATCCAACTGGCAATGGCTTTTTATCAACTGAGCTAATAATCGTTAATGCAATTGTGAACTCATTCCAAGCCGCCACAAATGTAAAGATGATTGCCGTAACCACACCCGGAAGTGCAATTGGAATAGTAATTTTGCGCAGCGCTTGAATTCTTGTGCAGCCATCTATTAAAGCTGCCTCCTCAATCTCTGCTGGAATGCTGGAGAAAAAGCCGGCTAGTAGCCAAACCGAAAACGCTAGATTGAAACCAGCATTTAAAACAATTAAGGCTAAATATGAATCTAGTAATTTGAAGAAATCAACCTCTCTAAATATTCCAATAATCAAAGCGGTTGGTGAGAACATCTGAGTTGCCAGAACTAGAAGTAAGAATGCACCCCGCAGTTTGAACTTATACCTAGCTAGGAAGTAAGCCGCTGGCAGGGAGACCAATAAGACCAATATGGTGGCGGAGATTGAAACAATCAGGCTGGATTTAAGGAAGCTGGCAATTGGTGCGTGTGACCAAACATCAATGTAGTTTCGCCATTGCCATACTTGCGGTAAATGCGTGCTTGGTGTTGCATATAACTCATCATGGGTTCGCACCGATGTTAAGAACATATTTATATATGGGTAAACAAAGAACCAGGCTATGAAGTAAGCACCTGCCATGGTGGCTGCTTTTTTCACTGTGAATTTCTTTGTTTTTGTACTTTTCATATCTCAGTCCTGGTTGCCTTTGTAACTCTTAAATAAAGGCCAACAATCATCATGATCACAAGAAAGTTAAATACGCCAAGTGCGGTTGATTGACCCATATTTGATTCAATAAATGCCAACTTATAGGCGAGCGTAGTAGTGGTATCGGTGTCATAACCAGGTCCACCACGAGTCATAATCCAAATAATTGGGAAGGAGTTAAACACGTTAATTAAATTAATAATTGTGGCAATTAAAAGTGAGTTTCTAAGTAGTGGAAACTTGATTCGGCGGTAAATCTGCCAATTAGTAGCACCATCAACCGAGGCTGCCTCAATAATGTCATTTGGGATTGATTGCAATCCTGCTAACAACACAAAAGAGGTAAAGGGAATTGATACGAAAACAGCTACCGCCATTAGAAAATAAAATGAGCTACCTGGATTATTTATCCAATCAACTGGCTCAGAGATTAGGCGTAGTTGAGTAAGGGTTAAATTAAGTTCGCCGGAGTAGGCATCTAAGATCCAGGTCCAGATCATTGATGTCATTACTACTGATGCTGCCCATGGGAAGATCAATGCCCAGCGGACATATTTTCTACCTGGGAAATTTTGATTTATCAACTGCGCCATTGGCAGTGAGAGAATTACCGTGAAAAAAACAATTCCAAAAACCCACAATAGAGTTCTTCGCGCTATCGGATATATATCAGGGTTAGCAAGCAATTCACGGTAATTAGTTAAGCCATTAAAATCTAGCAAGCTTCCGGCTGCTGAAATATCGGTAAATGAAATCCGAACTAATTCAATTACCGGCCAGATAACAACCAAAATAATTAAAATTAATGCTGGCCCAATCCAAGGCAGCGCACTTACCAGTGAAACATCATGAGTAGCAACCTGTTTTTTACCCTTAGTTGCGCTGCTTTTAGTAAGCAATCTGTTACTCAATGCTCCTCGTTTCAATATTAAATATCTACTTGTAATCCTACTAAATAATTTATAAGCGGGACCTGAGAGATTTCCCCAGATCCCGCTTATAAGAGCTTTACTTACTAATTACCTAAAGGTAATTACTTAGTTCCCGCTGCTTCTGCTGTCTTCTGTAATGCATCCAAAACGGTCTTGGAATCCTTTGTAACGCCAGTACCAATTTGTGTGGTGATCTTGGCAACTACAGTTCCCCATGAACCAAGAGTTCCTGGGTAGAAGATAGCGTTTGGAAGCTGCTCAATGAATGGAAGCAATGATGAATCCACTTCAGTTGATGCTGACTTCGTTGCAGGGATGAAACCACCGGCAGCCTTTAGGAAGCCTGCGTAGTTCTTACCTTCGAACAAGAAGTTTAGATACTTAGAAACTGCATCTTGGTTTCCTGTCTTCTTAAATGCCATGAAGTAATCTTGAACGCCAAGAGTGATTGGCTTCTTACTTGCAGTAGCAGCTGGGAATGGTGCAACACCGTAGTCAACCTTGCTCTTGTAATCCTTCAATGTTGAAGGGAAGAACACGGAAGCATTGATCATCGCTACTTTGCCTTGGCTAAATAGCTTGAATGCATCGGTACGGTTAGTTGAAGCTGGGTTTGGTTGTGTGTAACCAGCCTTTACCCAAGCTCTTAATTGATTAAGAGTCTCTAGGTTGGCCTTTGAGTTAATTACCCACTTGCCTGCTGCCTCATCAAAGTAACGTCCACCATTACCGCCAGCCCAGATTTGGAACTCAGCTTGAGCCTCTTCTGAACCTAGTGGAATTGCTAATGGATAAACCTTTGATCCGTACTTAGCTTTGATCTTTCTTGATGCAGCAGTTACCTCAGCCCAAGTTGTTGGGATCTTGGTATTGCCAGCGCCGTAGAACAGAGCCTTGTTAATAAAAAACATACGTGCTGATGCTAGATCTGGAACAGCATACTCAACACCGTTGTACTTTGAGTTATCGCGGAAGGCGGTAACGAAGTCAGAAAGTTTTGCCTCAGTGAACAAGTCGCTGGTCTTGTATAGCAGACCTTCTGCAGCAAACTCTGAGAATGTATTCAGGTTCAATACATCTGGATATGACTTAGTTGAGATATAGGTACGTCCCTTAACCAAGATGTCATCCCAGCTTAGGTTCTCATGTTCAACTTTGATGGTTGGGTTAGCAGCCATAAAGCGAGCATTCAGATCCTTGTAGTAAGCAGGCATATCATCTGTGTAGTTAGGTGTAACAACTTTAATTGTTACGGTATTAGCTTGTGCTGGAGCAGCTGTCAAAGCACCTGCAACCAATCCAAGTGAAGCCAGCGCAGCAAAACTACGCGTGGTTAGTTTTTTCATGTATTAGTCCTCCTAGGATCCCACATGCTTGTGGGGAGAGATAGCCCACCACTATTTTCAATTTGAATCAAGCGGCAGCCTTGGCTCAGAAAATAACGCTTTGGTATCAATGGGCCGCAAAATGACCCAAAGCCAGCCCCTAACCTATCTTTCTGACCCCAACCCCAGGAGTTGCTTGGGTGCGCTGGCCCTGCTTTAAAGTTGCAATGCCGCTAATCCAAACCATTTCAAATCCAGCTGCCGGCAATCTTGGTGTTTCATAAGTTGAGCGATCCACAACAGATTGATCATCAAATAAAACCATATCTGCTTTCATGCCAACTTTAATAAAACCACGATCAGTTAATCCAAGTCGCTTTGCTGGTCTGCCAGTCATTCTCGCTATCGCTCCATGCATTGTTAATACTTTTTCCGCTCTGGCATAAACACCAAGATATCTTGCAAAGGATCCATAACCGCGCGGATGTGGACGATTGCCAGTCAATATGCCATCACTACCAACCATGTGACGAGTATCTTGCATAATCGCTCTGACATTTGGTTCATGGCCTGCAAAAATTACACAAGATGCCTTGAGCTCTTCATCAATAATAAAATCAAGATAGAAATCTTCAACCTTTTTATCAACCAACTTAGCTGCTGATACTAAATCCATGCCAACAAACTTCAGATTATGTGGTTTTTCAACTCCGGCAATATTAATCGCTGGCCAATTAACCACCCCACCTTGATTACCATCACTGCCAGATACAGTTAACTCATAAATAACTTTCAGGCGATTTTCCTTCACTGCTAATCGTTTAATAGTTTCCTTTGACCCACCAGCCTGCACCCAAGATGGCAGCAGTGCATGTAGATAGGTTGAACCAGCCAAGTATGGGTAGGTATCTAGAGTGACATCCACCCCTTGTTTTTCAGCATTTTGTATCTGCTCAAACAGTAAGCCGGTTTTCCCATGAAAATCTGAGTGACTCATGTGGCAATGAGTTAGATGAAGTGCAGATTTAGATAATTTAGCGATATCCAAACACTCAACAACTGCATCGAGGAATTTAGCACCGTAATTACGATGATGTGGGGCGTAGTAACCACCAAACTCTGCGACCACCTTGCAAAGCTGCACAATTTCATCATTATCTGCATACATCGCTGGGGTGTAGGTAAGTCCGGCAGATAGGCCAAAGGCACCTTGCTCCATCCCCTGCTGTGTTAATCGCTTCATCTGTGCCAACTCATCAGCGGATGCATGTCCTGGCTCATTACCTCTAACTAACATTCTTACTGATCCATGTGGAATCAAATACGCAACATTTACCGCACACCCTTCATCTACCCGAGATAGATACTCACCCACGGTGTGAAAGTTCCAGTTAAGATCTTTTGGATCTGAGTTCCATCCAAACAATTGCTCACGTAATTCAAGTAAGGTCTCAGGATTATTTGGTACATAACTAAGTCCATCTTGACCAACCACCTCAAGTGTTACACCTTGCGTGACCTTGGCTAGATGTTGTTTGTCGGTAAGGACTGCTAAATCAGAGTGCGCATGCATATCAATAAATCCAGGAGCCAAAGTTAAATCAGAGCCATCAATTACCTTGCCCTCTTCAGCACCTCTTAGTATTGAACCAACCTGTGAGATAACACCATTTGTCACTACCAGATCTTGGCGAAGTGCGGGCGTATCACAACCATCAATTATCTTTGCCCCTCGGATGGTGAAGGTGTTTTCACTCATTAGATTTAATCAGAGCCTTCAACCATCTTAAACATCGGGGCGTATCCTGCTAACAATCCACCATCTACTACAAACTCACTGCCACTAATCCACTTCGCCTTATCTGAAAGTATAAACAAAACCGCCTCAGTTACATCAGCTGGTGTGCCAACTCGACCAAGTGGATACCAAGGTTTTAACTTTTCAAAGATTTGTGGATTTCTATCTACTCGCTCCTGCCAGGCATCAGTAGCAATTGTTCCTGGCACCACTGTTGTACAGCGAATGCCATCTGGACCATATCTAACTGCGACAGTTCTAGTTAGCGCATGGATACCAGCTTTTGCCACCGAGTAGGAATCACTACCGATCATCGCTTTGGCATTAACTGTGCCAATATTTACGATGCAGCCAGCTTTGCGCTTAATCATCCCTGGCAAGGTTGCTTTAATAGTTAAAAAGCTGCCAGTTAAAGTCACCGCAAGTGTGCGATTCCAAACCTCAAGTGAGGTTGCCAGCAGATCCTCTGGATCATGAATCATTGCATTATTTACCAAGCAATCAATCTGACCAAAGTCTTTTTCAATCGCAGCAAAACTCGTAATGATCTGACTCTCTGATGAAATATCAGTTTGATAACCCTTAGCGGTTATCCCCATCGCTGAGATCTCTTTAACTGTTGACGCTAGGTTTTCGGCAATTACCTCAACTAAAGCAACCTTTGCACCTCTTTGACCTGCACCAATTGCAATTTCGCGACCAATTCCTCGGCCAGCACCAGTAACAACAACTACCTTGCCCGCTAAATCCTGCGCAATTGTCATATTATTAATTTGGAATTGCGACTACGAAATCAATTTCAACTAATATGTTGATCAGATCTGAACCAACTGTGGTGCGAACTGGGAACGGAGCTGAGAAAAACTCTCGGTAAACCGCATCATAAGCTGCAAAATCTCGATTAACATCTTGTAGGTGAGCAGTTACCTTTACAACATCGGCAAACTTTGCACCCTTAACATCTAAAATCTTTTGTAAGTTTTTTAATGTTTGTCTAGTTTGCTCGGCTACCCCACCATCAACAATCTTGCCAGTTGCTGGATCCACTGGACCCATGCCGCAGGTGTATAAGAAACCATGGGCAACTACACCATGTGAGTAAGAACCTCCTGGTGCTGGAGCTTGGCTAGCATTGATATGTTCGATCTTCATTAGATCTCCTTTGGGTTAGCGATTAGAAAAATGTATACAAGCAATCTACAACATCATAATTGTCGTTGACTAGGGGAATTAACCGCCATTTATCAAATGTAGTACAGGGATGAGAAATACCCAACCCAATTAACTGCGATACTGCAAAATCCTGCTTACTTCTTAAGTAACCATGCTGGTCATTTAATTTCTCAATCTGGCCAGAAAATGCGGTTAAGCCAGATGCATACTTGGCAAAGGGAATTGGATTATGCAGGTCATTGCCAATATCTCTTTTACCAAGGTTTAATACGCCAAAATTTGGCTCCGGTGAACTGATGATCTGTGCCCAGACCTCTATAGCTGCTTTAAAAGTCTGCTGTGAATCACGAAATGGATAAATCTCTTCATAGTACTTACTGTCATGGGTGACATAACCACCACTGCGCAGCAATAAAATCTTCTCTTTGGCAAATTTATTTAACTCATCAGCAACTATCTCAAAATAGGCGCTGCCACCTGCCGAGATAATAAATACCGCATCACTCTTATATGGATAAGCCCGATCAGCGGCGGCCACAATCTTTTGGCAAAACTTACTTATTTTTATCTCACCCTTTTTGCTTCTAGCAGCATCCGGAACTGCACCCTCAAAACCGGTAACACCTCGTAATTTCAATCTGCTATCTGCGACGATCGCCTTTGCGATTGTTGCCACCTCATCTAAATCTCTAACTCCCCCTCGACCATCATCGGTACCAATTTCAATAAATAGATTTTGTTCACCGCCATCTGGCGTGTGCTGTTTAACAATCTCTAAGCCAGCTAAAGAGTCAACATAAAAGATAATCTGAACTTCCTTACCTTTATTAAGGTGAGAGATCTCGGTGATCGCAGATGGATCTAACACCTCATTTGCAATAATTAATCTCTTAAATCCAAAACTTATAAAAATACTTGCCTGCCAAAAGTTTGCAATAGTTAAGGCAGTGGCGCCGGCATCTGTTTGCATTTGGGCAATCTGGGGTGACATTGTGGTTTTAACATGGGGGGCAAGTTCAGCACCTACTGATTTGCAAAAACTAGCCATCTGATCAATATTATTTTTAAGGGATTTCTCTTTAAGCACCATAATCGGAAATTGAAAATTTGAGGTGAAAAGATTTGGTTTTGTGGCTAAGAACGCTTCAAGGGTTTTCCCATAAGAATCTATCGGAAAACCCTTGAAGCTACTTTCAATTACTTTGTTACTAAAGCTGTGCCCCATCCTGAAACATTATCAAAGATAAAGCGTTTTGCTCTTATCAGGAGCAGCCGGAGGTGTTTCCGCAACCTTCGCAGACAAAGCAGGAGCCGGCCATTCTCATTTTGACTCCACATGTCATGCAAAGTGGTGCATCTGATTTAACCCCAGCCATCTTCTCAAACAACTCCATTGATGATCCAACGGATGAGTTATCAACTGGTGCTTTTTCAATCTTTACCTCTTGTTTTTTGCTCTCAACTTTTTTTGTTGGAGCAGCTACTTGGGCAGCTGGTTTTTCATCAGCTGAGTAATCACCACTTTCCAAGGCGCGAGCGCGCTCTGTGGCGGAGTAAATACCAAGGGATGATCGTGATTCAAATGGTAGATAATCAAGAGCTAACCTGCGGAAGATGTAATCCATAACTG
>Ga0247837_1006843_pt1 | contig 15668 bp, 12 predicted proteins | sample LaCtaG_2_FD_187115 | JGI IMG/M metagenome (GOLD analysis project Ga0247837, IMG submission 187115) | Freshwater microbial communities from meromictic Lake La Cruz, Castile-La Mancha, Spain - LaCruzMarch2015_14.5m | ecosystem: Environmental > Aquatic > Freshwater > Lake | place: Spain: Castile-La...
CACCTATGCTTTGGGACAGCACTGCTAATGCAGGATTCACCACTACCACCAAACCTTGGCTACCCGTTTCTGCCAATTACAAAGAGATAAATGCCACCAAGCAGTGGCAGGACAGTACCTCGCTGCTGCGTTTTTATGCCGATATATTGCGGCTGCACAATGCCAGCGATGCACTTCGTTTCGGGACAATGCAGATTTCCGAGGTGCGTTGCGACAAAGATGTGTTCGCTTACTATCGCACTTTAGGAAACGAAACCTTCCTTGTTTTGCTTAATTTCTCGAAACATCAAAAACCAATCGTGGTACCCAACGGAACCATTGCGCTAAGCACGGTAATTCTTCCCAAGCAGAAAATGCTACAATCTTTTGAGGGAAGAATAGTGAAACTAAATAAATAGAATTCATAAGGAGATATGGCTCTTTTTAATCATGTGGTCAGTTCCTTTTCTAAGTTGCAGCAGCCTCTTTTTTTCCTCTAACATCTTCTGTCCAACAGCAATCACCAGTACCTCAAGATTTGTGAGATTTTGGCAGCTATCGGTACTTAAAATCGCCATGTGTGCATGGTACTTTTGCACGAAATCAAAATCCCAATGCGCGCTTTTCTAATTCCGCTCTGTTTATTTCTAGCGTTTGGAGCTCAGTCCCAACAATCCCCCATCAAACCAACTGCACCAGTTCTCGTTAGTTACGAATTGGTCAAGTCACATACTTCATCTACATTAAAAGCACTCTGGAAAGAAAAAGGTGTTCCTAGCATCGCTCTACCCGTAAAACTTGGGGTCGACATCTACGAGATAGTATATCAGGTGCCTTGGCTAGATGGAACCATGCGCCAAGCTTCTGGTATCTATTTTGTCCCAAAAACGGATAAAGCTGTGCCTTTTATGATGTATGGTCATGGCACACGAATAGATAAAAACCGAGAGATTACCGACAAAGATGCCCAGCAGTTCATCTGCACCGCTTTCGCCACAGATGGCTACGCTACTATGTTTCCAGACTACTACGGCATTGGCAAAGGCGAAGGCAAGCATCTCTATCAACATTCTTGGTCAGAGGCCCAATCATTTATCTACATGTTGTATGCAGTAGACGAAATGAACAAGAAAATAAATGTGAAGCACGACAGCAAGCTATTTCTAACAGGCTATTCGCAAGGTGGACATGCCTCTTTTGCAGCGCACAAATACTTAGAAGAGCTAAACGACCCACGATTCAAAATCACGGCATCTTCTCCCATGTCTGGGGCATACGATATGACTGGCGCTCAAGAGAAATACATGTTTCAAGAATACCCACGTCCCTTCTATCTCCCGTATTTATTACTGTCCTATCAGCATGCCTACAACATTTTGGATTTGAAAAATCCGTACGAGATTTTTCAGTCTCCTTTCGATACGCTGTTTCCACCCTACTTCGAAAACAATGCTACCCTCACCTTGGATGAGCTCAATAAACGAATGCCAAAAATTCCAAAAGACGTAGTAAAGGAAGTGTATGTAGATGCCTACGTTAACGACCCCGACTTTGCATTTAGAAAGCGCTTGATGGAAAACAACCTTACCGATTGGAAACCTGTGGCTCCGGTGCAGCTTTGCTATTGCAAAGGCGATAGAGAAGTGAATTATCAAAACTCAGAAGTGGCCCACCAAAAAATGACCAGCCTAGGCGTAACCACCGTTAAGCTCCTTAACCTAAGTGACGAGCTCGACCACAACACCTGTGCTGCATTTGCCATGCTGGCCACCAAAGGCTATTTCGACCGTTTTAAGGACAAAGGAGTTAACCCGAAGATGAAAAACATATCAGGATTCAAGAAATTCCTTATCGGTTTCATAAAACGTAAGGAAGAACGGAAATACAAAAAAGAGTATTCTGATAAAGCGTACATTTAAACTGGAATTGTTTTTTAAGAAGGCAATTCCCATTAAATAAATCGCATAATTCCTCCCAAAATGAAATCCCTTACCCTCGCACTAGTTCTACTGCTTTCCTTCCAGCAAGTCTTCGCGCAAAACCCCTGCGATGAACTCGCCATCGTGTCCATTCAATACAGCCCTTTCACAGATACCCTCATTATTGTTGAGGTAACCAATGCTAGCGAAGAGCTATTCAGTTACCCCGGTTTTGTGCTCATCAACGCCAATGGCGACACCTTGGCCAAAGAAGTGGTTAACTATTTTGGCATTGGCGGGCAATCGGTGCATCTTCTCACGGTGCGCCCCGGAGTAGCCAATCCGCTCGACAACTTTCAAGGAACACTGCAACTCCACACAGACTTCTTTGCAAGCTTAGCCTGTTCGTGGCCAATCAACCAAAGCTTATGCGCCTCCGAAACCTGTGACGATTTCGTCATAAAATTCGAAAACTGGGGCGGTGCCCTTGTGCTAGGTGATTTTGAATGGAGTGTGGCCGATAGTCTAGGAAACCAAGTAGCATCAGGCACACTCACCATGACTGCCGAAGAGCAATATTGGAGCAATACCCTATGCCTCACGCCAAACAGATATTCCTATCAGCTGCAAGCCCTTGGCGAACCTTCTGGCGGAGGGCCAACCATGTTGGTGCAGTCAGGCGAATGGTTTGGTCATCAAGCCATATCGCAATACTTCAGTTGGGAAGAAGGCACAAGCATGGAAGTGCCATTCTATCTGCACTGCATCGCCTCAAATCCTATTGGTATCCGCGAAACCACAAACCAGTTCCAACCTATTATTTTCCAAAACGGAGCGTCAACTACCGTGCAATCTAGCGTCACCATCACCACGCTGCTACTCTTTGCCAGCGATGGAAAGCTTATCGAACGTTGGAATCCAAACAGTACCGCGTTCACGCTGCCAACTTCGCTTCCCCCAGGGTTGTATATCCTTCAAGTGCACACCTCAAAAGGAATAAGCACCTTAAATTTGGTGTCTTGGCGCTAAATTCCGGAGGGAATAGCACCGTTTCTACTCCTTTTAGCCTATTCAGCGTCTTCCTTTGGTTTCGCCTCATCGGCAATAATCTGGTCGTGCGCTTTGGCCATTTCCTTCATCTCTGCACCCGATAGCAGTTCTGCGTTGATCACCGAGTTGTGGGCATGTTCGTTCGAGGTTACTAGCTCATTCAATTTCAGATGCAACGCTTGCGCAAAATGAGTAAACGTGCGCTGAATGATGAAAAACGACAAAAACGTAATGGCAATAATGGCGTGATACATGCCTTCCGACAATGTAGTATGTTTCCAATCGTGCACACAAAACCACACCACCACCAGCACCAAAGCCAGCATAAACACAATGGAATTTCCAAATAGCCGAAGCGCTGCATTGGCCATTCGTTCAAATAGAGTTTCTACCGTTTTGTAGCCCCTAATAAGGGTGTCGAGCATTCTAGGTTTGTGTGTCATTGCAACCTACAATAGTCCTCACATACTGCTTTAGGTTATTACACTGCGCGCAGCAAACCTTACATAATTCACAGGTTTTGAAGCCGGAAACCAGCGTTCTTGCTCTCGCTTTTCCTTACAAAAGTGCTGTTTTCATGGTTTGAAGGGCCGCCTCATACTCCCCGCGAAGGGCTTCATGGGTAATTCCTTGCCCTTTCACATAGTTCTCTCCGAACTTGGGCAGCGAGAAATGCGCCACCACAATGCCGCCATGGCGCGGAAATCGACCACGAGCTATTTCTAAGGCATATTGCCCTCCTCCTTGGCCGGGCGAAGTGGAAAGCAGCAGCATTCGTTTGTCTGCAAACATGTTGAGCTTTACTCGCGATAACCAGTCAAATAGGTTCTTAAACGCGGCAGAGAAATTGCCATTGTGCTCTGTCACCGAAATGATGAGCGCATCGGCCTCTTCTATTTTAGCTACAAAATCCTTGGCTGACTGCGGCTGTCCCAATTCCTTCTCCACATCAACAGTGAATAACGGAAGCGAATAATCATTCAAATCAAGCACCTCTACCTCATGGGTGTCAAACTGCGTAGCGGCATAGGCCGCAAATTCCTTATTGATTGACGCCCTGCTGTAGGAAGCTCCGAATGCGATAATCTTCATGGGTTGAATCTAAGTAAGATAAGTGGATGGACCAAAGTAAAATAACCCCGCCCGAGCAAGCGTCTTTCGCTCGTTCGTCCCGAAGTTTCGTTTTATATAGTGGGTTCCAGCCCACCCGATAACAGCTACCCAGCAGAAACCCTTCGCTATCGTAATCCACTTCTGGCAAGGGTTCTGGCGTTTTTAGCTTAGGAGCAAATCCACCAAGCCTCCGTAAAACTTTTAATTCTTAATTCTTAATTTTTAATTGAATTTCACTTCACCCGTTCCACCACCCAACTTTTTTGCCCAATCACTAGCTTGCACGTCCATTCCCCCCCATTGGTGCCCGCCATATAGTTAATCACCGTTATCGGAGCCCGCTGCTGTTTCCAGTCTTGGGGTTCAATCAAGATAATATCGCCCACCTTCATGGCAAACAAAACCCCTTTAAACCATGAGGTCTTTCCATTGGGTCGTGTGGGTATCTCTTCTGCCTGTTCTTTTGTTAATCGTCTCATGGCGCGTCAGTGCTAGGTTTATTTATTCGCCCACGTTTGGTGTGGAGAATAATGCAGTAACGCTAAAACCGCCATTTTATTGGGTTCTCTCTCTAAATTTTCCAAAAAACTCCGTTTCGGGGTTAGCAAAAATTCCTTCTACCTACGTCAACCTTCCTAATGCCTACCTTATACTCCCTATTGCTTTTGTCAATGTTCTTTCGACCTTCCTTAACCTACTTTCAGAATTAATCAATCTACTTTCGGGATTAGTAAAAATACTTTCGGGATTCTATATTCTTCCTGCGGCCTACTTCATGCTACTTTTGGCCTTCGTCAAGGTGCGTTCTGCCTTCCAGTTTCTAGCAATTTTTTAACATGAAACGGTTTTCGCCCACCTAATTTCGTTTTATTTTTACCCCATGGCATCTCTCGCGCTCATTTGGCTCAAAGTATTTCTATTCACAGCCTTCCGCTACCTCGTTTTTGCATCGTTAGCCTTTTTCCCCGTCCGTTGGATGAAAGAAAAACTGGCTTGGCGAAAAAATCAAGAGCGTTTCCCCAAAGCTGAAGACTACAAGCGGGAGATAAGCTACTCATTTGGCACCTTCGTCATCTTTGGGTTCACAGGCGTGCTCATTCATACGGTTAAGGATTATACCCTCATCTACCGCGATTTCAGCGACTATCCTATGTGGTGGTTTTTTCTCAGCATCCCAGTGGCATTGGTTATCCACGATGCCTATTTCTACTGGACGCATCGCATTATGCACCACCCAAGCTTGTTTAAAACCATGCATTTGGTGCATCACAAAAGCACCAATCCAACGCCTTGGGCCTCCTTCGCCTTTCATCCCTTAGAGTCAGTGGTTGAAAGTAGCATCATCTTCGTTTTGGTATTTGCCATCCCCATGCATCCGCTCGCCATTTTGGCTTTTCTTCTCATTATGACTGCCGAAAACGTAATGGGCCACCTTGGCTACGAGTTTTATCCGCGTTGGCTCACCCAAAGTTTCGTAGGCAAATGGCTCAACACCAGTACCAACCACAACATGCACCATCGTTACTTTGAGGGTAACTATGGCCTTTATTTCCGATGGTGGGATGTGTGGATGGGAACCACCCACGCCAAGTATGAAGCTACCCTGCTCGAAATACAATCTCGTAAACCAATGGCCGAGGAGCATGCCGAAGCATCCATGCCCAACTCGGTGAAAGCCTAAGCTACTTGTTTAGTTTCGTTTTTCCTCTCTGCCCGACACTTCTCGATGCACTGCCTTAAAGCATGTTTGTCTAATTTCGGGTCGTTGTTTACGTCACTATAATTCCTCCAAAAATGCAGACCGACAGGGTCAAATTTCCCCGCGATACCGATGTTGAGTTCACCAAAGCACTCAACGCTAGGGTCAACGCTTATTTCAAGGATAACGGTATTTCCAAACATGCAAATACCACGATGATAGCCAAAACCATCATCATTGTTGCTGCCTACCTCATTCCTCTTGGCCTCATGCTAGGAGGCATCATTACCACTTCCGCAGGTGTAATTGGATGCTATTTTCTCATGGGGTTTGCAATTGCTGGCATTGGCATGGCTGTTATGCACGATGCCAATCATGGTGCTTACTCCTCCAACCAAACAGTGAATGAATACGTGGGTTATTTGCTCAACTTGGTGGGTGGCAGTGCGGAAAATTGGAAAATTCAACACAACATTCTGCATCACACCTACACCAATATCGAAGGCTTAGATGCCGACATCACCACCTTTCCTATGTTGCGGTTTTCTCCCTTTGCCAAGCGCAGGGCGGTACATCGCTTTCAGCACATTTATGCATGGTTCTTTTATGGGCTAATGACAGTAAGTTGGGTTTTAATGAAAGACTTCAAGCAATTGGTCGACTATCATTTTAGTGGTATGACCAAGAGCTACAGCAAAGGCTTCGGGGTGGTTATTGCACGCGTACTGTTGCTCAAGGCGGTTTATTTCAGCCTTACGTTAGTTCTTCCCATTATTCTATTGCCCGTAGCGTGGTATGTCACGGTTGCTGGGTTTTTTCTCATGCATTTTATCGGTGGTGTTATTCTCGGCATGGTGTTTCAAGCGGCCCACATTATGGAAGTGTGCGACTACCCACTTCCCGATGCCAATGGCAAAATGGCCGATAGTTGGATTGTACATCAACTAAGAACTACAACCAATTTTGCCCCACACAACCAAGTGCTCAATTGGTATGTCGGTGGACTTAATTATCAAGTGGAACATCATCTGTTTCCGCGTATTTGCCATGTGCACTATCCCAATATCGCCCCAATTGTCCAATCCACCTGCCGCGAGTATGGTATTCCCTACCAAAGCATTCCAACATTTGTAGGTGCAGTGCTCGGTCATGGTTCCATGCTTCGCGCCTTGGGTAGAAAAGAGCAGATGGCTGTGGCCTGAACATTCAGCATAATCTGCTGTTTGTTCTCTATGAAAAACGCAGTAATTGTTGGAGCTACCTCTGGTATAGGCAAGGCTACCGCGCAACTATTAAGGGATCAAGGTTGGAATGTGTTTTCCTTTTCGCGCTCCGTAGATGCTAGTGGAGGTTCTGTTTGGGATTCTACGACCCAGGTGCCAGACGTATCACATTTACCAGATGAAGTAAATGCCTTAGTCTACTGTCCCGGCACCATCAACCTTAAGCCGTTCAAACGGCTAACCACTCAGGACTTCCTCCACGATTTTGAGGTGAACGTATTAGGCGCTGTGAAAATCATTCAAGCACTCGAAACGCGTCTTAAAGCGGGCAACGCTTCCGTAGTATTATTTAGTACTGTGGCTGTGGTGCAAGGAATGCCGTTTCATGCTTCTGTGGCGGCCTCCAAAGGCGCTGTTGAAGGCCTCTGCCGCAGTTTAGCTGCAGAGTATGCTCCAAGCATTCGGTTCAATTGCATTGCGCCATCCCTCACAGACACTCCACTAGCTGAAAAACTACTGAATACCGATGCAAAACGTGAAGCATCTGCTTTCCGCCACCCTCTAAAATCAATAGGTAGAGCAGAGGATGTAGCCGCAATGGTTGCTTTCCTTGTGTCGGACAATGCAGGTTTCATCACAGGTCAAACCATTGGTATGGATGGCGGAATGAGCACTGTTCGCATTTGATTTTTGTTTCCTATCAAAACCCCAACTGTGAACAGCAGCATGCGAGAAGTCGCCCTATTTTGGTTTCGTAGAGACCTTCGTCTTAATGACAACGCAGGGTTATATCACGCGCTTCGCTCTGGATTGCCTGTAGTTCCGATCTTCATTTTTGACGAAGACATTTTAAATCGATTGGACGATAAGCAAGATGCGCGTGTTCAATTTATTCATCAAGCTATTGCCAAGCTAAAAGGCGATATCGAAGCTGCAGGTTCAACCCTTCTTGTGCTCCACGGAAAGCCTATCGATGTAATCGCTAACCTCATTAGCGAACACAACATTCGCGCGGTTTACACCAACCATGATTACGAACCCTACGCCAAGCAGCGGGATGCAGATGTTGCAATCCTTCTCGCTCAAAGGAACATTGCATTTCACACCTTTAAGGATCAATGTATTTTCGAAAAAGACAAAGTGATCAAGGATGATGGGTTGCCGTACACCGTTTTCACACCCTACAGCAGAAAATGGAAAGCCAAACTCAATGAGTTTTATTTAAAGCCATATCCCAATCACAAGTATTTGGATGGATTTGCCAAAATGCCGCATGCACCGTTGCTTTCTTTTGCTGCTTTAGGTTTTTCAGATTCTAGTATTCAATCCCCACCACTAGAAGTAGGGGAGGAGGTTATTAAAAAGTATCACCTCACGCGCGATATTCCTTCACTTGCGGGTACTTCCCGTCTCAGCGTTCATCTTCGTTTTGGAACTATAAGCATTCGTGCTTTAGCAACTAAAGCGCAACAGCTCAACGAAACCTACTTGAACGAATTGATATGGCGCGATTTCTATATGATGATTCTATGGCATTTTCCCCATGTTGCTACATCTGCATTCAGACCTCAGTACGAGCGCATCCAATGGGAAACCAATACCAAGCATTTTGAGGCATGGTGCCAAGGCCAAACTGGCTATCCCATTGTGGATGCGGGCATGCGCGAACTAAATGCTACGGGCTTTATGCACAACCGCGTGCGCATGATTGTAGCTAGCTTTCTCACCAAACATCTTTTACTCGATTGGCGATGGGGCGAAGCCTATTTCGCTTCCAAACTTCTTGATTTCGATCTGAGTGCAAATAATGGCGGTTGGCAATGGGCTGCGGGCACTGGTTGTGATGCTGCGCCATACTTTCGTGTGTTCAGTCCTGATGCACAAACCTTGAAGTTCGACCCGCAGTTTAAGTACATCCGCAAATGGGTTCCAGAGTTCCAGGAGCTGAATTACACGCGTCCTATTGTGGACCATAAGTGGGCCAGAGAACGTGCACTTGCCCGATACAAAGAAGGATTATCCAAATAATATAGTGGTGTAAAAGCAAGAAGGCCTAGCATATTTTATGCTAGGCCTTCTTGGTTCTAAAGTAAATTGAAGACTTATTTATTTTTCTTCAAACTGTTTTCAATATCTAAGGCATCTTCCATCTCAATTACAGCGTTATTGAAACGTGCTGTTACTGCAGATTCTTTCACGCCCATGCTCTTAACTTCCTGTTGTAATTTCTCCGCATCTTCTTTTGAAGAGAACGAACCAATGGTGTACACTTTTACGCCACCCGTGGTCAATTTCATTTCCACACCATACTGACCAATTAGCTTAGACAACTTATCTAGTTCAATACGCAAGCGGTACTCCCTTAACTCAACTCCGTAGGTAAGAACGTCTTTATCTTCAAATCCTTCAAGGACAGGGCGTTCGTAGAAGGTTTCTCCAGAAGTTCCAACAGCATTCAGGTCTTCGGCTACTTTACTTACCGATTTCTCTGATACTCCAAAAGCTTCTGCCACACCTTCTTCACGTAATTGATTTTGTTTTTGCTCCGCTTCAGAGAAATCGTTGTAAGTTCCAACTGTGAAAACAGATGTAGAGTCGTTGATTTTGCGTTCAACCAATCCTGGCATTTGACTCAGTTTCATTTTCAACTGAGTTGGAATATCCTGATTGGTGAATGTTCCTAAGTGAACGGTATAATTCGGATTCACATCTTTTTGAGAATATAAAAAGTCATCCGAAACCTCATTACGCTTCAAGGAAACTGAATCCTCACCGTACTGCCTGTAAATATCTTGGTAGCTCAACGAAACCCCATCAGGGTCTACCAAAGCTCCCGGAGGTGTGTTCAATTGTTTGTCTTTAAAGTCGGCAATACCGTCATAGTCACGATCAAATGGACATCCCTTAGAATCAACAGGAATGCCCAAAGGAGTTGCAGAGCATTGATCCAAGAAGTCAACAATCCCATCACTGTCCGAATCTTTATTCTCCAATTCTGAGAAATCAGAATAGTTGGATTCATCAACTTCCAATTTCGGAGCTTTTTTCTTGAAGGGGTCAAAACGGTAATACATGGAAAGGCTGGTCATCAAGAAACCATCCGTCATACCGCCTTCCGAAGCATTGTCAATTAAATCTGTGCTGGTAAAATAGTACGTGGCACCTAAACGAACAGCCACCTTTCGCGAGGCATTGAAATCAAAACCTACTCCTACAGGAAATGCAACGGTAGTAACAGGCGATTGGCTCAGTTTTGTTTCATAATCGTAATCACGATAGATAACTTTCTTGTCAGGTGATTCTGATTGCGCTTCGCTCACATTGTAAATCAGTCCATTGTTCCAATAATTGTATGTGCTTCCATTGGCATCTACCAAATCAGTATACACACGATAATCAGTATAACTGGCCCCCACAGAAATATAAGGAGTTATTCCAACGGGATTGCGCAATACATTATGAAAGTTGTAGGTTAAACTTGCTCCAACTCCAAACATTTGAGCTTCAAAATTGCGATGTGTTCCGAAGTTATTCTCGTTACCATTTAACGAGCCATACAGACCATCAATATTCAGTTCCAAATAGTTGGTAACACTTGCTCCAACGCCAAATCCAAAGGCTGGACGATTCCCGATTGTGTGTACCGTTACATTATCCTGATCTACAACCTCACCAAAGAATCGTACAATTCCAACACCGCCATGCACATTCGCCATAAATCTATATGGTTCTTTTTCCCTTGGAATTCTTACCTTTTTTTCTTTGGTTGGTTTATCCTCTTTTACTGGTTCAGCAACAACAGCTTGCGTAGCTTCTGTAGGAGTTTCAGAAGAAACCTGCCCAAACAAATTTGTCGTAGAGGTGATAACGATAAAAATTAGTAGTAAATAGTACTTCATAACCGAAAAAATTAGTTTGCGAAAATAGCTCAAAGTAGTTTAATCCTCGAAGAATAGGTCGATGAGATCATTAATGTCGCTTGCAGAGTATCTTGACTTGCCTGATTTGAATTCTGCAATTGCTCGGTTCACTTCATCTGGAGTCAGTTTTCCATCACCACTGTAATCAACTGCTGGGAACTTTTTCACCAAGAAACGCTCATTGGAAGTAAGCCCGTCATCTTTATAGTTTTCGAGAATGTTGAGCTTGCCTTTTATATAAACTGCCGAGGTTCCGCCAAAATCAACTACTCGAGCATCCTCCATATTTTCTTTGTAGAAATCTATCAAACCATAGACTTGACCTACTGTGAGGCTTGAATTTCCATCAACAGCTTCTTCAATGGAGCGCAACACTTCATCTGCGGTGAGCAATCCATCATCATTGAAATCCACTGACTTGTAAACTGCTGGAATCAAATCACCAGTGGATGAATTACGGCTAATGTTCAACTCTGTTTTCGAATCAATTCGTCCATCATCTACCATTTTGCCATAAACGCGATACGCTGCGTTATACACTTCATCCACGTTGGAAGCTTCTTTGGCAGTTCCTTTGAAAATTTCTTTCGCAATTTCATCCATAAGAATGCTGGTTTCGGTAACCTTATTGGCATTCTGAGCAATGGAATTCATCATTTCTGATAATCGAGCTGCGTCAGTTTTATTAGGAGCGGATGTCGTTTTCTCAACAGGTTTTGATGAGTTTTCTTTATTTGTGTTCTCCGATGCTGCACGGACCATTTCAGGTGTTGCTACCACTTCAGATGTTGTTTTAGATTGAGCAACGGCTTTAGGTTGAATTTCAAGAATACCGCTTGGATAGATACTATTCATTTTGGCTCTATTCGTACCTACAGAATCTGAATAGCTCTGCAACATCATTTCATCTGTAAGGCCAATACCTTCAAGATTGGCAATTTTGTCAACGCTTGTAAACTCTTCTTTGTCTCTGTAATCTTCAATTACATCGCGATCAGTATCAACAGTGCAACCGTGCTCATCAACTACTGCTCCTTCTGGAGTTTTTGCACACCAGTCGTCAAAGTCATTAACACCATCAGCATCAGCATCAGCTAAGGAAAGTGCGTAAAAATCAAACTCCTCGAAGTATTTGGACTTCTCAGTTTTAGTGTAACCGCTCTTTACTCCAATGCTATACGCCACCGAAAGCGAGGTATAAAGGAACATGTCGTTTGCCTTGTTGCCTTGGCGTGCGCCATTTCCTCTCCACGTAAAATCATCAATCAAATCAGTAAAGGTGTAATAGAATGAAGAACTCAATCTACCACTCATTTTTCTGCCCATTTTGAAATCGAGACCTAGGCTAACTGGAATGGAAAAAGTGAACAAATCATACTTTCCTAAGCCATCATTGTTCTGTTTTCTCAAATCTGTTTCGAAAGTGTAATCGCGTTGTAAGGCAACAGCTTGACCAGCCATTTCACTGTTTTCAGCAACATTCATAATAGAACCATCAGACCAGTAATGGTATTCGTTTCCATTGGCATCCTTCAAATCTGTTTTGCTGTCAAAATGGATGAACGCAACACCTACGGAGATAAATGGTTGAACTATTCCAGGCTTTTTGTACAAGTGATTAAAGTTATACGTCACCCCAACTCCACCAATAAAAAGTTCTGATTTGAAATTCAAATTTCGAGTTGTAGTCCTTTCATTGACGGTAATATCACCGTAGATAATGTTTAAATCAATGTCAAAATAGCGTGAAATATTTGCAGACGAACGCCCTTCAAAACCCCAGCTACTTGTGAATGGATGATTAAGATTGTTGTCTTTTACATCTCCCAGGTAAGTGAAGAAACCTGCTCCAACTCCTATTCGCGGAGCTAGAAGGGCGTCTTTACCACGATTGTCGAGATAGTATATGGAGTCGCTCTGTGCAAAAGTGCTTGCTGCACAGGAGATTACAAGAAAAAATGGAAGTAAAATTCTTATCATAGGATATTCCAACTTAGCGCTAAAAATAGACAAAGATTACTCTTGGTCGAAATAGTAGTCAATTAGATTTTGTATGTCTTCAACAGTCAACGTACCATTGCCATCAAAGAGGCTATCTATAAAGAAAAGTACCTCGGTAGCTGTAATAGTTCCATTTTGATCACGGTCGGCCCAATGGAAGGTGCCCGTTGCTTTTGGTGAAACTTGTTGCAAATCTTTTAACGTGATTTCACCATTACTGGCTTGAGTTTTTCCGCCTTGATGTTCTTTAGAAATGGCACTATTTGCGTTATCTGTTTCAGGCGATTTTGTAGTATTTTTTTGACCTTTTTCTGATGATTTTGAAGTAGTTATTTCTTGATTCGATTGGGTAGATTTTGAGTCATTCTGATTTATGAAATCTGCAGTTTCTGCTTTTGAATTTGAGTTTGATTGTGCTGTCTTACCTTCTTCCGAAGGAGTTAAGACAACATCTCTACTTGTCGGTTTAGCTTGGTCATTTCTAGCTAATGCTGGAGAACTTTTGCCCGAGGTTTCATCTCGTGAGGACTCTGCTTTTTCTTGTGAAGTAAGTTCAGTTGGATTCCTCAATCCATCCGTTGCTACTTGGTTGGATTTTCCTGAATTTGGATTTGAAGAAATTGAATTGCTATTAGCGTCATTTTTATTGGGTGTATTGTCTTTATCTGAATCTTTCTTGGCTAGACTGTTTTCGCTTAAACTATTTGGTAGTGATAAATTCTGATTTGTGTTTGTTGCGTTGGATTTCGTGCTATTTGCAGATTCATTATTTTCTGCGTTGCTATTCTTGTTTTTGGCTGGTTGTGCACTGTTTTTTGCATTAGAGTCCGCAATGGATGTCGCTTCAGTGCTTGCTACAGAAGTAGTACTCACTGTACTACTTTGCTCGTTTTTAACCGATTGTTTATTGGCAATCGCATTGGAGTTATCCGTAGATGTTGCTTCAGTGCTTGCCTTAGCAGTAGTATTTGCTGTACCACTTTGCTCGTTTTCAACCGATTGTTCATCGGAAATCGCATTGGAGTTCTCCGAAGATAGTGCTTTAGTGCTTGCTGCGGAAGAAGCTTTCGCTGCACTGCTTTGCTCTTTTTCAGCCGATTGTTTATTGGTAAGCACACTTGTGTTTTCGGTGGATGTTTCATCCCTACTTCCTCTAGTGTTGACCGATTCAGAGACTTGAGTTTCAGGTTTTGATGATTCACTATTTGATTTTGGGACCTGCTTATTGGAACCCCATCGGTTTGGTGATGTTGAAGCTAAAATCTGCTCGCTAATCCGATTGCTAGTTGGACGCTTTGATCCTAAAAACACGTTAATCCCAATGGATCCAAAAAGATGGTTGTCGTTTCCACTTGCACTTTTTCGCGCTCCAATACTCGCAAAGCTAGAATTGTCCAACATTTCGGAAAAATTCAAAGCGTAAGTAAAAGCGGCATTTACTCCAAAATGTTTGGTTATTTGAAACCGAATCCCTGCATTAATGGGAATAGTGAAAGTGGTTTGCGGATATTTTCTTAATCCATCCAGATTGGCGTCTCTTAAATCACTTTCATACTCGAAATCGCGTTGGATAATAATAGCAGATTCAGCATATGCATCATTTTCGGCAATGCTACGAATTGATCCGTCTGACCAATAATTATAGGTTTCTCCAGCAGTTGTTGTCAAATCGCCTTTGGAGCGGAAAAACATAGCCCCAAGACCAAAACCTACATAAGGACGTATCAATTGCCTTCCCTCCTCATTTGGTTTTAATAGAGGATAGAAATTGTATTCCACGCAAAGTTGTTGGCTGAATAAGGAGGTGCGATAATTTAAATTGTCAAATCCACGCATCTCTTCCCCGTACACTGTTCCTGTAAATAGGTTCAGAGAAACATTCAGAAACTTGGCTACGGGTTGCGTTATGTTCAGTTGGAAGCCAAACTGAGTAAAAGCGCTAGGGCTAGTCGTGTTTAGTGCAACATCCGACAGAAGATTCACAAAACCAAAGTTTACACCTATTTCGGGTAGATTGATTTGTTTATTGCTTTTTGATGCAATGGTATCTAAGCCCTGCGCTTCCACATTAAAAGTGAAAAGCAAAAGTGAGGCAACAATCCCAAAAAGACATGGGCTTTTCATGGCCGTATCCTAAAGTTCAAATGAAAAAATAACCCCGCCAAAGCAGGGTTATTTGAGGTATGATATTTTAACAGGTAGAATTACTGACCTGCAATATTCAATGCTTCTTGTACTGTTATACGAACGCCATTGTTGTAAGCAGTTACGAATGGGCCTGCTACACCGTTGGTATCACGCAGCTCATTGCAATACGTTTTAGCAGGACGGTATGAACCAAATTCTCCTACAACATACTTGCTTAATCCTTCGTGATTTTCTACAGAAATGGCATCTGCAATGTTGTGTTTAGATGCAAATAGCGCTGACTCTGTGCTTTTTGGTCCAGCGGCAATCTGAACACGGAAAACCAATCCTGGTTTGCTTTTTAATTCAGAAGCACTAGAAGAAGCAACTGGTTGCGATTTGGCGGCTGGTTTAGACTCTTGTGCTTTGGCTTGTTCCGCTTGTTTACGCTGAGCTTCTTGATCTGCAGCTGCTTTGGCATCTTGCGACTTTTTTACTTCTGCAGCCCGCTTTTGCTCCGCAGCTTGTGCGTCTGCTTCTGAAGTGCTGCTGGCCGTTTGGCTTGAAGACGCTTGTGTTGAAGTTGACTCAACTGGCTTAGCTACTTCTTGTGTAGTTGAGGATTCCACAGGCTTTG
>Ga0247837_1006853_pt1 | contig 15647 bp, 14 predicted proteins | sample LaCtaG_2_FD_187115 | JGI IMG/M metagenome (GOLD analysis project Ga0247837, IMG submission 187115) | Freshwater microbial communities from meromictic Lake La Cruz, Castile-La Mancha, Spain - LaCruzMarch2015_14.5m | ecosystem: Environmental > Aquatic > Freshwater > Lake | place: Spain: Castile-La...
GGTAGTTTTTTTGTCTCATAAGTGTCATTCATAGCGCGCTCAAAATCACCCATTAACAGGGGCGCAATCTCGCCATCGACAGTCATTTCCAGGGGATTTTTGGAATGATTTCTAATCCACGATAGCCAAAGGACTGCAGCTGGTGTCAACCAGTGATCGTTTTCTTCTACTTGTCTTGCCATAAGTTCTTTGTCAACAGGACTTATTTTTGCTACTTCAGAAAGCCGAACCGTCGCATCTTCTTCTGGCAAGTGCTCCCATTTCTTATGCATAGCGTTAACATAAAATTGCCGAAACTCTTTCAGTGATTTTTCCAAGTGGGCCATAAGATTAGAATCAACCAGTTCACCCGAGATTAATTTTTTGATATCCTCTCGAATTAATTTTGCAACAGAAATTTCTGAATTTGTTATGCTCTTAGGCCGATCGTCAGATAATCTCAACGCTATTGGGAGCAAATCACTGTACTCTATGTGAAAATAATCAGTGTTATCGACACCAAATAGTGGTTTAAGCTCTTTACGATCAGAAATAATTGTATAAATGTTAACAATAAAATCTTTCTCACCACTACCAGCCCCTTCAATATAAACTTTTCCTAGTTTGATTCCGGCTCTGAACTTTTCTGCACCAGAATCGACACGATTAAATACTACGAAATCGTTGTCAGTAAATAGGTCTGGATGCAGAGGAATAAAATATTCTGATGTATCAAATTCGCTTACATCAATAACGTTGTACGTTGTTAATTTATATACTTGATAATGAAAATTCTGAAAAACTTCCGCAGCTCGGTTAGCCCCTGGTGTTTTTAAAAATGATTCGGGCTTGGCTAGGTGTATATCTGGCATAAGAAAATCCTATAAATATTTTTGCGCTAAATTATAACACGAAATAAGTTAAATAAAAAAGCAACGTGACTTATAAATAACGATATATTTGTCTAAATAATTACTAAAGACATAATTTAAACAATTTGTATTGTTGCCCGGAGAATAAAATAGATCTTGGATATACAAAGCTCAATACATTGAATTAAACAAATATATTAGCTATCTTATTGTCTACATTTATAACGTAGAGATTATTATGTTAGATTTTGAAATAAACCGTGATAAAAAAACCGGTGAATTATTTATAGAAACTTCTATTTGCGGAAAATTATTACTAACCACCCCCCAGCTTAACAAAGGAACAGCTTTTACTTATGAAGAACGTCAAATATTTGGCTTACTTGGCAAATTACCTAATCGAGTTGAAAGTCTAGATGAGCAAGTAAAAAGAGCTTATTTCCAATTTTTAAGTTATACGTCGCGTTTACAGCAAAATATTTATCTTAATAATCTCCATGATAAAAACCAAGTAATATTTTACAAATTGCTTCGCCGCCATCTTGGAGAAATGCTTCCTGTAATCTACACACCGATTGTAGGTACTGCTGTAAAACAATTTAGCCGTGAATACCGCCAGCCACGAGGGCTTTATATCGCTTATCCTGATAGAAATCATATCGATGAAATCATTAATAATCGCTCCAATCCTGAAATTGATTTAATAGTAGTAACTGATGGCGAGGGAGTACTTGGTATTGGTGACCAAGGCATTGGTGGCATGGATATTCCTGTGGCTAAATTAATGGTTTATAGTCTATGTGGTATTAACCCTACTCGCACACTGCCAATTTTTCTTGATGTCGGCACTAATAACCAAGAACTTTTAGATGATCCATTTTACCTTGGCTACCCGCATTTAAGAATTCATGGTAAACAATATGATGCTTTTATAGAAACGTTTGTAAATAGCATTCATAAACATTTTCCAAATGCGTTCCTCCATTGGGAAGATTTTGGACGTGGTAATGCACGTAGAATTTTAGATGAATTTCAAGATAAAATTTGCACATTTAATGATGACATTCAAGGCACAGGGGCTGTTACTTTAGCTGCCCTGCTTGCAGCTACCGATATTACTGGCATTAATTTTGAAAAACACAAAATTGTCGTGTATGGCGCGGGATCTGCCGGCACTGGAATAAGTGATCAAATAGTTGATGCCATGATTAAGCATGGATTATCTGAAGAAAAAGCATACGATCGTTTTTGGTTAATTGATCGTCAAGGTTTATTAATAGAAAACGATCCTGAACTTACAGATGCGCAAATAAACTTTGCTCGTAAGAAAAAAGATATTGTTAACTGGGATATGCACGATAAAAAAGTCCCTTCCCTTTCAGATACAATTCGTAATGTAAAACCAACTATTTTAATTGGCTGCTCATCTCAACCTGGGGCTTTTTCTGAAGACATAATTGCATCAATGTCATCACATTGTGAACGTCCAATTATCTTCCCATTGTCTAATCCCGATGAAAAATGTGAGGCAAAGCCTGCGGATATTTTAAATTGGAGTAACGGCAAAGCATTAATTGCCACGGGGACTGCATTTCCTCCAGTAGAATATCAAAACCGCCTATTACAAATTGCCCAATGTAATAATGCATTAGTTTTCCCAGGTATTGGCTTAGGAGTATTAGCAGTTAGAGCATCGAGACTATCAAAAGAAATGATATGGGCTGCATCTGAAGCCTTAAGCCACTTATCACCATCTAAAAAAGATAGCTTTCTACCACTGCTTCCATCGCTTGATGATACGCAAATTGTTGCAAAACAAATTGCCGTAGCTGTGGCACAAAAAGCTATTGATACAGGACTTGCACAATGCAATCAGGATAAAGATCTTGATGAGCTAGTAGAAGAGATATTTTGGGAACCGAGGTATTTGCCATATAAATTAAAATAAGTAGGTAGGTCATTGGCCTAATGGCTCTGCCTTAAGTCGATTTACGACGTCGCGCAGCCATATCATTACCCACAAGTCTGCAAATCCTTTACGAGCCTGTATTGTCTGGTTGAATCCGAGCCACGACCGAAAGGGAGTGGAGATTTTAAGACCTCCACTCCCTTACGGTCGTGGCTCGGAGTTCCGCTCACTTGCCAAGATAAAGTTAACTTGTGGGTAATGATATGGCCGCTGGACGTTGGCGTGAGATTAATGGATTAAGGCAGCGTCATAAAAGAATAAGACAATCTGCCATAACCATGTTGGGCTAAGGACCTACCTACTATTATTTTCTGGGAAAGTTAACAACAACTTTCTTAACCGTACCACTTTTTGGCTCCCAAGAACGAGCATATTTGAATAATATTACGCTCGATTTAGGATATGATTTAACTTTAACTATTTCAAAATTAAAAACCATTTCACCACCAGAGCCAACTAATTTGGTCTGCTTAGCATTATATTTACTAGATTTAAGCCGCAATAAAGACTTATCATATTCTGTTAGCTTCCACTGAAATCCAGTGGTAGGATTTGCCGCTAATCTAATAACAAATTCACTAGTATTAGGTTCAATATTAATGCTAGATGCTTCATCTGCATATAATGAATATGTAAATAAAAACAATAATAAAGTAATTAATTTTCGCATATATAATTTCCAAGTAATTTTGTCTTATTAGGGGCTAGTGGCAATTTAATAGTTAAAACCCTCTAAAAACCTACGTACCGCGGCTTGACCGCGGTAACCAGGAATTATATTAATTATTTTTTAACTTTTGTTGTAGCTTTTTTCACAGGCTTTTTCTCATCCATTGGCGCACATACTTCTTCTGATGAATGACAAGCTCCATTGTGATGATGGCAGCAACAAAAATGCTTATAACAACAAAAAACAACGCCTGATAAAAACATCGCAACTATACCAAAGCTATTACAAGTAATAACTGTTAAAAAAGTTGCAATAACAAGCAAAATTAAGCCGATTAGCTCATGACGATAAGACCAACAATGAGCTTTTGTTTGACAATGGTTAGAATCTTTCATTTAATCCTCCTTGAGTAAATTAAAATTTATACCCATATAAAAATATTAAACATACTATATAAGATTATACCCTAGATCGTAGTTGTGCAACTTTATATATATTTTATACAATAGTAATGATTTAAAATAAATGTAACTACTCGCACGTCATCCTGAGATGGCATTGTTGTATGGATACTATTTGTAAATCCTGCGGGGAATTGTCACACGGATACTATTTGTCATTCCCGCGGAGGCGAGAATCCATCTATAATTAGGTGCAATGCTACTTTATTGGATAGATTCCCGCCTCCGCGGGAATGACAGATAAGCAAAATGCGATCCTCACAACAATGCCATCTTAGGATGACTTGTAGTGTTAACAGTTACAATTAACTAAGGTAAATTATGAATAAACTTATTTTTTGCGCTAAATTAAAAGAAGAATCTGAAGCGATGAATGCGCCACCCTTCCCAGGCCCATTAGGTGAAAAAATCTTTAACCAAATCTCAAAACAAGGCTGGAATCTATGGCTAGCTCATCAAACCATGTTGATTAATGAATATCGCCTAAATTTAATGGATCATAAATCACGAGAATTTTTAAAAGAAGAAATGCAAAAATTCTTTTTTGGGGAAGGTAGCGACAAACCATCAGGATTTGTTCCTTAAATGATTAATCATCAAATAAACAACATAATCAATATTGGGTCATTTTGACCCAACAAATTATATCTTAAGAAATCAAACAAAAAAAATTTAAGTAAAACAGTAGCTTTTTCTTGACTCAAAATCATTCTCAGAGTTTAATAGCATCCTCTCAAGGCCAGATAGCTCAGTCGGTAGAGCAGAGGATTGAAAATCCTCGTGTCGGCGGTTCGATTCCGTCTCTGGCCACCATTATAATCAATGACTTATCCTAAATTATAAAAATTCCGATAAAACCCTGTAGACGTAACGTTGCCAGTTAGCAATGCCTAACCAAGACCAATCCGTGATTGCAAAACCCATAAAAATCCGTTAATTTATCAATCAAAATTTTTAAATTTATAAACATACAACAAACACCCTTCAATTATAAATGGATAGAAACATGATAAAAAAAACATTGATTCTTAGCCTACTAGGCTTAAGCTGCTCACTTCCAGCAATATCCGGAACGATGGGAAACGTAAATTCTACCCCTGCATCATCTATGTTTTACGTAGGTGGTTTCGGCGGTTACGGTGTGACTGATGGCGCGTATGGCCAAGATGGTAACTTTACCCAAGGACGATTAACCCTTGGTGTTCATGGAATGAATTATAAAAAACTTCTACTAGGTGCCGAGCTTGGTGTGCAATCTGGCAATACCATGCGTTTAAGTGCTAGCCCTGATGTCATTAATGCCGCAGGAGCTCTCCCGATTCAATCCACTCTAAAACCACTGCTTGATGCCTTGGTCACCGTTAAATACCAACTTCCAACTGCAAATCCCATATCAGCCATACTAAAAGGTGGTATTGCTTATCGCCAATTGCAATTAAATGATAGAACCTCATCGGAAGATAATTTAAACAAAGTCAATGGCGAATTTCAAGGCGGTTTAGGCTATAACATTACCGAACATGTAATGCTAACAGCCATGTATCAAGGAATTTATAGCGCATCTAATGCTGGTTTATCATTAAATAGCTTAGGCGACGTTACGCTGTCACATATCCCTACACAACAAGCAGGATTTTTAGGCGTGGAATATTCATTTTTCTAATTGGTTATAATATGTAGCCTGGTTGCTTGCAACCAGGATCGAAGTAAACGTAGCCTTGCTGCAGCGAAGCGTAATCAAGGTTTATTTAAACGCAAGATTCAAATCTATAGATGATTTTCTTGAATAATGAAAACCTTGATTACTCTTCGCTGCATCAAGGCTACAATGATTTTAATTCAAAATTAACTGGTATGTATCCTTTTATACAGGTAATTCATAATATAGTGCCATAACTGTAAAATCCATCCTTAAATAAAAAAAGAAAACAAAATAGTTAAATTGAAAAATAGTTAAAAAGCCCGAACAGCACGAACTAAAAACTGAATATCCGTATTGCGGGTGAACACGATCCCAGGGCCGAAGCTCACGAACCACGCGGTACCAGGATTGACTTCAACCTGCGACGAACTCCAGTAAGGCGTAACTGCCGATGGGTTTGTGCCACCGCAATTAGTAAATAATGTCTTGTTTAAACTGTTATTCCACTGAGTATACATGGTCATCAATTCATTTTGAGCAGGCAAATACCAGTCACTCACACCGCCGCCACTATAGTTATTAGCCGCCCAGGCCGCTTGAGTAACAGATGAGGCGTAAGTAATTAATGTTTGAGTATTAGAATAACCAGTAAAATATGCGGTAGCAGTAGCATCTGTACCTGATACTGCGCCTGTTGCATCCCAACTATAAGTTGCTGAGCTTCCAGCATCATTCAATGCAGCAATTAAACCTCTCTGCCCCGCCTGTGCATTTGGGTCTGTATTAACATAAAAAACCACCCCGCCACCATAACAACTACCAACCGGATGCGGCACTGAAGGATTTGCATTTATTGCATCAATTTGCGCTTGAATACCAGCAAATTTTGTATCTACATAAGCCGTAGATGCAGGATTTGCTGACATACTAGTTGGAACTACTAATGATAAAATCACCGCCGTTAATCCTTGTTTCATTTTAAACTCCTTAATAAATTCGAAACCCCGCGGTCAATGCCGCGGGATTTCGTTATTTTAAAAAAATAAATACAAAAAACTTGAAGACTAAGTGTTAATTTATTTCTAAATCAACAAACAACAATTAACCAACATTCAATATCTGATTAATCTCAGCCTGCAAAATCGCTATTTTCGCATCCACATAATCAGTTGACGCAGGATTCGCTGCATATACCGCAAAAGCAAACAAAGCTCCTAGCACCGATATCGCAATTTTTCTTTTATTTTTAAGCACAAACCACTCCTTAGTTAACTTTTAAAAGACGAATTAATGTTCATCACTATGAAATTTATTTTTTAACCTTTAACATCTTACAACAAAAAATTTAACAGCTTAACACTTATAAATAACTAATTCTTTATTTACAAAAGACATAATAAGGTCATGGTTGCGTCACTGATTTTTAGCACAGTGGTGCGGTTGTCCCCGATGTCCTATTTGTCCCTTGTGTTTTTTATTAGATTGCAAAGATCAAAGAATAAATCAGATATAATTATTATTTAAGTACAAAACATACCTGTTGGTCAGGCATTATGCACTTAAATGATGAGCTGCTTTTGAAAACAATTGTGGTGAGGATGATTTTACCAACTGACTGGTTTATGAATTTCTGCTCCAGTGATTTAAATATGCAGATCTTTTTACTGTAAATCATCTATTATTTTAGTTATCATTTTTTTTAATAAAATCTGTTTTTTTCTGTAATTTCTATTAATAAAAGACTCTGATAATGATTAATAAATCTTTTTAACAATTTATCCAAAGCTTAATTAACGGCTTTTGCGTTTATTTTATAACGTTCTACAAAATCTAAGTTATAATATTTTCACTTAATTAAGTGAAAATATTATAAAATTTAATCAGATTGGTAAATTTAAAAGTCATAATTAACTCGATCGAGTTATTTATTTTAATTTAAGCTTAAGATAGAATTAGATAATTTTTTCGAGAATTTGCGGCTAATTATTAAGCCTTAATTAATATTCACTTAGTAGTAAATTAATCAAGATTACTTTGTCTACATCAAAACTATCACGTATTAACGTTGACTTTCCAGTTGCACGAGGACCAAAAAGAAAAAATGCTTTTCTTCCAATAAACTAGGTGAATCGAAAATATGTTCTAAGTATATTTTATATCCTGGTCATGTTGCTATTTAGGATATTTATACTTAACTTTCAGTTGATTTGCTATTCACATGTTAATTATCGATAATAGTTGTATAAAAACATTGAATTACCGAACTCCTACAGATAAATTTGACAAGGAGATTCAGTAATCAGTTGAATCTCCTAATTTTATTTATATGAAGTAAATTTTTTAAGTCATTTTATTATTTATATCCATGAGTTGTGGCGGAGAAAAGCATGTCTAAATTTCATTTTTTATTTCACTTTATCGCTTATTATGTCGCCTGGTTTTCATGCATTACCCTAGCCGCTAATAATTATGCCTGGTTAAGTTCGTTAGTTGTAATATTCTTTGTAATATTGCAAATCTATTGGCAATATAAAATTCAACGTAATACACGTGGGCTATGGTGTTTAATAGGATTAATTGTTTTTTTTAGCACCCTACTAGATAGCATATTAATTTACAAAGGAATTATTATTTATGCGGCAAATCCATTTGCCCCCTATGCTACATCACCTTGGATGATAACGATTTGGATAAGCTTTACTGTTATTTTATATTCAACAATGTATAAGCTTTTTAATAATTTTACTCTATTAGGATTATTGTCATTTATAGGATTTGCGTTAGCCTTTGCCATTGGTGTAAAAATGGGGGCAGCATTTTTTCCATATGGATATAAAACTAGTTTTTTAATTGGGGCAATATGGCTTATTTTGCTTCCATTGATTGTGTTATTTTATAAAAAAATTATGGGTATAAAATGAAAATAATCACGAAAGTATTTTTATCTATATTTACAAGTACTTTCTTTAAGGTCTTACTTCAATAATGGTAGTTGTATAGGGAAAACAATCCCATTCCGTATTTTTCCCGTTCATAAAAACATTTACCTGTGAAATTTGATGATACATAACAGTAGGGCCCTGATTTATAAAGCAAACTTTATTTACCCCATCCATAATCACGTATAAATCCTTAGTGCCTTCTGGAAGAACGTAACCAGTAGGAAATGAATAAAGTTGACCATTATATCGTAATGGGGTTGGTTGACCTTTAATAAAAATATCTGCCCAACAAGAAGCAACACTAAGGCACATTAATGAGAGAAATATTATGGCTTTCATAATGATTCGTCCTTACTAATATTTACAGCAGTAATTATCAACATTACTATAATTATAGACCATACAATATAAGATAATTTCTGTAATAAATTTTAATAAGATTTAACTTTTTTGGACGTTGCTGCATGATTCGTATTTGTTTGTCTGTCATTCCCGCGGAGGCAGGAATCTATCCAATAAAATAGCATTGCGCCTAATTATGTATAGATTCCCGCCTTCGCGGGAATGACAAATAGTATCAATGCAATAATGTCTCTTTTTTTTAATTACATTGCAACCTATTTAAATTGCGATACCTTCAGCAGAATGTGAAAATACTTCTTCTTTAAACTTAACTACACGGTTATAGGCATCTTCAATTCTAGAAATAGGTATTATACCAGTCTCAACTAATTTTTCGATTCTATCTACAACCTCAGTTGCCGTAATATCACCTAATTGATTACCAAAAATCACAAGATCAGCACCTGCATTAATGGTTAAACTTAACGCTTCATCAACAGAATAATGATTAGCTATTGCCTGCATTTGCAGGTCATCACTAATAATTAACCCATTAAAACCAATTTTTTTACGTAAAATCCCTGTAATAATCTCGTGAGATAAGGTTGCGGGCAAGCCACTATTATCTAGTTGTCTATTTATTACGTGAGCTGTCATAACCATAGATGGTGGTAATATTGAATCTTTTAATAATATTTCATAAGGAATTAATTCTTTTGGATCAAAGCTATCACTAACATCAACAAAACCTTCATGCGTATCTCCTGAGGCGCTACCATGCCCTGGAAAATGCTTATATGAACATGCAATACCATAATTATTAAAAGCCTCGACAAACAATTTAGCAGCCCGTATTACTTCATAAGGATCATTTGAAAAACTTCGACCTAACTTACCAATAATACCCTGCTCACTATTTAAATTAAGATCAACAATTGGGGCAAAATTTACATTAAATCCTAATTCTTTAAGTAACGATGCCATTTTTCCAGCTTCATGACTTAAATCATCGTCTGATAATAAAGCTTGATCACATGCTTTCATAGAAATCATAACTTCATCAATTTTTTTTAATCTATCAACTGCACCGCCCTCATAATCTATGGCAATAAAAAGCGGAAGACCATCACTACCAGTAAAACTAGCTAATTTAGCTGTTAATCGCTTAATTTGCTCACGATTTTTTATATTTTTGCCATAAGTCTTAGTTTTAAGATCAAAATCAAAAAGAATAACTCCACCTAAACCAAGATCTCTAATCCATTTAACTACTAAACTATCATTATCAATTTCACAACCTGAAAATCCCATCACTAACATTTGTGCAATTTTTTGTCTTAAAAGCATGTCAAATTAACTCCCAAAAAAGCAAATATAATTATTGTGGTGGAATTGGTGGAATAGCTGACTTATCACAAATACATTTTCCAGTAGCGTCAGGTGGCAAAGGTATATCTGCAAAATCTTGCGGATAACATAAAGTAACTCCCCAAGCTGATTCTTTTTCTACTTTAGCTGGTAAAGGCCAATCTCGTTTTGAGTTATAAATTTTACCCTCATCAGATCTCCAAAATACTGGTGAAAATATTGCTTTAAAGGTCAACGTTTCCTGCGCTTCGCAGCTAAATTTTACTCTCTTCCATTTCTCATTTTTAGGAACCGTAACTGAAACACTATCTTTACCGGTAGAAGCATCAATACCCCTCACTGTTACATCATAATTTGTCCAGCAACTATCTTTTACTACCGTTAAAAAACATGGAAATGCCATTGCTTTAATTGATAGCAATAAACTAAATATAATTATAAATAATCTATCCATTATGTTCGTCCATTATTAAATTATCTATCAGTATAACTAAAATATTAAAATTTGCATGCTAATGTTTAGTGTTTTTATTGCTTTTTTATAACTCATAAGTATACTCTTTCGCTATTGGAGAGGTGGCCGAGTGGCTGAAGGCGCACGCCTGGAAAGTGTGTATACGGAAACGTATCGAGGGTTCGAATCCCTCTCTCTCCGCCAATTTATTAAAACGGATAAATTTAATTATCAGATTTTAAAAAAAAAGCGTATAGTTTTATCAGTATAAATTATTAAGGAAAAATAAAATTAGTGACTAAAATTACAAAAAAAAATCAACCTACTATTAAAGATGGAGACTTTAATCGTCAATTAAAAAACAGACACATACAACTAATAGCCTTAGGTGGAATCATTGGTTCCGGTTATTTTCTTGGTACTGGTGCTGTTATTAATCAGGTTGGTCCTTCTGTATTTTTAGCATATATCCTTGGTGGTATAATTATTTATTTAACTATGCTATGCATGGGTGAATTAGCTGTCGCTATTCCTATTTCTGGTTCTTTTATTAATTATACCGCTGATTTTATATCACCTTCCCTTGCTTGTGGTGTAGGATGGTCCTATTGGATAAGCTGGGTTGCTTATATTCCTGCCGAATGCTTAGCCGGTGGTATTATTATGGAGCATTTTACCGGGATCAATGGTTATGCCTGGGCAGTTGGTTTTGGCTGTTTGATTACTTACATAAATATATCTGAAGTTGGTACTTTTGGTGAAATTGAGTTTTGGTTAGCATTAATTAAAATTTTTGCTTTATTTGGCTTCATTATAATTGCCATTCTAATTTTCTTTGGCCTAATTCATGGCCCACAACCAGCAGTCCCCATTTGGGGAAGGTTTATTTTCGATCAAGGAGGATTATTTCCCAATGGTAAAATGGCCTTACTCACTGCCATGGTTCTACTTTTAGTTAATTATCAAGGCTCAGAAATTATTGGCCTTGCAGCAGGAGAGTCAATTGATCCTGGCTATATGATTCCTAGTGCTATTCGCAATGTAACTTTTCGTATTCTATTTATCTATATTATCCCTGTTTTCTGCTTAGTTCTTATTTTCCCTTGGCAAAACGCTTCATTAGAAAATTCAGTATTTGCTGAAGCCTTGAATTTTTATGGTATTAAATGGGCAGGAGCTGTAGCAAGCTTTGTAACCCTTACGGCTACCCTTTCCTGCTCAAACTCAGGAGTTTATGGTATCGTACGCTCTCTACATGCTCTAGCTCGTAATGGTATGGCCCCTAAGAAATTAGCGAAACTAAATAGTAATTCAGTACCACAAAATGCTGGAATTGCCACCCTTGCTTCAATTTGGATATTACTTATTGTGTCCTATTTCTTTGGTCAAACTATGCTATATATAGCCTTATTACTAGTTTCAGGATTTACTGGAGCCATTGCTTGGATTTCTCTTTGCTGGGCACAAATTAATTTTAGAAAAAAATTATATAAAGCAGGATATACTACCAAAGATCTGCGCTACAAAACTCCTGGATCACCTTACACTGGAATAATTGCAATAATTTTAATGATAATTTGTTTGATTTTCCTGCTAATGAATGAGGATCCAAGTTATAAAATTGCATTTTCTATAGGTTTTATTACATTAATTGCACCAATGGCAATTTATAAGGTAATGAACTTAAATAAGAATTTAAAATTAGCTAAACACGTCCAATTTACTGATATATTTCCAAATAAAAATATTTCTTAATGGCACTACATAAGGATACTAACGTAGGGTTGGCAAAGCGATAGTGTTCCCACCAACAGCACTTGGAATATGGCGGCACACTATCGCTTTGCCCACCCTACGATTACAAAATACACATATCTCTATCTTAAGCTAGTGACATTGTGACAAGTATTCTACCTAGGGCAAGTGAGCGGAACTCCGAGCCACGACCGTAAGGGAGTGGAGTTCTTAAAATCTCCACTCCCTTACGGTCGTGGCTCGGATTACACCAGAAAATGCAGTCCCATCGAGGATCATCAGGATTTTGGGTAATGATCTGGCCGCAGGACGTCGAAATATAGAGCAGATATAATCTATCATGATATTATTGTTTTTGCCCTAGTATTCTACCTATACACTCAACTTAATCTCTATGGCAGGATTAGTAGTACTAATGCCAGAATTATACTCTGGCACCAAAATCTTCAATAACATAATTAAATCATTATTTTTATGCATTTCACATGCATTATTTAACAGAAGCATAGTCTGAATTAATGTATTCCAATCTATTTTACGAAATTTAGCTTTATATAGTTTTTCGTGATCTGTTATTACTAATTGCTCAGACTCATGAAAAAGCTCCTCATATAACTTCTCACCTGGTCTTAATCCAGTATATTTTATGGATATGTCAGTTCCTGGCTCTTTTCCAGATAACTTAATCATTTGCTCGGCAAGATAACTTATTTTTATGGGCTCTCCCATATCTAAAACAAAAATTTCACCACCCTCACCATTAACCATAGCTTGTAATATTAATTGTGAAGCTTCAACTATAGTCATGAAATATCGCTGCATATCTGGATGAGTAACCGTTAATGGGCCACCATTACGTAATTGTCTTTGAAATAAAGGAACGACAGATCCTACAGATCCTAATACATTACCAAATCTTACAGTAATAAATTGTGTACTTACTCGCGAATCTAAGTTTTGACAATATATTTCAGCCACTCTCTTTGTCGTACCCATTATATTAGTTGGATTAACTGCTTTATCAGTAGAAATTAAAATAAATTTCAATACACCAATAGCAACACTAGCTTCAGCAATAATTTGCGTACCAATAATATTATTCTGAACGGCTACTCTAACCTGCTCTTCTAACATAGGAACATGTTTATATGCCGCGGCGTGAAAAACAATTTCTGGATTAAATTGCTGAAAAACACTATCAACTGCAACCCTATCAACTACATTTACTAAAGCAATTTCAAGTCTAATTTCTGGGTAACTTTCTCTAAGTTCAAGTTCAATTTTATATAAGTTATATTCTGAATTATCCAATATTAGTAATTTATCTGGATTTTGTGACATAATTTGGCGACATAACTCAGAGCCTATAGAACCACCAGCACCTGTTACTAATACTCGTTTATTTATAATATTTGTATTAATTTTATCCCAAGTTATTCTAACCTGATCACGACCCAATAAATCTTCAATACTTACTTCTCGCAAGGCATTAACCTCTACACGCCCTTCTGCCAACATTTGTAAACTAGGTAAAGTACGAAAATCAATCTTAGCTTCTGCACAAAGATCAACTATCCTGCGCATAACTTCTGAATTAGCTGAAGGGATAGCGATAAAGATTAAATCTATTTTATATTTTTCTATTAATTTATGTAGATCTCGTAACAAGCCAATAACAGGCACACCATGCAATTCAAGACCTACTTTATTATAATTATCATCAACTAATCCGACAGGATAAAATAAATTAGATCGCTTTAAATCACGAATCAAACCATCGCCTGCCTTTCCTGCGCCTATAATTAGCACCCGTCTTAAATTAGTTTTGGCTTTAGATCTATGTAAATTATCCCAAATAAGTCTAGTAACTAGACGCCCGCCACAAAGTATCATCACTAAAAATATGCTATACAAAGGCAATATAGAACGAGGTATATGTAATGAAAATGAACTGAAAAATAATATTGGAATTACTATAAAAACCGAGGCAGAAACTGCCTGAATAATTCGTGAAACATCTTTAAGTGAGAAAAAACACCACAAGCCACGATATACTTTGAAGTAATAATAACAACCTAATTGCAAAATTGATAAAATACTTAAGGTCATAAAGCTATATGATGTTGAAAATTGTTCTGGAAAAAAATTTAAATTAAATCTAAAACAAAAAGAAAGATACCAAGCAAATGGAATGGCTAATAAATCAAAAACTAGCACTGGTAGTTTCATATAAATTTTTTTAATAAGCTGTTTTATTTTTTCCATAACTTAGCCTTCATTGTATTAAAGCAATAATTGTAATACCTGTGAAAAAAAATAGATTAATTAATGAAATATTATCGCTTAAAAATAAAGAAATAGGATCATCATTATATCCGTTTTTTATTGCTAATTGTGCAAAACGCCATAGCCCAAGAGCAACAAATGGTATTGTCCATATAAAATATGTGAATCTATCATGAGCATAAACTGTATATAATATATAACTTATAAAACATCCGGAAGCCGCACTTGCAATGAAGATATCTAACATATAAGCATTATATTTACGAAGTACTTCTCTATTACTAAACTTAAAGCCTAAATGCATTTCTAGTCGTCTTTTACAAAGCGCTATAAATAAGCTTAAAAGAGTTGCTGTACAGGTAAGCCACCAGCTAAATGACAATCCTATTCCTATAGTACCTGCAAATATTCTTAGCATAAATCCACTAGCAATACATAATACATCTATAAGAACAATTCTTCGGCCCCAATGATTATAAAAAAAATTGATAAACAAATATAATAGAAGAATTATAATAAGTTTATTTGAAATTAAATAAGCTAGAATAAAGCCTGAATACAAACAAATAACTAACATTATTAAAGCTTGTTGAACGGATATCTCGCCAGAAGCTAAAGGACGTTTTAATTTTTGTGGATGAGATTTATCTTCTTCAATATCTTGCAGATCATTATAAATATATACAGTGCTTGCAATAAGACAAAATGCTAATGCTGCAACTGTCGCTTGTAACAAATATCCAGAAGAACCCGCATAAATAACTCCTAGAAATACAAAAATAGCTTTCTTCCAATGAGAAATTCTAAGCAATAAATAATATTTTTTGAGTAACGACATAAAATTTGCCTAATATTATAATTATATTGGATTGTCGCTTTCTATATATTTATGTGTCAATGAAAATTG
>Ga0247837_1006862_pt1 | contig 15625 bp, 10 predicted proteins | sample LaCtaG_2_FD_187115 | JGI IMG/M metagenome (GOLD analysis project Ga0247837, IMG submission 187115) | Freshwater microbial communities from meromictic Lake La Cruz, Castile-La Mancha, Spain - LaCruzMarch2015_14.5m | ecosystem: Environmental > Aquatic > Freshwater > Lake | place: Spain: Castile-La...
TGCGCTTACGAAAGTATGAGCGCTTTGCGGCTTACACTTAGAGAGATTCTTGAGTGTTTTGGAGCCAAAAACTACTCTATAGATTTTTACGGCTATTGATTACAAATTTTCCTATTGATGTACTTAGCTTCAGCGACGAACCGACCATCGGCACTGGTAGCGATGCGAGGCAAGTACGCACCGAACAAGTGCGGACGCCATGTGAGTGCAGTACCGCGGGTTAGGGCTTCCCATAGTTGTAGACCGCTGGGGGACGTCGTTGCGACTTGTTGGCCATCCGCACTGAATCGCACACCAAATAGCCCGCGTGAGAGGTCGACCCAGCTATCGGTTGGCGGCAACGTGACATCCTTGTCTCCAGTCACGGCATAGGGGCCAGTAAGCGTGGACAAGCTCTTGCCAGAATTCACATCCCAAAGCCGCAATGTGGTCGCTGAATCGGTGCTCGCAAACAAACGCCCATCGGGGGAAAACGCCATTGAAGTTATTACTCCGATGTGCCCCTGTAGCCTACGAACTGTCTTCCCCGTCGCCGGATTCACCAACTCTATGTTCTGGTTCTCCGGTCCGTAGTCACCGGTCCACGCAAGGGCTAGCAAGCTCCCATCGGGGGTGAATGCGATCGAGACTGCGCGCCCCTTTCCGTCCCCAATAGGCGCTCGAACCGTTTCTCCGGTTACTGGCTCCCAGAATTGTAGGGAGTGGCCGGATGCGACTGCCAGCCGGCTCCCGTCGGGGCTCCATGCGACTTTATGGATCCATTTATCATGCCCAACCAGCTCATGGAGAAGTTTTCCATCTGCCGTCCTCCAAACAATGATTATACCGTCCTCAGAGGCGCTGGCCAGCATCGTCCCATCGGGGCTGAAGTCGATGGTGGCCACCGCCGCCTCATGCTTCGACAATATTCGTAAGCTTTCCTCTTTCGCGTCGTCCCACAGTCGCACTGTCTTGTCTTCGCTGGCGGTCGCAACTACACCGCCACTAGGGCTGAAAGCTACGCTGGTGATGCGACCTCCATGCCCGCGTAACGTGTGTAGCCGTTCGCCCGTGAGTGGCTGCCACAGTTGCAAAGTACCGTCCCGTAGCGCACCTGCAAGCTGTTGCCCATCTGGGGCGAAGGCGATCGCCGCGACGGCTTCATCATGAGCGGCCAGCGTACGAATAACCCTCCCTGTGTCCGAGTCCAAAAGCTCAATAGTACCCTCAGACGATATGCTTGCGATTAAGCGGCTTGTCGGGCTGAATACGAGGTTGCGGATTCTTCGCTTAGATCCAGTTAATTCTCGAAGAGCCTTACCAGTCGTCGGATCAAAGTACGCGATGACGTTGTCGTTCATGGTGGCAAGGACCCGACCATCTGGGCTGAAGGCAACAGTCTCGCTGCATAGCCCCGGGAAATCGAATAGAGACGTGCGTCCGTAAAGGAAACTGACATCCGTCTTGCAGTAATGATCGAGCATGACTTCGGCTTGCCCGGTCTGCAAGTTCCATAATCGCACCGTACCACCGCGCGCGTGACTGTTGTCTGCGCTCGCAAGCAAGCGCCCATCAGGCGTGAACGCAAGAGCGAGTACCGTACCCTCATGCCCGGTGAGAGTACGCACTATCTTCCCCGTGGCTGGATTCCACAACCGTATGGTTTGGTCTTCCGACACACTCGCTAGCAAGCTATCACCTGGGCTGAACGCTACGGTATGCACGGGGCCGCCGTCCCCGTGCAGTGTGGCCGTGGGCTCTCCGGTTGCGGAATGCCAGAGCCGCACGGTTCCGTCGCTTGATGAACTTGCTATTATGCTTCCATCGTGGCTAAAGGCGACGCCAGTGACGCGACTACTGTGCCCGCTTAAAATACGCAGTGTCGCCACTGCGGAGGAATCCCAGATTCGAAGCATGGTGTCTGCCGACCCCGTGATCAGCAGGTGCCCGTCCGGGCTGAATTCGATAGCGGTTACCGCGTCCGCGGGCCCACCCAACGTACGCACTGCGTCCCCCGTTGCTAGGTCCCACAGCCGCGCTGTTTGGTCAAGTGAGACGCTGGCCAGCATCCGACTATTCGGGCTGAAACGGAGTGCGACTATCCAATTGTGATGCCCAGTCAGGGCGTGGACCCGTTCTCCGGTAGCTCGGCTCCATACCCTGATTACACCATCGCGGGCGGCACCCGCGACCAACTTGCCGTCTGGGCTGATGGCAATTGCGGTCAAGGATGGACCGAGGTCAGGGCTAGGCGATGCCCAGCGTTGGGAGAACGCCTGTCCAAAAAGTGCACCGGCAGCCGCAAATCCTGCGAAGGTGGTTAAGCCGGGCTGGCCCCGGATGGATGCCCGCTGTGCTTCGAGCACATGCAGCAGCGCATGCTGAAACTCCCGCATGACCAGTTCGTCTGGTGGTCGGCGTAGGATTGCAACAGCCTTCTCCTCGTGGGCTCTGGCCAGGTTCCGATTTGCCGCCAGCAGTTCGTCATCAGCCCTGCGGCGGGCCTCCAGGGCGACTTGGCCCTGGGCCTCGGCCCGCTGCCGCTCAGTCTGCGCCGCCTGCCGTGCCGCGGACTCCTGACCGAGGCTCGCCGCAAGCTGCCCGCCGCGGTCCTCGGCGATCCCCCACTGCCACAGGAACAGGGCCGAAAGGATCAAAGCGACGGAGAGGAAACTCGCCAGGCCGAGGGTCAGGCGCCGCTGTAAGCGCTGCCGCTCGTGTTGGCTACGCTCGCGCTCAGCGGCCTCCGCATCCCGCCGCCCAACGCTGGCCTGCACATAGCGAACCTCGGCCTCGCCGATCCGCCCGCTATCGCTCCCGATCCGCTCCCCGGCCTCCGCCAGCCGCGCCCCGGCGAGCAGCGCCCCATCGTCCCGCCCGGTCCGCTCCCACTCGCCCATCGCCTGCCGCAACCCGTTCTGCCACAGCCGAAAGGCGCGGTCTTCATTGATCCACTCACGCAGCGGCGACCAGTACCGGATCAGCGCCTCGTGGACCAACTCGGCGGTGTCCTGGTCCGTGGTCTGGTCATGGCCGGTGACGACCAGCCGGGTGTCGGCATCGGCGAGTCGCACCACCAGCGGCCAGTCGTCCGGGCTCAATTGGTCGCGGGTGGCGACCTGGCGGGTGTCCTCGGTGCCCTCGCCGGGGCGGACCATCTGCACCAGCACATGGCGCATGCGGGCCTGGTCCGCGGGGTCGAGCCGGGCGAGTACGCCGTCGGCGTGGCGGGAGAGTGCCTGCTGGATGCCGCCCAACTCCTCGTAGCCGCGATGGGTGAGCCGGCGCTCCTGTTGCCGGTCCCAGAGTTGGCACAGGGCGAACTCCAGGAGCGGCAGGCTGGCGCCGCCGACCTGGTCCGCGGTGCCGGCCTGTCTGGAGAACTGGGCTTGGGCGAGATCCCGCAGGATGCGCTCGGGGAGCAGGTCTTCCAGCGCGACGCCGGCGCCGCGGGCGGGCTGCTCGATGATGGCGCGCAGTCGTGCGCGGTCCTCGACCGGGCCGAGCAGCTTGGGCGGGCAGCGGTCGAGCAGTGCGGCGAGCCCGGGGTGGGCGAGGGCATGGCCCAGGAAGTCGGCGCGCAGGGTGAGCAGCAGACAGAGCTCGGGCGGACCGGCGCGGTTCGGGATCGGCAGGCTGTCCTGCACGGCCTGGACCAGCAGGTCGGCGAAGCCCTGGGTCTCGTCGCCCGGCTGGCCCAGGGTGTAGATCTCCTCGAACTGGTCGGCGATCAGGACCAGCCGGTTGCCGCCGCCCTGGCGCAGGGTTTCTTGGACCGCGTCGGTCAGGGTGGCTTGGGCCTCGGCCAGGTGGGCGGCGAGCTTGCGTGCCTGGGCCACGCGGTCGGCAGGGTCGATGGGCCAGAGTGCGACCAGGGCCTGGGCCAGCGCGGCGAAGGGGCGTCCGCGGGGGCGGAAGTCGGCGATGCGCATCCCGTCGGCGGCGCGCAGCGGCGGGACGACGCCGGCATAGACGAGCGACGATTTGCCGCTGCCGCTCGGGCCGACCACGGCGACCAGGGGTTGGCGCTCGATGGCGGCCAGCAGGTCGGCGGCGTCGGGCTCGCGGCCGAAGTAATTGTCGGCGTCGGTCTCGCGGAAGGCGAGCAGTCCGCGGTAGGGGTTGGACGGTGGCGGGAGCGTCGGGGCGCGGGCGGGCGCCTCGCCCAGGCGCTCGGGCAGATAGACCTTGAGGTACCACTCGACGATGCTCAGGAACACGAGCAGCACCGGCTCGGCGTCCCCGGGCCGGATCTCTACCACTTCGTCCTGAGGGTGGATGATGAGGTTGCCGTTGACGCGGATGTAGTGCAGATCAGCGGCCACCCGCTTGCTGACCAGGCCCTTCTGCTCGTACAGGGCCTCGATCATGTCGGCCAGGGGCTTGGGCCTGGCCGTCGGCAACTCGCGCCGGTAGATGTCGAGAACGATTATCTCCAGCACCCGCCGCGCGCGCATGAAGACCGCGGGCAGGTCGGTGTCGGTCTGGCGCAGGGTGGCGGGGACCTCCGCGACCAGCTTGGGGTCCGCGCGGGGGTCGATGCCGGCCATCAGGGCGGCGAACCGGCGCTTGATCAGTTCGAGCAGGTTGATCTCTTCCATCGCTCGGGCTCCGCTGCTGGGGTGTCCGCCGGATCGGTCCAAATAGGACTCAGGAAACTGCCCTAGCTTGCCATATCCTCACCCGTGCCGTCAGCCGGGGAGGCGATGCATGATGCCCGGTGCGGAGGCGACACGGGCCTTGCGCCAACCCCAGGCGCGTCCGGCTGAGGCAGTAGTCCAGGCACTTCTCGGGCTCGGGAAAGGCTCGCTCGCGCCGGGTGGGCGCCGGCGCGGCGCGTCGGGTGCGGCAAGGGGCGAACCGCACCGATCCACGGTCGCCATCGGTGCGGTTCGTGCCCGCTCACCGCGCCCTACCTGCTGTGGTGCCCCGCCGCCGCGGGTGCGGTGTCGGCTGGCGCCTCGTGGCCGCCGCTCGTATGCGCGGCGTCTGACTTGGGGAAGAAGACGATGCCCACACCGAGCCAGGCGCCGAAGAGCACGATCAGCAGCACCAGAAAGCCCCAGGTCCTCTCCTTGCGCCGGTGGGCCGACGCGGCGGCTGGGGAGCGCAGCGCTTGGGCCTGGTGTCCAGCCTCCTGGCCGGCGTGGCGCAGCCGGTCGGGGCGGAGCGCGAGGAAGGCGATGAGCCCCGAGACCAGTGGCGCGGCCACCAGGGTCCAGACCCCGTAGTCGTGGCTGAAGAGCGAGCCGTTATGGTTCACGTAGTACATCAGGGCGGTGAAGTAATAGGAGACGAAGAAGACCTCCAGCCACTCCACCTTGGACTGGACATGGGCGACCAGTTGGGCGCTGTGGGCGGCCTCCTTGACCAGGGACTCCAGGCTCTCGGCCAAGTCGCCGATCTTGCCCAGGGTGTCGCCCTGGAAGCGACTGTCGTCCATGGTCTGCGCGTCCCGCAGGGCCTGCTGCACCGCGCCCAGGCTGTCCCTGACCCGCAGGCCGGTCTGCACCAGGTCGTAGTACTGGTTGAGCGCCTCGCGGGTGCTCACTTCGGTGAAGCAGCCGTTGACGGTGTAGGCCAGCGCGTGGCGGTTGAGGCCGCGCAGACGCTCCGCCGATCCGTCGCCGCCGGGCCCGGCGGTGACCGCCGCCTGGCGGGCATCCGCCAGCAGGCGTTGCAGGGCCACCCGCTGCATCAGGCTGAGCAGGAAGGGCACGAAGTACTTGTGCAGGACCGACGGCACCCGCTGCTCGTCGTAGGGGTGGGGCGGGTCCTGGTCCGCCACCAGATGGACCGCGGCCAGGCTGCCGGCGGCGGCCCAGTGACGGGGATTGAGGATCTGCTCGGTGACCCTCAAGGTGCCCGGGTGGGTGCCTTCTTCCACATGGGTCAGGGCCGCCAGGAAGGGGCGCAGGGCGGCGGTCAGGTCCGGGTCGGAGAAGTCGGTGGCGGCGTCGAAGCGGGTCGCGGAGTAGACGGCGAACTGCTCCTGCATGGGCCGCAGGCCCAGGGGGCCCAGGGGCGAGAGCAGGAACTCGGTCAATTCCGTCAGTCGGAAGGCGCCGCCGGCCCGGCCCAGGCGCTCCGCCAGGGGGGCATCGGCGGGCGGGGGCGGGCTGGGGTCCTGGTCCTTGTGGGGCAGGTGGAAGGGGAAGCTGGTGTAGCGGCGCCCCTGGGACAGGCGGTAGTTCAGTTCCCGCAGGTGGAGCAGGTCCCAGGGGCCCTTGGACTCGAAGGCCAGCGACAGGACTCCGACCCCGTGGGGGGAGACGAAGACCTCGATGCCGGGGGCGCCCAGGGCGACCCCGAAGTTCTGGGGGCGCTGGTGCGGCCCCGCTGGCCCCGGTCCGTCGGGGGTCTCCGCGGCCGAGCCTCCGGGACAGGCGGCGCCCGGCTCCCTGTCGCTGCGGAAGTCGCCGCCGCGCTTGAACCAGAAGTCGGTCGTGTCGTCGGGGACCCGGAGGTAGCTGCAACCGCCGTGATCGCCGCCGAACAGGAAGGCGGACACGCTCGGGAGGGCCTCTTGGCCGTAGATACCCTGAACCCCGGGGGCGGTGGCCCAACAATGCCAGGTGCGCTTGGCCTGGTGGCGCAGGGCGGTCAGGGCGGCGCCGGCCTCCTGCACCCGGTCGCGGTCCAAGAAGAAGGGCAGCAGCAGGCGCAGTGCATGGGCCTTGGGCGTACCGATGTGGTCAAGACTCGACATGGCGGTCCCCGGTGATGAGCGGCGCGCCATTGTCGCCCATCATGGGGGGCGCGTGTCACGGCGTTGCGATCCATTCTGAACGAGTGCCGACCGCATAGGCGTCATGATCGGTCGAGAGGTCCGCCGGCCCCGCGATGCGCACCCGGCGCAGGCGCGCGAGGAGGGGTTCGGTCTCCCCCGGGTCCTCGGTCCGGGCATCGACCACGACGACGCGCACGTCGCGGCCGTCGAGCGCCCGCTGATGCTCTAAGGGTATCTTGACGATACCGTCCTGGACGGTGGTTTGGAACTTGATCGCGCGCATGGGACGGACTCCGCTGGGCTCAAGTCTCCGGGTCAAGTTTAAGCGATCGGGCGACGGGGCTTAAGCCTCAACGTACAGGGCCTCGATCACGTTGACCAGGGGTTTCGGCTTCTGCGTCGGCAGTTCGCGCCGGTCGATCTCTTCCATTGCTCGGGCTCCGCTGCTGGGGTGTCCGCCGGATCGGTCCGAATAGGACTCAGGAAACTGCGCTGGCTTGCCGTATCCTCACCCGTGCCGTCAGCCGGCATCGAACTGCAACGGGAGCGGCGCCGCCTCGCCGACCCGGGCGCGGCGTCGAACCTGGGCCGCGCGGGCGGATGCGAGTCGACTGCGGGGTCCAATGTCAAGGGGGTTTCCATTCCGCCCGAGCGCAGTCAAGATTGTCGCAACAGGCATTTGCCGAGCGCATCGCCACACCGGTAGCGACCCTGCGGGATTGGGAGCAAGGCCGATTCGCACCGCCGGGCGGAGTGCTCTGCCTGCTGAGGCTCATCGTGCGCCATCCGGAGTTGCTGGACGAGATGGCCGCAGTCTAGCAGCCGGTCGGCCGTATCGTTCTCCCGCGGGCCTTGATCATAACTCCGGCCGCCCGGGCGGTGGTTGGCGCCCCGCTGTAGGTCGGCCTTCAGGCCGACCGGGGGCGCCGCAGTCGGCCTGAAGGCCGACCTACAAACCCTTGGCCGGAATGATGACCAAGGCCCTCCCGCGATACCTGGCGAGCCGTGCCAACATCCGAACACAAGCGCGATCCGAATGCAAAGGCAACCGCTGCGCCTCGGGCTCGGGCGGCGCTCCTTGCTATTCCCCGCCCTCCCGCCCGATCAGGTCCTCCGCGCTGCCCGCGTCGAAGATGCCGTCAAGCCACAGGTCCAATTGCGCGACCGGCGCCGACTCGATGCGCCGCAGGGTCCAGTCGGGCAAGGCGCCGAAACGGCGGGTCAGTTGGCGCTTGAGGGTGTTGGCCTTGCCATCGGCCTCGCCCTCGGTCTTGCCATCGGCAAAGATGGACTGATAGGCCATCGTTTCTTGGATAGGGGTTACCAGATTCAGCATCGCCCAGATCTCCTTCGCGGTCAGGCCGCGAAATCGCTCGAAAAACCAAAATTCCACATGAACTCGATGGCATAGACCGGACCCTCATGCCCGTCGGGCTCGAGGATCCCGTCCAGCCGCCGCTCCAGCGTCTTGATCGTCAGCGAGCAGAACCGGTAGCCGCCCTCCAGGCGCAGGCCGCCGGTCAGGATGCGGAAGGCGTCGGGGCCGGCGGACAGGAAGAGATAGATGGGGTGGTCGGTTTTCATGGTGGCTCGATGCACAGCATAGGCGGTCCAATGGGCCTCGGGCAGTCTGTCGGTATCGGGTTCCGCGTTGGCGCGCCGGCCTTGATCATAACTCCGGCCACCCTGGTGCCCGGGAGGTCGCTGGTCCGCACAGCGGACCCTACGGTCGCGGGGCCGTAGGGTCCGCTGTGCGAACCACAGACCTTGCAGTTGCCTGATTGGCCGGATTTCTGATCAAGGCCGACCCGCAAGGTGGCTGGAGCGACGATCGGTGCCCGCTTTGCGCACCCCGGGTCCTCTCAATGCGGCCCCGAACTTGGTCAGGGCGCCCAGGAAGCCGCCCCTGACGTTCTGACTCCGCTCGAACAGCTGGGCCAGCGCGCGGCCGTCTGCGATCAGGTCTCTGCGTTCTCCGGGACCGGCGCAAACCACCCGCTGATCCGTTCATGGGCCGACTCATGCAGCGACAGCAAGGCCGGGGTGAAGATCAGCACCAGCACCGTGGCGAAGCTGATGCCGAAGGCGAGTGACACCGCCATGGGGATGAGGAACTGCGCCTGAAGGCTGGTGGCGAAGATGAGCGGCCCCAGGCCGACCACCGTGGTGGCGGAGGTGAGCAGCATGGCGCGCAGGCGCGAGCAGGCGGCCTCTTCCAGGGCGCGGTCGACCGCGAGGCCGGTCATTCGCAACTCCTGATACATACTGACCAGGATGATGGCGTTGTTGACCACGATCCCGGATAGGCCGAACAGGCCGAACAGCGACAGCAGCGTCAGGTCGATGCCCATGATCCAATGCCCGAAGATGGCCCCGATCAGCCCGAGCGGGATGGCGGTCATGACCACCAGCGGCCAGCCCCAGGAGGAGAAGACGGCGGCCAGGACCATGTAGATGAGCCCCAGGCCGATGTAGAGACCGAGTTTCATGTCGCCCAGGGTCTCGCGCTGATCCGCGGCGCGCCCCTCGAAGCTGAAACTGACCCCGTAGCGTTGCTCCAGGTCCGGCAACAGGCCCTCGCGCAGGACCCGATTCACGTTGTCCGGGGTGTTGAGTGCCCGGTTGATGTCCGCCGAGACCTCGACCGCCAGTCGCCCATCGGCGTGGCGCAGGGCCTCGAAGCCGCGCCGGCTCTCCCAGTCCGCCACCGTGTCGAGCGGGACGAACTCCCCGCTCGGCACCCGGATGTTCAATTGCTCCAGGGCGTCGAGGCGGGTGCGCTCGGCGCGCGGCAGGAGCACCCGCACCTCCAACTCGTCCTGGCCCACCTGCACCAGTTGCGCGAGATAGCCGTCGAAGGCGGCGCGCAACTGCCGGCCCAGCAGTTCGGTCGTCACGCCCAGCGCCTGCCCGGCGGGCGAGACGCGGTAGATCAACTGCTCGCGGCCGAAGGGCAGGTCATCGACCATGTCCGAGACACCCGGGACCGACTCCAGCCCCTGGGCCAGGTCCAGCGCGGCGGACTTGAGCCGGTGGGCGTCATCCCCGGTGAGGCGCACCGTGAGGTCCCGCCCGGGCGGGCCGGAGCGGCGCGAGGAGATCACCAGGCTCTCGATGCCCGCCGGCATGTGGACCTTCTCCCGCCACTTGGCGAGGAAGGCCTCGTTGCGCACGGTGCGGTTCTCGGACGGGACGAGCTGGACCAGGAGCGAGGCGAGTTGATCCCCGCGCGCCCCGGCCCCCACGTCGACCGCCACCGTGGCCCCCAGGCGCGCGACCGCCGCCTCCACCAGCCCGCCGCCCAGTTCCCGTTCGGCCGCGCGCAGCCCTTCCTTCAGATCATCCAGAAAGGCCGCCGTCTGCTCGCGCGGGGTGCCGGCGACGAAGGTGGCATTGGCAAAGACGATCTGCGCCTCCGGCGTGGGGAAGAAGATGAAGGCGATACGCCCGCCCGCCAGCAGCCCCACCGACAGGATCATCATGACCGCCACCGCACTCACGGTCACCCCGCGCCAGCGCAGCGAGGCCACGACCACCGGCCGATACATCCGGTCACGGAAGTAATCGAACCCGGCATCCACCCGCTTGCGCCAGCGCGGCGTGGCCTGCCGCACCTGGTGACTGAAGGCGGAGCGCAGGTGCGCCGGCATGATCAGGAACACCTCCATGAGGGAGGCCATCAGCACCATGATGGCCACGAAGGGGATGTCCCACAGGATGTTGCCCATGATCCCCCCGACCAGCATCAGCGGCAGGAAGGCGGCGATGGTGGTCAGGGCGGAACCGACCACCGGCCAGAACATCCGCTTGGCCCCGGCGATGGCCGCCTCCGCCGGCGGCATGCCCATGCGGAAGCGGGACTCCGCGTATTCGCCGATCACGATGGCGTCATCGTCGATCACCCCGAGCGTGAGCAGCAATGCAAACAGGCTCATCATATTGATGGTGCCGCCGAAGGCCCACAGCAGCGCCAGGGCCAGCAGATAGGCGGTCGGGATCCCCATCGCCACCCACAGGGCGACCCGCCCGGGCAGAAAGATGTAGAGCAGGATCAGCACCAGGACAAAGCCCTGGAGGCCGTTGCTCACCAGGAGGTCGATGCGGTCGCGGATGAGTTGCCAGGCCTGGTCGAACACGGTCAATTGAATCGAGGGCGGCAGGGTGGGGCGGGTGTCGGCGAGCCATTGATCGAAGACACGCGCGGCGCGCAGCGAGTGACCGGTCTCGGCGCGCTGAATCAGCATCTCGACCGTGACCGCGCCATGGGAGCGGGCCAGGTCGGTCTCCACCTCGGCCATGGTCAAGGCCGCCGGGCGCGACTCCCGCACGATGGTCGCCACGTCCCCCAGTCGGACCAGGCCGCGCTCGTCGCTGACAATGCTCAAGTTCTCAAAGGCGACCGGGTCGCGGCGCTGCTCCAGGCCGCGCAGCTCCCGCGCCCCGTCCGCCTCGCCCGCGACCCCGGACGGCAGGTCCTGCGCCAACCGGCCGACCTGCTGACCGATCCCGTCCAGCGACAGCCCGAGCGTCTCCAGCGTCCGACCGGGGACCTCGATGGCGATGCGCTCCTGCGGCAGCCCGGAGATATCGACCCGGTCGACGCCGCGCGCCAGGAGTTCGCGCTCGAACCGGCGCACCCAGGGGCGCACGTCCTGCAGGCTCGGCCCCGAGACCAGGACCCGCGCCACCGATTCATAGCGTGAGATCCGGCTGACCTGCGGCGTCTCCGCGTCCTTGGGCAGGTTGCGGAACTCATCCACCCGCTGGCGCACCTGGTCCAGGGCCAGCAATGCATCTGTGCCCTCGTTCAATTCCAGCGTCAGGCTGGCGACGCCCTGAGTGGAGGTCGAACTCATGCGTTTGAGGCCATCGACCGTCTTTAAGCGCTCCTCGAACGGAATAACGATGCCGTTCTCCACGTCCTCCGCCGAGGCCCCGCTCCACACCACCTGCACCGCGATATAGTCCAGGGCGAAGCTCGGGAAGAACTGGATGTTCATCCGCGTGAGCGCCACGGCGCCCAGCGCAAATACCAGGACCGTCAATAGGTTCGCGAGCAGCTTGTGGCGGGCGAAGACGGTGATCAGGCCGCTGCGCTTCATCGGACCTGCTCCGCGCGGGCGGCGGCGTCCTGTGCAGCGGCCGTCTTGCGCGCCGGCACCTCCTGCACCTTGAGCCCATCCACCGCATTCGGCAGATGGGTGATCATCACCTTAGACCCGGCCGTGAGCCCGGGGGCGCGCACCAGCACCTCACTGACCCCGTCCTGCGTGATCTCGCCGACCCGCTCGATTGCGATGCCCTTGAGCCGGCCCTCGTTCAGCACAAAGACCCGCTCGCCGCCATTCAATGCGGCAAACGGCAGGGCGATGGTGTCGGGCATGGGGGGGCGCTCGAGCACCAGGTCGACGAAGGCCCCCACCGGCAGGTTGGCATCGCCATCCACCTTGAGCAGTGCGTCCACCCCGCGGGCGTCCGCCTCGCCGGCCAGACGCTCAAGCCGCGCCGTGAAGGTCCGGCCCGCGTGGTTGACCTGAGCGCTCGGGCGAAGGCCTGCCGCCAGCGCCGCGCGCAACTCCTCGCCCCGGTCGCCGGGGACCTTGGCGCGCAGATAGAGCCCGTCGACCGGGAAGAGGGTGAGGATCGTCTGATTGGCCTGGAGCTGATCGCCCGCGCCCGCCTCGACCCGCCCGATGCGCGCCGCGAAGGGCGCGCGGATCTCGGCGCGGCCGGCGTCGCGCTCGGCCTCCTGGAGCTTGGCCCCGAGCGCGGCCAACCGCGCCGGGTGCTCGGCGATCGCCTGCTCGCGCAGGGTGACCGCCAGTTGCGCACGCGCGAGCTGCTCACGCGCCTGGTCGACATCGGTGGCCGTGCCCAGCTTCTGCGACTGGACCTTGTCCGCCCGCCCCAAGGCCACCCGCGCGAGCGCAAGCAATGCCCGCTCCTGCTCGATCGCCTGCGTGTCGTGCGTGAGCTTCAGCCGCTCCCGCTCCAACTCCGCCCGCGCCTGGGCGAGCCGCGGCTCCAGGTCGGCCGGGTCCAGCCGGGCCAGCAGCGCACCCTTCGCCGCCAGTTCACCGTCGCGCACCTTGACCTCCAGCAGCCGCCCCGCCACCGGGGCCGCCGCCCGGATCCGGTCCGGCGCCTCCACGCGCCCGAACAGACGCAGCTCCGGGCTGTACAGCCCCGGACTCACGGTCATGGTATCGATCCGCCAGACGCGCTCTTGCGGCACCGCCGGTGCCGGCCGCGGATGGGTCGCCTTCAGGACCAGGAAGCCGCCGACCCCGAGGGCCAGGATCACGAGAGGGAGGAGTTTGCGCAGCATGGAGAGTCTTTGAGCGTCAATCTGGACAGCGGATGAAATAACCCGTGACCCTAACGTGGGGTGCGCGGCATCCAGCGCAATCCATGACCGGTCGGCCGCATCCGGTGAACCACGCAACGGCGGAGTCCGGCCGCCCCGCCCGTCGGCCGGATGTCCCCGGCGATCGTCGAGGCCGTTGCCCAAATCGTCGCGCAGCGACGCCGTGGGAGCGGCTTCAGCCGCGACGGGCCTCTCAGACCACCGCGGCCTTGCAGAGGAACACCAGAGCGCATAGGCCCTGGTTCTGCGTGGAAGCCGATACCCCGCGTTGGGTCGCCAGGCTCGATAGAAAAGCCTCCACCTCCGACGCCCCCGTCTCCTTGGGCCGTCGCTTGTTGTGAAACCGGATATTGCGCTTGATCCAGCCCAGGTAGGCATCCTCGATGCGCGGGAGCGTCGCCGCGTAACGGACTCAGGGTCCAGCACGACGCCGCGCCCATAGCATTGACAAACCGTGCATTTCTAGCGCGATTGGCGAACCGTCCTCCGGTTTATGAGGCAGTTTTGCGGCCGAATCTGGGACGAGTCGGCGAAGTTGCCGGATAATGGCCGGATGGTGCGGGGGAATATCGCGTTAAGGCCATTGACAGGGGCGGGGATTTTTGGTGGACTATGGCAGGCCGGACGGTTCATGGGGTAGTTCGTCCGGCGAAATCTAGTTGGGCTACGAACTCTTCGCTAATTCACTGTAGATATAAGAAACAACTAATCATGGCCTTCCTCAGGTATTTGATCCTCACTATAAGCGTGCTCGTTGCCACACAGCAACCCACTTTCGCCCAAGAGCAACTTCAAACGCGGTTGGTCGGCATGTGGGATGAAATCCACCCCTCAGATAACCTGGTTTATTTCGCTAAAGATGGCTCATGGAAATTGTATTTGGAAAAAGAGGAAATCGGCAAACTCCGCACATTGATTGGAAAATGGACTCTTTCCAATGATAGCAAGTTAACAATAACTTTCACCATTGAAGGGCAGGCATACTCACAGTCTGCGAAGCTAAGCTTTGATGGCCAGGACATGGTCCTGACTGATGAAAATAGGAATGAAACTCGGCATCGACGGCACAAGGGACCGATCCCAGAACGGTTTCAACAGTAGGAAATAGCGCAACGGATGCAACGGATGCAACGAGGGGGAAAAGGGGCCGGGGAGAAGGCGGGGAAAAGGAAAAGGGGCCAGTGCGGCTTGGCAATGTCGCGTAATCTAGTGGGTGCAAGTCCCACCTGGGTAATCGTGAGCCGCGAGCCCAGTATCGAGCCTAGCGGCGCGCACGGTAACGGGCGTGTCGATGCGTAGGCTTGATGAGCAGGCGAGGTGTAAAGGTAACGGGTGGAGCCGACCTTGAAGGTGTTGAGCCTCGAAAATTTTGGTCGGAGAGTGCCGAGGGTTTTGGCCCGCTCGCAGGCAACAATCCGTATTGCGCCACGGCCAGCGATACGGGTACTCCCCGGGGTCCTAGGCCATGTCGAGCCTGACATTGAGAGTACGCGGTAACCAAGGAGATCCGAGTATCGGCTCGCCGGAGGCGGGCACCCGCGAACAAGTCTAAACAGCGAGGACGCGGGCAGCGGTGCGCGGAAGTCGGAGCTATCTATAGTAGCGTTGATTCCCGGTAATGCGGGCGGAGCGAAGGGGTAGCGGTTTGAGATAACGCAAGAGTGATACACGGCCCTACGCCGAGAGGATTCTGACCGTGACAACCAAGCTTGAGCGTTTCACACTGATGGCGCTCGAAGAGCCGCAGACGCGGTTCACCTCCCTGATGGGGTTGCTGTTTGACCCCGCGGGACTGAGCGCGAGCTTCGGGCGACAAGACGGACACAAGGCGCCTGGAGTCGATGGAGCAATCGGAGCAATCGGGGACCGGAGCAATCGGGGACAGCAATCGGGGACAGACCACGTTTTCAGAAAGCCGAATAGAAAAGCAATCGGGGACAGACCACGTTTTCAGAAAGCCGAATAGAAATACCCTAACGGGTGGCCAAGGAGCGAGCGTCCGCTAAGCGTTACTACGATATACAAGAGGTTTTCCGCATGAAGACGTTTGAAGAAATAAAATCTGATATCGAAGCTCTGCCGCACCGGGAGTATATGAAGCTAACACATTGGTTATCCGAACGTGACTGGCAGGCTTGGGATGAAGAAATCGAAAGAGATTCTGCCGCAGGAAAACTTGATTTCTTGATCGAGGAAGCCATTGAAGAGAAAAGGGCAGGGAGTCTTCGCGGCCTGTGAAGCACAAGACAACGGCGCGCTTCTGGAGTCGCTTTCATGCGTTGCCGGTACCAGTCCAGGAAATCGCTCGGAAGAACTACCAGATCCTCAAAGATAATCCGCGTCATCCGTCATTACGCTTCAAGAAAGTTGGAAAACTCCGAGGAAAAGGGGCCAGGCTCAATTTGTTTCTGCCGTGCCCCGGATTTCATTGAGCCGGAGAGTAAGCCGGGTTCTCATCGCAGGTTAGACAGACGTTGGTGTTCTCTGTTGCCGCCTGGTTTCCCGGCGGTGCCACAATATCTCTGCCATACCGCGATTCGTTCCCGGCT
>Ga0247837_1006864_pt1 | contig 15623 bp, 7 predicted proteins | sample LaCtaG_2_FD_187115 | JGI IMG/M metagenome (GOLD analysis project Ga0247837, IMG submission 187115) | Freshwater microbial communities from meromictic Lake La Cruz, Castile-La Mancha, Spain - LaCruzMarch2015_14.5m | ecosystem: Environmental > Aquatic > Freshwater > Lake | place: Spain: Castile-La...
TCAATGGACTTAGATATCAGCTCCCCCCAATACACATACTCGAAGGCAACATCGTAGGTACAGGCACCGTCACAACTAACCAAAGCGTAGTAATGCGCTCCCTGCTCCACTCGGATGTCTGCAAGTAGCACCAAAGTGTTATTGTCCCAAGCTCGACCTTCCCAAATGTGCTCTTCTTTCGTAGGAAGTTGGCCCGGCGATAGGTAGAGATGAAGGTGGGATTGGTGCGAGTAAGTCAACAGCATCAAGAAGTCCACAGGATTCGAGTTAGTGATGCGGATTTGATAGAGGACGGAGCCACTGCTTGGCTGCACGATGGAGTGGGTTGAGGGGACGTCTGCAGTGACTGGGTCTTGAGCAGCAGCGAGTGACAGCAGAAGTAGCACCAAGGGAGCCATTGATTATCATGAATTCGCCTTTCTACGGTACTTGCAGTGATGCATATCACTCTACAGTTGGCACTCTCTCGAAAACGCCCAATGAAAGGATAACTCAACTGATGCTCCAAGATTCGTCTATGTTAGTTCCTGCACAGTCCTGTCTGCATTCCCTTCTTGGTGCACAGGTCAGTTTCCCTGTGATGCGCTTTTGTCTCACAGCTGTGGCTGTTAGGGTGGATAGGAATGCCTTAGTTCCACGACTTTCTCAGACTTCCAAGGCAAAGGCAACTTATACTAATATGGACCCAAGCAGTCCCGACCCCCTGCAAGATCCAAGTCTCAACCCCAGAGCCACGATTTACAGGTCCATCCTCGTACACCACACCACTCTTCAAGTAGTGCACGGAGACCTCACAGACGAGTGCACAGACGCTATCACCAACGCTGCCAATACGTCCCTGTGGCTAGGCGGGGGAGTGGCGGGCGCTGTAGACCGGAAAGGAGGTCCGAAGGTCAATCGAGAGTGCACTGAATACGTGCGAAATCATGGGGAATTGAAAGTGGGGGAAGTGGCGGTGACGGGAGCCGGGAAAATGCCTGCGAAGCATGTGATTCACGCAGTAGGACCCATATACGCGAAAAGAAGCAGGGAAAACCACGTTCTACTGACAAAGGCCGTCCTCAACACTTTCCGAGCTGCGGAGCAGCGGAGCCTGTGCTCTGTCTCGATCCCAGGCCTCAGCAGTGGCATCTACGGCTACCCTAAGGATCAATGCGCAAATGTGATGTTGGCAGCCTTTGCTCAGTACCTCACAGTCTGTCCCAGTACTTGTCTCCGTCTGGTGAGGTTTATCAACCTGGACCTGCCCACAGTGATTTGCTTCAGACAGGAATTGGACAGAGTCAGGAGAGAACTGCAGGCGATGGGTCTACGCCTAGCTGAGGAAAGCCCTGCCTTACAAGGAAGTGCTCCAATTGAGTCCAGACCGAAAAGACCAAAATCAGACCCAGAAGTAGCGGGAAATGCCTCTGAGACTAGGTCCAATCAGTGCTCTGGGGCAACTAAGACGGGAAGTCCGTCATCTAAGATTTAGTTTAATCCTTCCATAAGGAAACAAAGAGCAGGTATTTGGCCGAAAGAAGCAATTTACCAATTTCTCAGTGGGGAATAGAAAGACTTTGATATTACGACAGCAATAACTTGTATTCAAGTACTCCTCACAATCGCACTAACTGACTTGCGTGGTATTTCTACCAGTTTACATCAACGGTAAATTGCAAGGCTTAGTCTAGGACACCAAAAAGAGTCCTTCACTAAGCTAATAATGAGTTATCCAGATCTAAAACGTCTTTCGATAGTTCGAATTAGGGCGCCTGCGAAATATACAGCCTACAAAGGAAGTGAGATGAAAGATGCGGAAGCCAGCTCTCCCAGTGGGACTTTCTGGATAGACAGAGAGGACCTGTTAAGAGGTGTGAAGAGCTATTTGGCATACTTCGCGGGAACTCTTGTGTGTTATTGTATGACGGGAGAGTGATATTGAGTCATTTCCTCGAGCAGAGAAACAGCCAACTGGCTCCCTCTTCCTTTGATAAGGTAGGACGAAGAGCCGGAGCGGAGACGCAATTGCCTTATCTTGTAAAACGAACCCCTAGCTTTAGCACCCTAGATCTAGTTGAAGAGTCCTAATTAGGTGTCCTTGGCCAGCTCCAGGGGCTGGTAAATGGCCGTCTGCCTCGGCGCTGGCTGGTCCACGTCCAACTGACTGCTCGAAATGCTGGCCACATTCCTCACATCCTGCATTTCATTCTCCAGTGTGCGCTTCACTCGCTTGTACTTCCGCCACAGCACAAACAGTCCCACTAAAGCCACCAGCAACACCGCTGTAATCCCACCGATCAAAAGCATGCCTACTTTCCGCCGAGACCTAGGAGCACGCAGGAACACCTCTGTAGGGGCATAGGGCAAGTGCACCATTCCCGCACTGGTAAAGACCACACTCACAATGTTGACAACATGAGCCTGTCCTGGCATGACCTTTATGAGTGCACTGGTGTCGTTGCTGTACTCTGTATTGGGAGCCCACACTTCCCCTCGGTCCTCTGCTGTGCGCATGCCACACACTGTGTTCATCTTCACCTGGGTGTGGTTGGTGATGTAGATCAGGTAGTAAATTACGCCATCTGTCTTGTAGCCGTTCTCGTATTCGGGCGCTTTCCAGGTCAGTCTCACAGTATCGAAAGCGGTACTTTGCCAGATGATTTGTCCTTCATTGCCGGGGATAATCTTCTTAGGACGCTGAAGGCCATGTGGGTAGAAATCATAGGAAAGCTGATAACTCGCGCCAAAGGAGTCCTCAGTCGACTGAATCAGACTGAGAGTGATGTAGTACGGACCCACAGCATTCACTATTTCCGCCTGAATCTTTCCATCCACAACCCTCGACACTACTACATCCACTCCGCTGTTTTCCTCAGTAGTGTAGTTGTCTGAGATAGTCATTGCTAGTCGCCCGGTGCAAGGCACAGCTGTGACCTGCAGCAAACCTGGCTCTGACACGTAGATCTGATATCTCTGCTTTTGCTGGGTGCTTGAGAGTAGTCCGTAATCCAGTCTACCTGCTAGCAACACTGTCGCGTTGGTCTGTGCAGAGCAGGATAATTCGAAAGTACCGGTTTCTTCAGCTCGCAACGGATCGCTTTGCGCCATGCCGTAAACAGCAATTTGGTACTCGCCTGGGTCTCTGTGTGTAAGTAAATTGAAAGTGAGAGTGCCATACACCTGGTCATAGTCTCTGCGGCTGTAGGAGAATTCAGACCCTACAGGAGTGGGCTCAGCCGGAGGCTGCACGTCTGTCATGTTTTGGTACCTAAAGTAGGTGACGAACACTCGAGGCCAAAAGTCTGGTTCTTGACGTCGTAGGCGGCAGGAAGCGATTTCCGTCTCGCGGACACCCATATAGAACTGGAATTTGAGGTGGTCCTCACTAGTCTGCATGATGCTGTAGGACTGCGGCCAGCCATCCACCAGTGTAATGTAGCTGTCTCTTGCATGTGCAGTGATTGAGTAAGAAGTGTTCCTATTGCCGTAGACACCAATGCTGTACTGTCCAGCAATGTAGTGGGGATCTGACTTGGAAATCGTGAGGTGCTCCACATGCTTGGTAGTGACTTTCTTCCATTGGGCAGTCTGCGCATTAACTGGGCCTTCTGTCGTCACGTACAAGTCTGCATCTCCTGAGTAGTTCACCACGCTGATGTCCAGGTCGGAATTTCCATACAGGTAGAAAATGTAGTACTTCCATGCTGAAGGCGCTACTTGGCCGAGTGCAGGAATGCCGTTCTGCAGTAGCACAGCCTCTTCCCCTGAAGAAACGCTGAGAGAAAAAGAGCAGTTGTCGCTCTCCGCAAAGACACCAATGACGAAGGTGCAGTCACTGCAGAAGCTGGAGTCATTGAAAGAAACGACAAGTCTGTTTTGGTGGCCTGAGGCAGTAGATGACCAGGTGGAATGGTTCCTTTGAGGCAGATTCTGATAGAGTTCGCCTGTGTTCCGAGGGTAGGCGTTGACTCGCAACACCACTGAGCCGAACATAGGCGTGATAGTGAAAGTCACCTCTGTGTTCAGGTAGTTGTAGAAGCTGAAGTATCGCACACCCCAGGCAGGCACATCCACTTCCACCGGCATTCCACTGACTAGTTGCATCACAGGCTGAGGGTTTGCGCTTACTGTGAGACTGTAGGAGCAGTTGGAAAACCCTCTGACTCCAATCACATAGTAGCCGCGCATACTGCTGCCCTCAAAGTGTGGGTCAGTGGAGTTGATAAACAACTCTTCTCCCCGCCAGGAGATGGATCTCCAAGTGCTGTTCACAGCAGTGGGACGACTATTGGCTCCGCGGTCGACATACAAGTCTGGGTCTCCGTAGCTAAGCGGAGTGAGCGTAATGAGCAGGGCAGTTGTGTCCTTCTGGTTATAGAACTTGTAGTAGACATACTCGCCTGAGTCCACATTGCCGAAGACTGGCACTCCCTCAAGAAGAGGCAGCACTTTGTCCTGTGTCATAGTAATAGTGTAGTGACAAGCAGTGGAGAAGCAGTACGCTCCTGCCAGCAACACACAGGCCCCACTGCTGCAAGCTGTTTGCAGGTCTGCAGGACTGAGACTTATGTAGTCCCCTAGTGCGGCAGAACGGGACTGGAAGTGGCTTTCTGCCTTGTTGGGCCGCTTCCAGTCCGCGAGGACTCCGCTGGTAGAGTGGTCCAAAATGTTGACATACAGGTCTGCATCACCGTGCAGCGACTGCAAATGCACAGCAATGCCTTCAACAGTCCCTACAGAGGCGTAGTAGTACGCATACTCTGAGCTGTTCAAGAACCCGGAAGAGGACACGCCTAGCGGCAGAAACACTGGTAAACTCCTTCTCGAGGAGACGCGAATACTGTAAGTAGCGGAAGTAAAGCCGTAAACAGCGAGGTAGATCAAGCAGCTGTGCATTTGGCCGAAGCCTGCATCCACTGCAGGCGCAGGACAGTGGAATTTCAACTGTTCCCACATCACCACTAAATCCGCAGAGCCCCACATGGTGGAGTTGTAGTCAAACTGGTCCTTTCCCGGCTTCGTGACGGAGCTATTGAGCAACACGTATAAATCCGGATCTCCTGCTAGTGCTGTCACTTGGATTGTGACGTCCTCATGGTCCTGAGATAATGGAAACAAGTAGTACTTGTACTGGTCCATCGCAACTTCGTCAAAGTAGGGAATTCCTTCCTGCAAGTACACACTGGAGCCGTCCAATGAGTACGACACTATGAAGGAAGCAGAGCCATCCGCCCCAAAAGTCTGTCCCTGCACCAACACCAAGTAGACACTATTGGCTCGATAGCTGGGGTCATCTGGCAGAATGGTGATGGAGTTCGCCAAGCCTGAGTTGTTGACATAGCAAGTGCACCACTCGTATAGGAACGTTTCCTGCAGCCAGTCCAGTGCTTCGGGGGAGTTGGCGACGTACATGTGCAGAATGCCTGTGAGTGTTGTTAGCGACACAGTGATGGCAGGCCACTGTCCCTCTGGGAAGTTGGTTTCGAACATATAGATCCTGTAGTCGGAATCGGCTCGGTTGGGTCGGTTTTGGTACACAATGCCTTGTTGCGGCTGGCCTTGATATAGTCGAATAGTACTGTTTCTATCAGGCACAGACTCGTGCACCACTAGGGAAAAGGTAGTTTGAGCCCAGGAGTACACCGCCACATGATATGTGCCATTCAGCGCAATTCCGTCTTCCCCTCGTCTATAGGTGACCGAGTCCATGAAAACACCCACATTGGTGGAGGCTTTTTCGAAGTCAGAAGTAGTGGGAGTGGTGTTACTGCGAGAGATATACAGGTCTGGGTCTCCACTGGTGGGAGTGAGCTGGAAAGTGAGGGAGTCTGCCTCTGCACTGAAGGCTGTGTACTGGAAGTAGAGGTAGCCTTGGCGTTGCAGTGTCATGCGAACTGGCACATCGTGCATCAGTCTGTAGTGGTTGGATTCGTCGAAAGTAGCCGAGAGCAAGTACTTGGCACCCATGCCGCTGTCTTGGCTAATCACGGCTATCACGTATCTGCAAGCAGAAGTGACGCAGGAGTAGCCATTGTGAGGGATCATCACGTAGTCATCGCCTTCTCTATGTCGCGAGGAGTGAACGTTATAGTTCTCAGGGTGGTTGAACACATCGTCCACGAACGCACAGGAGCGGTAGTCTGCGGCATGACACAGCTGCACGTAGAGGTTGGGGTTGCCATTCACCGGACTAAGTCGGAAGGTAATGTTGCGACTGAGTCCGTTGGACATGTCGAGAAAGGCGTAAGCAGGGTGCATGCTGCGCACTACTCCAGCCTGTGGCAGGCCTGGATACAGGGGAACCCAACTCCCAGGGTTCGTAGTCACGTAGATGGTGTAAGCTGCTTCAGTCTCACTGAACACTCCTATGAACAGCTCTCCTTCCCGCACTTCACCTGGCCGGATAAACACTGTGTCGTTGAACCAGGTGGAGGTGTAGTCGTACTGCTCTTTTGTCGGTAATGTATCGTACTTGAGGTAAACGGAGGGCTGACCTGCGAAGGCCGTCAACTGCACCTTGACAAAGCGGGCGAACTGGCCCACTGAGAGTTTGTAGTAAGTGAAGGAAGCGGGACCTGCAGTGCCGCGCACAGGCACAGAGGGCTGCAGAGCCAGTTCTTGTCCCGGCTTCAACACTGTCACTTCGTAAGTAAAGTCACTCAGGGCCAGAATCAGCACTCTGTAAGTCGCTCCAGGGGATATGTCCGTCACTACACAGCGGAAGCCGACAGGCCACACAGACAGCACAGGTAGAGATTCTTCAATAGTGGGCAGCTCATCCTTTCGAACTGCAATTTGCAACAAGGCGCTGGGGTCGTAAGGCGCCACTGCGAAGGTCAAACTAGCGGGCAGCACTGCATTTTCCAGGAAGGTGAAAGTCAGAACTGCGGACTTGTCCCTCGCAAGCGTGCCAACTTGGGGAACTCCGAGTCGGAGTTGGGTTTCATTGACATGGGAGAAGGCAATATCGTAAGCACAAGGACCATTGCAAGTGACCAAGGCATAGTAAGTGCCTGGTCGGACAGCTGCCGCTGGGAGCAGGATTACACCGCTGCCCCAGGAAATGCTCTGCCACGTGTGCTCTTCCTTGCTCGGCCTTTGTCCATACGACAGGTACAGGTCGGGGTCAGACAGGTCTGAAAAGGTCGTCACAGTCACGGACAGGTCCTGTTCCCGCTGTACTCTCTCTGTAATTTCAAAGGAGTAGAGGACTTCACCGCCATCAATCGACTCTATGGTGTCGCTGTCAGGAACACCGTCTTGAAGAGGCACTTGTGCGGCTGCAGAAGTCAATAGGAGAAGGACTAAGAAGCACATATATTCTAATGGTACGTGAGGAAGCCATATGGACCTGTTTTTCCTATATATCGTAGTGGGTTTCCTTGTCGGAAATGCCCCGAGCAACTCGTCTTTCCATCATATACACACCTTTCCTCGTTTTCCCTGTTACCCGAGCTATTGTAGCCTTAGTTCGATAGCTTCACCAGTAGGAAAGGCTGCAAAGACTTGCGTTTAAAGTCCCTTCGATACACATAGCCGCTTCGTGGACTGTGAGAGACAACTACTGAATAGAACTAAGCCAAGGGTGATGCAAAGCTTCACTAGCAGTCGGACGGTCATCAGGAGCAACCCGCAGCAAAGACTTGAGGAAGTGGGTGAGCAGCGAGTCGCTAGGAAAGCGGGCTTCCAGTGGTAGGGTGGAGTTGGAGCTGGGCAGGACTTTGAGGACTCCGAACTGGTCTTGGAAGGTCGGCAGCAGCGGTCCTGTCACTGGCACCTCCCCGAGTACTGCCTTAATCTGCGTAAACTTTACCTTATGAAGCGACTCCAAGGCCGAGTCTGCTGCTAGCAGCACCTCGCCACTGCTTAGTTCCGCCACCACACACCCCACACTCCAGATGTCTATCTTGGTCGTGTAGCTTTCCCCCACTATCACTTCCGGAGCTCTGTATGCCTGCGACTGAATGTAGGGCGTGGGTTCATCAGCGAGGAAACAACTGCTGCCGAAGTCCACAAGCGTGACACTGATGGTTTGAGGCCGTCTGGCTACCTTCCTCGCAGCTGCAGTGAGCAAGATGTTTTCCGGCTTGACATCTGCATGGATGACTCCTAGGGAGTGCAAACACTCCAGCGCCTCCAACACTTGCTTAGCAATGGCCTTGACGTTGTCAGGGGATAGCAAGGACTGTGTGTCTGGGGAGGAGTAGAGGAGGTACAGGTTTTCCCCCAACAATTCAGACACAATGAAGAGGTGTTCTTTGAAGTAGAAGTAGTCGAGCAGTCGGGCCAGGTGCTTGTCATGCAGACGGTCCCCACACTTGGTCTCTACGAGTCTCCACACCTTCAGTTCGTCCAGTCCCTGGTCCAGCACTTCCTTCTGGTAGTGCAGCACCTTCACGCACACTTCCCGCCGCTGGTGGAGGGAGTAGCACTGCAGCACAATGCTGAAGTTGGTAGCCGCTATTATTGCGTCAATACGGTACCTCTCCGCTATCACTTCCCCCAACAGCACTGGGTACGACTTCGAAGGCTCACATCCAGTCCTTCTCGGCTCGTAGATACAGGGCACTAGCAGCACCTCGTTGTGTTCCATCTCCCTGCCCTCCAAGTCCAGCATGTCTGAAGGGTACTTGGCTGTGTAGGGACTCAACACTTCGATGTTTTCGTCGATTTCCCCGAAGGAAAACATCGTGGTTTCGTCTGCTTCTTGGTTGCTGAAGGAAAAGTCGCCTGCAGAACGAGCAGTGCGAGGAGGGTTGGGAAATACACAGGTGGAATTGCCTTCCTTCGTGCGGTCCGGCTGCTTTCTGCGTTCATCCAACTTTTCACTCTCTGACGCCAGTTGCCGCACTGCCTTTTCCAAGGTGAGTTCGAGGCGCAGCAGTGCGCCACTGCGCTCAAGGAACATGTGTTTGAGTGCCTCCACTTCCGCTCGCAGGGAAGAGAGTTCGCGGTCGTGCTTGTGCGTGCGACTCGAGTCACTTCGAGTCCTGGGCGCGAACTCCGCTTCGAGCGAGTCACTCGAGTCATGGATGCTGCTGAGACTCGGGTCGTACGGCGGTCTGGACATTACTAGTGAGACTGTCCAGTCCCGAGGAGTACTAACCTCTTCCCTCTTATCCCTAGCGTGTAGAACTTCTCCTCCCTCAGCTATCCCACCACAGCAGATTATCACTGAAATGGCTATACCTCTTTATTGCTATTCGGGACTCGCTCAGGCTGCTTCGTCGCTTGGCGGAGAAAAATTGGATTAAAGGGAGTTGAGCCTGCGGAAACAGGGGTGAGTTAAAGGTAGGCTACAGGGCTAGATGAGAGCCGTGGCGTCTTCCACGGGCGAAGACATGCCGGAGACGACTTCAGGGTCAGTGGAGGCGCTGGAGCGACGACGAAGGCGAGATTTGACGAGGGAGCTGTGGGTGATTGGCTCCAAGCGGGGCACTTTCGTCCGTACCGAAGACACAACCCGAATTTGCTGGGTACCCGTAGCTCCGGCCACATCAACGAGCTTTTTACTTGTACAGACGCCCATAGGTAATTATTAGCCTAAAAGTCCATATCTCTCCACCCAGTCTCGCTCCACTGTGACTTCCCTTTGGCTTGTCTGCATGCCCCTGCTCCTCCGTCGTTCCTAGGTCGCATCAGGTTGCTGACTCTTTTACCAGAGATATGTAGCGAATTGGGTAGCTGAGTTCAGAGAGTGAGAAAGGCGCGCACAACTCTCTTTTCGAGCAAGAGAAAGGAATTTTCAGTGAGTAACAGGGTTTGCTCGGACTAGATCCAAAGCACATGTCATTGCACATACAAACACTACTTCCCTTCACCAATGAAGCGCTAAGTAAAGACTACTGCGAGATGTTCACAGCTATGCCGCCATAACCAAGGATCTCCCTACAATTGAAGAACTATCGCTTAGGCTTGCTTCACCTGTCTTTCTCAGGGCGCTGTTGAGGGAAGCGGAATAAGTCGCCAGGTAATAAACATGGTCGAGAACGACCGTATGCTGTATCGCCACTTGGGCACAGCAGGAGTCAAGGTCTCGGCCTTGTCCTTCGGCAACTGGCTCACAGGCCACAATGCGGAGATGGAGGAGAGCATCTTCCAGTGCGTAGATACTTGTGTGCGGGCCGGAGTGAACTTCCTGGACACAGCGGAGCTGTATGGCTTTGGGGCAGGGGAAACCATGCTGGGCAACATACTGAAGAGAGGGGGGTGGCCTCGGGACCAGCTCGTCATTTCCACCAAGTTCATTCGCTCGAGTTTCTCCCCCAACCCGCTGCACTTCGGCCTCAGCCGCAAGCGTCTAATTCAGGCGGCTCGCAAGTCCCTCAAGTGTTTGGGACTTGACTACGTTGACATCATGTTCATGCATCGTCCCGACCCAGAAACGCCCATAGAAGAAAGCGTCCGTGCAATGACGCACTTGATAGAGAAAGGCAAGGCGGACTACTGGGGCACTTCTGATTTCACAGCGGCGGAGTTGATGATGGTGTACCAGGTGTGCGACAGACTGGGCCTGCCCTACCCTGTGACTGAGCAGCCGCAGTACAACATGCTGTGGAGAGAAAGAGTGGAAGTGGAGTTGGGCCCTCTGTACGACCAGTTCGGACTGGGAACTACAGTCTGGTCTCCACTCGCAGGAGGACTGTTGTCAGGCAAATACAACACTGCGGCTCCTCCTGAGGGCTCCCGCTACATCGACCCGTCCTTCCCGCCGTTCCTGCGAGCCAAGTACGAGGCGCTCTTTGGCGAAGCAAGCAAGGAAAAGACCTGCAAGATGCTGCAGTCGCTAGCAGCTGTGGCTACCGACCTCAGCTGTTCACAGTCTCAACTGTGCCTAGCCTGGACCATCGCCAATAAGGACGTCAGCACTGCCATTTTCGGCTCGACGAAGCCTGAACAGGCCCGGGAGAACCTAGGTGCTCTAGATGTGCTGCCCAAACTCACTCCAGAAATCCTAGGCAAGATCGAGGAAATACTGGGCAACAAACCCACTCCACCTATCAACTGGCGGACCTGGACACCCTCAACTCCACGTAGGTAGTAACCCGCTTAGAGACCCATAACTGCTTCCCATAGCAAATGAGCGACGAAGAGTGGGAAAAGCCGCTAGGCCGACTGAAGGATCGGGTGGAGGTGCAAGTGAGCGATGAACTGATCCGAGCCAAGCTGGAGGCCGAGGACTGCGACTTCTACGACCCCAGCCGAGACATCAAAGACGAACTGTGGCTGCGTTCACATCTTTCCCATTCCACCGGAGTGCTTTCCTGTCCTGGCTGTTTCGCCCAAGTGTCCTACTCGTTTCAACCTCACACTGCCTACCCAGGACAGTACCGTGCCTCTGAAGTGGTGGACTGTGAAATGGGTGCAGAGGTGGAGACTCAGGACGGAGACCACTTACTCAAGGTCCTGTGTTCAACATGTCAGACTGAAGTAGGCCTATGGGAAGTGAGCTTAGGACTGTACCACCTCTTCCACGTGCTCCCCAGTTCCTCTTAACTCCTATAGTCTTTTACTACTGTAGACGGGCTCTACCTCCACTCCTGCGACTTGTTTGCACATTTGCAGATAGAACTGGTAGTCTCCGAGCAGTTCTTTATGTCCTGGGATCTGTACTGCGAGCGTCGGTACTGGCCAAAACGCCTTTTTCTTCTCCTCATCGAGCACTGATAGGTAGAGATCGTTTCGGAAAGTCTGTGTGACCAGGCCGGGGTGAGCGGCTGCGAGGGAGTTCAGGTCCTTGGAAGTGTGGAAGTGCTGCCAAGCAGTAGATTTCAGGGCAGCAGTGAACTCTGAAAGTTCACTTTTCAGACTGAAGTGAGCGGTTTCCCTGTCCTTGTAGTAGAGGTGCAGCAGGTAGCGCTTGAGGTTGAATTGGCCCGGGGCGAATGGAGGCGGCAGAGCGAGAAGCTTGCGGATTATCTGCGTGTCTTCCATGCCAATTCGCACACAAAACATCAACACTTGTGCCAAGGCGTCCTTCGACAAGGAGAAAGTCTGGTTCGGGGAGAAGACGAGAGACTCAGCCACTTGGGCGCCGGACAGACTGTGCTGCAAGTTGCCGTCACTGAGGGCTCCCAGAATACGGCCTGTGACGTGCAGGTAGTCTAGAGGACTGCTGGAAATGTCTAGGCATACACGAAAGGCTGCATCCTGGAAGCCCCAAGTCGCTGCCACTTCCAGCAACTCCACCTTCGAACTCACACTCAGCGTCTTGTAGCTGTCCAGCACTACATTCACTAGTTCCCTCCAATGACCCACTGCCATTCGCTGCTTCGCCAGCACTTTCAGCAGACGCACCAGCGACCTTGGACTCAGCGGCTGCTCAGGGTTGCGCTTCATCAGCATGTGAATGAAACTTTGGATGAATATGTCTTGTTCAGTGAGCAAGCGACAGGGCAGTGCGGCAATGATGTCAATCAGCAAGGGACAGAGGTGTTCACGCAGCAGCTGCAGTCGTCCCAGCAGTTGCTTCCTCGAGGACTCAGTAGGCAAGTCTCCTGGCAGTCTGGCGATTAGGTTGCATTTCAAACGTGCCACCACTATGTTGTCGTTGAGCCGGCGATCATTGAGCACTCTCAGTAGGTCTGATAGCAAACCCGCTTCTTTGATTTGAGGCAGAATTAGCGCTGCAATGCTCGTTGCAATCATGGCTGTGCTTCTTTTACTCATGTGCTCTTTGACGTAGGCCATAGCTTGGGCTGCGTCCAAGTGGCCACTAGCCATCAGCAAGTGAATGAGTTTGCCCTTGGTGAGTAGGTCCATGTCTGCGGGAGGCTGCTGGTGCATGACGTACAAAGTGGACAGGTAGGTGGGTAGCAATGGAAATATACTTGTATCGTTCATATGTTTCAGCATGAAATCCACACTGCGGGAAATCACAGCGCTACTCGTCGCTCTCAAATCGACCTTTTCCACTATCTTAGCGAACCTTTCCAACAAGATTAAATCGGTGTTGTCTTCGAACAGTTTGTGAGTGAAGAAGATGTTGTCAGGAGTGGCGGAGGAGGCAATGTGTTCGAGTGCGAGGAGTGCAGGCTCCAGACAGTGGTCCTCTGCTGACAGCAAACTAACAGAGTGGATGTAGTCAGTGGGTGTCATTTTCACCTGCTTGATAAATCGCTCCCACAGCGCTTCGTTGCCGCGGTGAGTGAAGTAGCTCAGAAACAAAATCCAATGTTTCGGCACGTCCTGCGGCCAAGCAAGGAAGAGCTGCTCAAGGGTTTGCTTGCGCACGAAGTCCACCTTCTTGATGAGCTGCTTGTTGCGGTGCATGAGTATGCGGTGCAGCAGGTTGAGGGAACGATGCAGCTGCATTTCATTGAGTATATCGTGGAAGGAGGAAATCACACATTTCTCGAGAGTTTCCACGCGAGCAAGGTTGTTGTTCATGTAGATGCCGTTGAGCAGGGTCAGGCGGTCAGTCACTGGGAAGTTGTGCAGGTCATTGACGACGGAGTCCAGTAAAGAGTGACAGAAGGAAGAGTCTTCATGGACGAGTTCGCAGTAGTGAAGCACTGTGGGCAGCCAAAACACTTCTCGAGTATATGATTGGGCTTTGCGCTTGACGGCGAGAGTGAAGGCCAGGGGAAAGGTACTGGTCAGCTGCATGCTCATCCGCACTGCTGTTTCGAAGTCAGAGGGGTATACGAATTGTGAAGAAATGTGCTTGGACACTTCAGTGAGCAGTTTAGAAAGCGAAGCTGTGGGAAGTTCCACTCGATGGTGAGTTCTGATGAGAGTGAGTGGCTTGAGGATGGAAAGCACGAAGTTCTTAGACAACATGTCTGCCTTCTCGAGACGACGAGACACTTCGGAGAGAATAGTGCGAGTGACTTCCAGTCTCGGGTACTTCAGCCGGGCATGCACACTAGTCCACTCCAGCAACTCCTCTTCCCCCAAGTTCTGCACTCGACTCACCACTTCCCACAAGAACTCTTCCAAACACCGATTCACTTGGTCTGACTGCAGTCCGACCTCCAGGGAACACAGACTGTTGTAGATACTCACTTGGCCTTTCGGGTCCATTAGACTGGTATCGAGGCCTTGCAGCTTGCCAATCACCAGGGCAATTATTCGCCCGTTCATTTTTGATGTCTTCGATAGCAACTCCAGTAACCTTTGTATATCAGTCATGCTAAATTGCACTTCCGGAGCCTCCAGTTTCTTTTCAAGCACCCCAGTGATGGATTTGAAGGACAAGCCCAGAGCTGAACACGTAGACATCAAACTGAGCATTTGAGATGAGTTAATGTCTTGGAGGTCTACCAGCAGTTTGAGACGGTTGCGAAAGCTCTCTCGCTCGGGGAAGGTCAATTCGCGCCAGCCCACCCGTAGAGACTTGGCTTTAGCCAGCCACTCTCCCAGTTGCACTAGATCTTCCACGTTCATTTCGCCAATGCGTCCTAGGACCTTGTTGACCAGGTCGACACAGCGTTTGTCGGAGAGACTGACTCGGTCGATGGATTGAGGACTGGAGACTTGTAGGATGGAGTTGAGGGCTTGGTTGAGAGTGGAAAGGTGCACGCTTGACTCGTGGGCGTCCAGGATTCGGGCCACGGACTGAGCCGCCATCAGCATTTCTTCGCTTTGAGGCTGCAGGTAGGAGAACGGCCGCGCTCTGACAAACAACCGGCTAGCCCTCCACCCCACAGTCCTGAGCGCCCACATATTATTCCTCCTACTCGCCTTTCTAACGTGGTGTGCGAAAGCACTTAGCTAGGACACCATTGCCTCAGTTTCTGTTTGTATCTGCTCTCCTGCATCTGCGCTAACGAGGCTCTCACCTCGCAGTACGAACACATCTCTAAGTACCAGGGGTAGCAGTTCAAGCACTGTGAGCATTTCTTCAAGTGATTGAGAGGAGCAAAACTGTGCGTAGAATGGAGACCTTCCTGTCCCTGGCAAATTTTGCAGTAACTGCTGTCGTGAACTTGATACCGAACGGCAATGGGTACTTTGTGGGATTTAGTGAATTCACACGAGTTTACGACTTCATGCTCGATCACCTTTACTTCAGGGTCGTTGGAAGCATGAACTGGGAGTAGATTATCTGCAAAAGGATCTTCAGGTTCGCGGAAAATATCAGAGCTATCAGAAAAGTGCTCTGATCGAGGAGCGCTTGGAGGAACTGCATCTTCAGTTTTGCCAGTTGAGCGAACTTGACACACTAAAATCTCCTCTGATGCTGGAGCTTCAAGCTGAGAAAGGAGAGTTTCTTGAAGGGGCAAAGAATGTTCTAGCGAAGAAACCGCGGGAGCAGAAGTCATGGACAGCATTTCCTCCAACACCTCCATTTATAAACCCTAGAATGTGCCAACGTTAGAAAACATTCGCCAGCAATAGCAGCTCAGTTGTTCTTTAAGAGGCGAGAAATTTGAATATATGACTTTCGCTCGTCCTTTTATGGATATTTTGGATATTTCTGAGAGCATTCTTTGATAGAAGAAAAGTTGCTAAAGAAAAAACGGAGTCTATAAGTTTAAGTGCTAAAGGCAACGGGGAAAATTATTTGCATGAGCATCCTGAGGATTAGGGTTGAGACTTTGTGAACTTCTTGGATATGCCAAGAAACTTGGACAAGAAGATTGTGACAAAATGGAACAAAGTAAAAAGACACACTTATGGAAAAGTGTTGAGGTACG
>Ga0247837_1006866_pt1 | contig 15622 bp, 7 predicted proteins | sample LaCtaG_2_FD_187115 | JGI IMG/M metagenome (GOLD analysis project Ga0247837, IMG submission 187115) | Freshwater microbial communities from meromictic Lake La Cruz, Castile-La Mancha, Spain - LaCruzMarch2015_14.5m | ecosystem: Environmental > Aquatic > Freshwater > Lake | place: Spain: Castile-La...
TACTTCCAGCTAACTTTTCCACTTCAGCAGTGCTGTTTGCGTCTTCATTGGTGCTACTTTTCATTGGCCGTGTCAAGGTCATGCACATTGCTGGGGTACTTGGATCTGGGGCGGTTCTAGGGTCATTTATTGTGCTACTGTCATTTGTGGTTCCCGTAGAAAAAGTGTTGCCGCGTTTCGGCACATGGAAAGCACGTGTGGAAACCTACATCAGCGATGAGAAAAGCCCTGCAACCTCCGATGCGTCCTATCAGAGCGATCAGGCCAAAATCGCCATTGCCAATGGAGGAGTAACTGGAGTTGGACCGGGCAACAGCACGCAACGTAACTTCCTGCCGCACCCATATTCGGATTTTATCTACGCCATCATTCTCGAAGAATGGGGCCTTGCGGGCGGTCTGTTCATCCTCTTTCTCTATCTCATTCTGCTATTTCGGGCATTGCGAGTCGTACACAAAGGTGAAAGTGTGTTCGGGTCATTGTTGGCATTTGGGTGCAGTTTCAGTCTGGTGTTTCAGGCGTTCATCAACATGGCCGTTGCGGTCAATCTGTTTCCTGTCACAGGTCAGCCACTGCCGTTGGTGAGCATGGGCGGTACAAGCATCTGGTTCACTTCAATCGCTATCGGGATGATACTGAGTGTGAGCAGGGCAACGAGTCCATCAGCGGTCGAGGACAAAGCTGATAAAGCAGTAGAGTCGGCTTCCACAGCGGAAGACTATGACACCGAAGAGGATGAAGGTTCAGTGACCATAGCCCATGTCTGAGCAGCGCAACACATCGAATTCGGCCGTCCGTGTGATTATCAGCGGGGGCGGTACTGGCGGGCATATTTTTCCGGCCATTGCCATTGCCAATGCCATCAAACGGCTGCGTCCCGATGCAGAGATATTGTTTGTTGGCGCCTCAGGCAAGATGGAAATGGAGAAGGTACCAACAGCTGGCTATCGCATCATCGGGCTCAACATCAGTGGTATTGAGCGGAGTCTATCGCCCAAAAATCTCATGTTTCCTTTCAAGTTGGCCGGAAGCCTAACGCAAAGCATGGGCATCATCCGCAATTTTCGTCCCGATGCAGTAGTCGGAGTGGGCGGATTTGCCAGTGGCCCAGTGATGTTGGCGGCCACCGTGCGCGGCATTCCCACCATTATTCAAGAGCAGAATTCTTACGCAGGTATCACCAATAAAGTATTAGGCAGGCGCGCCAAACGCATCTGCGTGGCCTATCCCGACATGGGGCGTTTCTTTCGGTCAGACCGCATTGTTTTGACCGGAAATCCTGTAAGGCAGGACATCCTGAATATGGATGGCAAGCGCGAGGCGGGTCTCGCTACTTTCAATCTCGACCCAACGAAGAAAACGCTGTTGGTCATTGGCGGCAGCCTTGGTGCGCGTAGCATCAACCAAAGTGTTGAGGCGCACATTGATGCTTTCATCAAGGCCGATGTGCAAGTGGTGTGGCAAACAGGCAAACTATTTCTCGATCAGGCCACGAAGGCAGTTGAAGCGAAGGGTGCGAAAAATATCCGTGTGCAGGCATTCATTACCACGATGGATCAGGCGTATGCCGTTGCCGATGTGGTACTGTCAAGGGCGGGAGCGAGTTCCATTTCCGAGCTGTGCATCGTGGGTAAACCTGCTGTGTTGGTGCCTTTCCCATTTGCAGCAGAAGACCATCAGACCAAGAATGCCATGGCACTCGTGCAGCGAAATGCGGCCATCCTTGTGCCCGATGGAAAGGCGATGGAACAGGCCTGCGACAAAGCATTGGACCTACTGATGGATGAAGGAAAACGAAATGAATTGATAGCTAACATCAAGGAATTGGCGTTGCCGAATGCGGATACGCAGATTGCGAATGAGATCTTGAATCTTATGAGGAAATGAGCGTTTTGGCGAACATAAAATCCGTTTATCTCATCGGCATCGGTGGTATCGGCATGAGCGCGCTTGCGCGGTTCTTTGCGCAGCGTGGACTTGTCGTGGCGGGATACGACCGCACGCCATCGGCACTTACGGAGAGTTTGCAGGGCGAGGGCATCGCGGTGAGTTTCAAGGATGGCTTGCAGGAAGTGCCAGCAGCGTTCACTAAGAAAGAGGAAACGCTGGTCATTTACACGCCTGCTATCCCAGCGGCACATCAGCAGTTGAATCATTTCAGGGACAATGGCTTTCTGCTGAAAAAGCGTGCTGAGGTGTTGGGCATGTTGTCCGAAGGGCATCGCACATTGGCGGTGGCGGGCACTCATGGAAAGACCACCACGAGCAGTATTCTTGCGCATCTTTTGCGCAGCTCATCACTGGATTGCAACGCCTTTCTCGGTGGCATCAGCGCGGATTATGGCACCAATTTTCTCTCTTCCACCACGAGCAATCTGCTAGTAGCCGAGGCCGATGAATACGACCGTTCGTTCTTGCGCCTGTCGCCCAGTTTGGCCATCATCACCTCGGTGGATGCAGACCATTTGGATATCTATGGCACGGCCGATGAGATGCTGCTTTCCTTCAAGGCATTTGCGGCCAAAGTGGAACAGAACGGCTATCTCATTCACAGGGCAGGATTGCCGTTCACCGATGCAGACACACGGGCCAAGCGCCTCACTTATGCTATTGATGACGCTGCCGATTTCCGTGCGGTGAATGTGCGCGTGGAGCAAGGCAAGTTCACCTTCGACCTGCATCTGCCGCAAGGCGTTGTTTGGAACAACTTGGCATTGGGCATTCCCGGAAGGCACAACGTAGAAAATGCCGTTGCGGCCATTGCCATCGCCCATAGTGTCGGTGCTACTGAGGCGGAGATTCGTCCTGCCTTGTCGGGCTTCAAAGGTGTACAGCGTAGGTTTGAGGTGCATTTTAACACACCAACTGCGGTCTATGTGGACGACTATGCGCACCATCCTGCCGAGTTGGATGCCTGCATCAGCGCGGCCCGCGAGCTTTTCCCGCAGCGCAGATTGACGGGCATTTTTCAGCCGCATCTATTTTCCCGCACACGTGACCATCTGGAAGGATTTGCCAAGAGCCTGAGCCAATTGGACGAGGTACTGCTGATGGAAATTTATCCAGCACGTGAATTGCCCATTAAAGGGGTCACATCGTCTGCGTTGCTGCGATTGATAACAGCGGATAAAAAAACGTTGGTTCAAAAAGAGGAGGTGATTCCCTATTTGCAGCAACACCGCCCAGATGTACTGCTCACATTGGGCGCTGGCGATATTGACAGGTTGGTGCCTGCATTGGTGGAACTTATGAAAGCGAATAAAAAATAGAAACACAAGCATACAACGAATAATCCTAAACGATAAAAAACTGACCGAAGCTTTCCTTCATTGGATATGACCATTGGGCTGTGAATAAAAATGCGTTTGGGGCGAAATTGAAGCTATACATGTCCAATAATTTGGGCCTATGTTAAGTAGTAACGAAAAGTAGAATAGGGAAAGTCATTTATCAGTGTTAAAACGAATTCTTAACATATCACTTTGGGTATTGGCCATTGCAGGCTTATTCGTTTCGTTGGGCTTCAGCGCGCGCGAAACAGACCGCATTACTTGCGACAATATCCACGTAGATGTAGACCATAGTCAAGGCAATTTCTTTCTTACCAGAGAAAATGTTAAACAATTGGTGTTAGACAAAGGCGACAGCTTGGTCGGAAAAAAATTATCTGACATTCCAATCGCTACCTACGAAAAGCTCATTGCGGCTCATCCATCGGTGAAACAAGCTGAAGTATACACCCAATTGAACGGCACATTCGCTGTCAAAGTGTACCAACGCGAGCCCATTCTTAGAATATTCACGCCCTATGGCGAAAGCTATTACATAGATAGCGATGGACAACTTATGCCAATTAGTGAAAACTACACCGCGCGCGTTCCCATTGCCACAGGATTTATTCACGACCGCTTTGGCCGTATGCAATCCTTCAACTTCAACGAGCTATCAGACAGTTTAGCCCAACGAACAATTCTTGACGACCTTTTCGAACTGGCCACTTTTATCCATAACGATCCATTTTGGAAAACCCAAATTCAGCAAATTCAAGTGGAACACACAGGCGAATTCACACTGATTCCAACCATAGGCGATCACCACATTCTTTTGGGCGGCACTAAAGGCATGGAACCCAAGTTTGCCAAACTCTTACTGTTTTACCAAAAAGGACTGAACACAACTGGTTGGGATCAGTACGCACACATCAATCTTAAATACAAAAATCAGGTGATAGCCACCAAAAAACCAATGTACAATGGAAAAATCTGAAATCGTAGTAGGCCTAGACATTGGTACTACCAAAATTGCCTGCATAGTAGGAAGACGCGATGAATACGGCAAAATCGAGATTCTCGGTATTGGCAAGTCCGAATCGCTTGGCGTGAGCAGAGGCGTAGTGGCCAACATCGACAAAACGGTGCAAGCCATAACCGCAGCCGTAGCCGAAGCCGAGCAAAAAACTGGGCAAAAAATCAAGTATGTCAATGTGGGCATTGCTGGCCAACACATCAAATCGTTGCAACACCGGGGCATTCTAACCCGCGAATCCATCGATGAAGAAATTGGCCAAGTAGACATCGAGCGCCTCATTAGCGATATGGAGCGCCTGCAAATGCTGCCGGGCGAAGAAATCGTTCACGTACTCCCGCAAGAGTATATTGTAGACAGCGAGCAGGGAATTAAAGACCCGCGCGGCATGAGCGGCATCCGCCTCGAAGCCAATTTCCACATCATTACTGGTCAAATTGCAGCGGCCAAAAACATTCACCGTTGCGCCCACAAGTCGGGCCTTAAGGTGACCGAACTCGTGCTCGAACCGCTTGCATCTGCCGAAGCTGTGCTTAGCGATGAAGAGAAAGAAATAGGTGTGGCGTTGGTGGACATTGGTGGTGGTACTACCGACATCGCAATTTTTCAGGATGGCATCATTCGCCACACAGCGGTAATTCCGTTTGGCGGCAACATCATGACCGAGGACATCAAAGAAGGATGCGCCATCATTCGTCATCAAGCCGAATTGCTGAAAGTGAAGTTTGGCAGCGCCTTGGCTTCTGAGGCCAAAGACAACGAAATTGTGAGTATTCCCGGCATTCGTGGTCGCGAGCCTAGAGAAATTAGCCTCAAAAACTTGGCAAACATCATTCAGGCCCGTATGGAAGAAATCATCGAGCTCATCTATTTCGAAATCAGAAATTCAGGGTTCGAGAAGAAGCTACACGGTGGTATTGTACTTACTGGCGGTGGCGCGAACCTAAAACACCTGCCGCAATTGGTGGCCTACATCACAGGCATGGATGTGCGCATGGGCTTTCCAAACGAGCACCTTTCTTCGGGCAACACCACCGAAGTCACCAGCCCAATGTATAGCACAGGCGTAGGTTTAGTTATGATTGGGTTGACATTTAGCGATAAGCTGAAAAGCAAAAACATCACTATTGAAAGCTTCATGGGTGATGCCATTCCTGAAGCACCCAAACCCGCGGCCGAAGTAACCCCAGAGCCAACGGAAACGCACTTCGAAGAAACAACCTTCGAAGAGCCCCAAGCCGAAGTGGAACCAGACACCTTCATAGAAGAGGAGTTGCCCAAAACACCCGTGCGCTATTTCAGCGGCTTTCGCGGAATTAAGCAAAAACTCGAAGGCTGGCTAAACGAAGGCATCGACTAAATCAATTACGAATGTCAAATTACGAATTACGAATGCCGTTAAACCCGCTAAATACAAAGGTTTATGCACCAACCCTCATTCGTAATTCGTAATTCATAATTCGTAATTCCTCTTTTGTAATTCCTAACACTCCATTGCTCAAAACTCTTTATTTCAATAGAATTTCAGGCATTAAAAACACCAAATCTTTGAACATCTAATACCTACGGCCATGACAAAAGGAATAATGAATTTCAACCTTCCGAAAGAGGAAAGCTCCATCATCAAAGTAATTGGTGTGGGTGGTGGCGGCTCAAATGCTGTCAATCACATGTACAAACAAGGCATTCGCGGGGTCGATTTCATTGTGTGCAACACCGACCAGCAAGCCCTTGACATGAGTCCTGTGCCGAAAAAAATTGCCCTTGGCTCAAGCCTCACCGAAGGCCGTGGTGCTGGTGCCCAAGCCGAAGTAGGTCGCAATGCAGCCATCGAAACTCTTGACGAGATAAAAGACGTGCTCGGTTCCAATACCAAAATGGTGTTCATCACCGCAGGTATGGGTGGTGGCACAGGCACTGGTGCAGCGCCAGTAATTGCCCAAGCCGCTCGCGAATTAGGCATCCTCACCGTAGCCATTGTCACTGTTCCATTCGCGTTCGAAGGCAAAAAACGTAAAGTGCAAGCCGACAAAGGCCTAGACGAATTGAAGCGCAACGTTGACACTGTCCTGGTTATCTGCAACGACAAGCTCCGCGAAATGTATGGCAACCTTAAGCTTAGCGAAGCCTTCAACCAAGCTGACGACATTCTTACCATTGCCGCCAAAGGCATTGCCGAAATCATCACAGTAGAAGGCTATGTAAACGTTGACTTCGAAGACGTGCGCACCGTAATGACCAACTCTGGTGTGGCCATCATGGGCAGCGCCAATGCATCGGGTGCCAACCGCGCTACTGAGGCCGTTACTCGCGCTTTGGCATCTCCGCTGCTCAACGACAACAACATCTTTGGTGCTAGCAACATTCTGCTCTACATCAGCAGTGGCAGCGAAGAAGTAACCATGGACGAGGTAACCGAAATCACCGATTTCATCCAAGAAGAAGCCGGTATGACTGCCGACATCATCTGGGGCAATGGTTTTGACGAAACCCTTGGCGACACCATCAACGTTACCGTTATAGCCACAGGTTTTACCAATGATAAAACCCAAGAAATACAAGGCCGCGAAAACCGTGTGGTACATCAATTGAGTGAGGAGAAAAAAACACCTCCTCCCCCACCTTTTCCTAGTGCCACTGCGGCTGCAAGCATAAGCCCAGTGGCTGCTGCTGTGGTAAACGAACTCACTGCTCGCCCTGTGCTGTTCAATAAAAACCTGCAAAACCTCACCAACGACACCCTTCCGCAGCGCGACCTTTTTGCCCCAAAGAAGGACGAAGAAAAAGTGGTGTATCAGCTCGAAGACCCTATCGAAACTCCCACAATCGAAACTCCAGTAGCCGATGTAGACGAGGTGATAATGGAAGAAAACGATGCCTTCATTGCCCAAGTAAAAGCAGAATATAGCTTTATGGAAGAGCAACCAATGGAAGAAGAAACCTTCGTTGCCCTTCAAGAAGAAGTGGTAAACGAAACCGTGCTTGACGATGATATCGTTATGGAAACCGAAGAAGAACCCACGTTTTTCTACGAAGAAAAATCGCCCGAAATAGAACTCGAACTTCCTACCAAGCCCGTGTTCGAATCCACCAACACGGTGAAGTTCAATTTGTATGACGAAACCGATCAACCCACCTTGCCTACATATAGCACCGAGCCCGACTTTGGCCCAACGCTAATTACCCGTGCCTTTGGTTCAGAATCATCGCGCGGTGCGGCTAGCATGGAAGATGCCGAACGCATCAACCAAGAACGTCTTGCCAAGCTTCGCGCCACCAACGCCCGCTTTCGCGAACCCCGCAACTTGGTAGAATTAGAGCAAGAACCCGCCTACAAACGCAGAAATGTAAGCCTTGCCGATGTGCCCCATTCGTCCGAAAGCACCGTGTCGCGTTTTGCCATTGGCGAATCCGAAGACGAAAACGGCAACAAAAAAACAGGCCTCAACGGCAACTCATTTCTTCACGAAACCGTAGACTAATTCTCACCTCCAACCTAAAACCAAAAGGCCCCTGCACCGAAAGATGCAGGGGCCTTTTGCCTTATGTCGATTAGCCTCAAATCCATTTCAGGCCCTCGCTTGATAAATTTATATAAGCCCAATAAACTACTTGCTTTCATCCACTTAAAAATCCTATCCATATTAGCAATCTGTAAGCCTGCAAAACTGCCGCGCAACATTGCATTAGCAACTTCAAATTCAGCATTCCCCCTGTTCACCTTTTGTTAATAAATCCAGCGGAAATCCCACTATTTACAAGGCATTCGCATGCACATTGAGTATCTTCGCGATTCAATTGAAAAAACACACATAATGTCTGATATAGAAGAGAAAAAAGTACCCGTTGCGCGCGAATATTCCGCAGATAGCATCCAAGCCCTCGAGGGCATGGAGCATGTGCGCATGCGCCCTTCCATGTACATTGGCGATGTTGGGGCAAGAGGTCTACACCACTTGGTGTATGAGGTGGTCGACAACTCGATTGACGAAGCAATGGGCGGCCATTGCGACACCATCAATGTAGAAATCACCGCCACCAACGGCATCCGCGTTCGCGATAATGGTCGCGGTATTCCGGTAGATATGCACAAGAAAGAAGGCGTTTCGGCCCTTCAGGTAGTTATGACCAAGATTGGTGCAGGCGGCAAGTTCGACAAAGACTCCTACAAGGTTTCGGGCGGCTTGCACGGTGTGGGTGTATCGTGTGTTAACGCACTATCCATTCACCTCAAAGCCATGGTGCACCGCGAAGGCAAGCAATGGGAGCAAGAATACTCCAAAGGCAAAGCCCTTTATCCAGTGCGCGAAGTAGGCACTACAGATTTTAGAGGCACCGTAGTTGAATTTCAACCAGACGAAACCATTTTCGATTCGGTAGAATACAACTACGAAACCCTTTCTACCCGCATGCGCGAGCTGTCGTTCCTCAACAAAGGATTGACCATAACCCTTACCGACAAACGGTTTCCAAATGCCGAAGGCGAATTCGACACCGAAACATTCCACTCTGTAGATGGCTTGCGCGAATTTGTGCAGTTCTTAGACAGCAGCCGCGAGCGCCTCATTGGTGATGTAATCAGCATCGAAGGCGAAAAAGGCGGCATTCCGGTGGAAGTGGCCATGGTCTACAACTCTTCGTTTACCGAAAACATCCATTCCTACGTAAACAACATCAATACCCACGAAGGAGGAACTCACCTTTCTGGTTTCCGCAGAGGACTAACCACCACCTTGAAGAAATATGCCGACCAATCGGGCATGTTAGACAAGTTGAAATTCGAGATTTCGGGAGATGACTTCCGCGAAGGACTAACAGCAGTGGTATCGGTTAAAGTGGCCGAACCACAGTTTCAAGGGCAAACCAAAACCAAATTGGGCAATGGCGAGGTTACGGCAGCGGTAAGCCAAGCGGTAAGCGACATGCTTGAGTTCTATTTGGAAGAACACCCTGCCGATGCACGCATCATCGTTCAAAAAGTAATCCTAGCCGCCACAGCCCGCCACGCAGCCCGCAAAGCCCGCGAAATGGTGCAGCGCAAAAACGTACTCACAGGCAGCGGTCTTCCCGGCAAGCTATCCGATTGCTCGGACAAAGACCCGCACAACTGCGAGCTCTTCCTTGTCGAAGGAGACTCGGCAGGTGGAACAGCTAAACAAGGCCGTGACCGTAATTTCCAAGCTATTCTTCCGCTGCGTGGTAAAATTCTAAACGTAGAGAAAGCCATGCAACACAAGGCATTCGAAAACGAGGAGATTAAAAACATGTACACCGCCCTTGGCGTAACCATCGGCACCGAAGAAGACCAGCGAGCACTTAACCTCGACAAACTGCGCTACCACAAGGTAATTATCATGTGTGATGCTGACGTGGACGGTAGCCACATCGCCACGCTCATCTTAACGTTCTATTTCCGCTACATGCGCGAACTCGTAGAAGGTGGATACCTCTACCTTGCTGCTCCACCACTCTATTTAGTTAAGAAAGGCGCCAAACAACGCTATTGCTGGACCGATGCTGAGCGCATAGCCGCAGTAGACGAACTGAAAGGCGATGGCAAAGAAAGCTCGGTAGGCATACAGCGCTATAAAGGTTTGGGAGAAATGAATGCTGAGCAACTTTGGGACACCACAATGGATCCAAACACGCGCACCTTGCGCCAAGTCACCATAGACAACGCTGCAGAAGCCGATCGCATCTTTTCTATGCTAATGGGCGATGATGTACCACCACGTAGAGAGTTCATCGAAAAGAACGCCAAATACGCTAAGATAGACGCTTAGTTCATTCATCATTGATTACCAAAAAGCCGCTTCACGAAACTGAAGCGGCTTTTTTGTTGTCAGCTTAGGTAGCTCTATACTTCCCGCCAAGGAGAAGCTATTGGAATTATTCTGCTCCGCCAGATAACACCAACAAAAAAGGCTGAGGAAATCCCCAGCCTTTTCTTTAGTATAGAACGGAAAATCTATTTCCGTTTTAGCTCTTCCACAGTAGCCTCTAAAGATTTAATACGGGCTTCTTGTTCCTTTATTGCCTCCACAAGAACTGGAATAAGAGAAACATAATCTACAACGTTGTAGGTCTCTTTTCCAAACGCACTTGCATCTCCAGATTTCCCAGCAACTTCGATAGTACTTTTTCTCAATTTTTCAGCAACAGCCTCTGGAAAAACTGCTTTCACCTCTTGGGCTACAAATCCAATGTAGGTTTTCTTGTCTTTACTCATTCCAGCTTCATCATTATACTGGTAGGTATAACCATTAAGTTGAAGCAATTTAGACAGCGCATTATTTAGTGGTACAATGTTCTTCTTAGCGCGACTATCAGAAAGGTTATACAAACCATTTTCATACCCAAGACCTCCTGTAAAGTAACCACCATATCCCAACCATGTTCCAGTTATTGGCACCTGACCCAAAACACCAATAGCATCAGAACTATTACTTATTCCCCATACCGCCAATCCAGCCCCAGTTGCAGGAATATGCACCCCATACACACCCGTACCTGTTGCATTCGTAGTCGCACCTCCCAATGCATTAAATGTTCCACTTACTTCACCTAGCAATGCCGAACCAGTTGCATCAGTGTTGTTGAAAGCACCCAAATAATCACCTGCAAAGCTTGAAGTTACATGAAGTCTATATGCAGGAGCACTAGTGAAGATGCCCACGTTAGTTCCGTTATCAAAAACTTGGCTACAAACAGCATTAGAACCACTTGATTTCAAGAGAAGATTTACGGTTCCACAACCAACTGGGCCAGTTGCGCCAGTAGGACCTGTAGGGCCAGCAGCACCAGGTGCACCATTTGTTCCGTTGGTTCCGTTAGTTCCATTAGTTCCTGCCGCACCAGTAGGACCCGTTGGACCAATAGCCCCTGCAGCACCAGCTGGACCTGCCACACCTGTGGGGCCAGTTGCACCTGCTGGACCCGCTGCACCAGCTGGACCGGTAGGACCTACAGCACCATCAACTCCGTCAATTCCATTTGTTCCTGCTGCGCCTGCTGGACCAGTTGGGCCTGCTGGGCCTGCTGCCCCATCAACTCCGTCAATACCATTAATACCATCAGCTCCAGTTGGACCCGTTGGACCTACTGGTCCTCCAGCAGGACCTGTTGGACCTGTTGCTCCATCCACCCCATCAATTCCATTTAATCCATCAGCTCCAGCAGGGCCAGGTAATCCATTTGCTCCATTTGGACCAGTAGGGCCAGCAGCACCAGCAGGACCAGCAGGACCAGCAACCCCCACAGGACCCGTTGGGCCAGCAGGACCATTAGCACCAGCAGGGCCAGCAACACCAGCAGGGCCAGTTGGGCCAGTTGTTCCGCCTCCTCCAAATCCACTAGCAGGATAACACACCCACAATGCACCATCCCAATAGCAAAACTCACTAAGGTCAGTATCATACACCAACAAACCTTGCGCTGTTGCTAACGGGTTCATCAAAGTCCGCTGCAACGTGTTCAAACGTGGCGCTAAGAAACCCTTAGATGATGATGAAACATCCAAAATTGCATTTGGATGTGGAGTTGAAGTACCAATGCCCACGTTATCCGTTTGGGCACTTGCTAAAAATGAACCAGTAGCAAGAAGGACAGTTAAAGCAGCTGTACGTGCTAAGCGTAAATTAAAGGTCATGTGAATTGGGTTGTTAAGGGGTCGAAGATAATAGAATGAATTGAATTTGAGCAAATTCTAAAAAATCCAATTAAAAAGGTAAATAAAAGCACTATCTAACCAAGGTAACGTGGCCTGTATATTCATGAAGTCCTCCTTTTAAGTCAGTGATTTCAATCCGATAAACAAAAACGCCCGAATCAACTTGCGCTCCTTTGTAGGAACCATCCCAAGGGCTGTCGATATCAGCTGTGTAGTAAATGAGCTCTCCCCAACGGGTATAAATTGAAAGCTTCAATGTAGACCAATCCACTCCTTCTCCATAAGGTCTAAAACCTTCATTGTCGCGGTCGTTGTTTGGCGTAAACGCATTTGGAATGTAGAACGTAAAGTCAGGTTCTATAACCAATTCACGGGTGGTTACATCGGTGCAGCCATTGATGGTGGTTACCGTTAACGTTATCACGTAAGTGCCTGTATCGCTGTACTGATGCCGTGGATTTGATTGTGCCCCAGTTGCTCCATCGCCAAAATTCCAAGCCCAAGTAGCGATGTCCGCAAACGAGCCATCGGTGAATTTCACATTGGCATTAAGCAGCGTTGTTAAACTTGGGTCGAGGTCGAATATGGCGCTAGGCAATGGATACACCTCAATGTACGCCACCTTGGTGGTGTCGCTAGTACAGCCTTGGGCCGTCCAAGCGGTTAGGCTAATATCATACACGCCTGGCCCCGAAAATTCATGGAACGGATTGGCCACAGTGGCGGTGTTGGCATTCGAATTTGCATCTCCAAAGTTCCAACTCCATTGCGTTGAGGCGGGTTGGGTGAGGTCGGTAAATTGCACGGTATGCACATCGCATCCATCCACGTCATCTGCGCTAAAATCAACTAATGGAAGTGGTAGAATTGTAACCGTGCTACTGGCAAAGGCGGCAGGTGTGGTGCATCCATCCGTAACCATAAAGTTGAATGTGGTAGTTACCGCAGGTTGGGTATCCAAGGGAAGCGCAATTGGATTGACCATATCTGGAAGAAGAAAAATGCTGTAGTTTCCATCTCCACCTCCAGCAATAAGGTCGATTGTTGCAAAATCATAAGGACAAATAGATGTGTCGGGACCTGCCAATGGGCGAGTTACATCAAGCGTTAATGGTTGTCTTACGGTAATAATAATGTCCTTTGGAGCTGAGGGGCAACCGTTGCTATCTTCGGAGGTGAAGGTGTAGGTGGTGGTAACTACTGGCGAAACCACTGGGTTTTGGTTTGTGGCCACAAGGGTTGGATCCGCGGGAACACTTGTCCACGAGAAATTACCGTAGTTCGGGGTGCCTCCGCTTATAGCCGCATCTAGTGTGGCAGATTGCCCAATACACACGGTAGCTAAATCGCTACTCAGTTGTGCATTAACAAGCGTTGGGCTTCCAACAGTGATTGTAGCAATTTGCACGCAGTCGTTGTTCTCCGTTATTTCCACTTCATACACACCAGCGCAGAGTGCTGTGGCTGCATCAATGGCGCTTACGTTCGGGGTCCAAACGTAGGTGTAAGGTCCAGCGCCATTAGCTGTTACAGAGGCTGTTCCATCGCAGGTACCAAAACAGGTTACATCTGTAAATGCGGTGGTAAATGTGAATGCCGATGGCATGGTAATCATAAACGTAGAATCGAGACTACATCCCGTAGCATCGGTAACCGTAACTGTAACTGGCCCTGCGGGCAAATTTGTTTCTACAGGGTTCGTGCCGCCCGAAGTCCACAAGTAATCATAAGGCGCACTGCCACCTTGAGGTGCTACAACTATTTGTCCATCGCTTACACCGCAGGTGGCCCCTGTAACTACCGCTGGAATACTCAGTTGCGAGAAGGTAATATCTACCGTGTTTGTGGCCGTGCATCCTGCCCCGTTATTCTCCGTCCATGTAAAGGTGTAAACTCCATCGGCAGGCACGGTAACAGTAGCATTGGCGGTTGTTGTATTCGGTGTGAAGGTGGTGCCTACTGGACCTCCAGACCACGTTCCTATGCCGTAGCTTGGCGTGGGTTGAAGCACAAAAGATAGGGCACAACTTGTGGCGTCAACACCCGCATCCGCTATTGGAAGTGCTACAAACGGTCCACCTGATATTTGATGACTACAGCCTGAAGCATCGGTTACATCAAACGAATACATATCGCCATTTGCCAATCCATCTATAACTATCGACCCATTATTCGCAGCGGTTGTATTGACAAACGAGGCATTAGCGGGCAATAGGTTTGAGCCTGTGAAAACGCTTCCATTATTGGCGGGCATTCCTCCTGTTAATACCACAGTAACTGTGTTGGCCTGACAATCGGGCGTAACAGTAGAAGTGATGGGTTGCAAATACGTAACCGGAGTTACTGTTCCAATATCCCAACAGTTAGCATTCACAATGTAATTGGGGGTTATAGGGTCGAAGTGGTATAGCGTAATCGGTGCCAGAAATATCTGCCCGTTGGTAAACGTTCCCGGAGGAACTTGCGCCACAAGTGAGTTTGGGTCGTTAATATCTCCAACGTTTTCCTCAATTGGAATTACTCCTACAAAACATGGGTCGGCTGCTGGAAATACTCCGGGAGTTGGTGGACAATTGAACACCAAGTACACCAATGCAGGTTGGTAGGCAAATCCACCTAACGGCCCTTCATCATCTGGAAAAACAAAATTGTTGTTTGTAACTACGGTCAATACATCGTTTTCGCAAAGCACTGGGGCTGTTGAATTGACTCCATTAACCGCTGCGGTTGTAGAACCAGCTTCTGCAGCACATCCGCATATCACCGATTGGGTTTGAGAGCAGCCTGCAAAATCTGAGAAGTAGAACGTAATAATATACGTGGCTGCTGCTGGGTCAAGGCCAGTCACGGTCCATGCCTCAGGGCTTACAAATGGGGGTAGAATGGTGGTTTGAACCGTATTCGTTCCATCATCTATGCTTACCACCAGCGTTCCTGTAGTAGGAGGATTTAGGAACTCAATGGTGCCCGTTACCTCTCCAGAACCTATAACACATCCCGAACTAAAAAAAGTGATGGTTGGCGGGGCGCTAACAGTTACCGTTTCCGTACACACCACATCGGCACTAAAAACTGCCACAAAATCGCAGTCGTTGCCGTCTTGTGGTAAACCTGTAAATGAGAAGTTTTGACTCGTTCCAAAAGGTGGACTGAATATCTGCTGCTGACCAAAACAATTGGTCACAGTAAGCGTGCCAGTAGCCGGTGCACTTGAATAGGTAATTGTTCCGTCTACATCGTATTCCAAAAATCCTTGAGCGGATGTGTAGCAATTGGAAATGGCGGCTGTCATGTTAGTAATGGTGCAGGTGGCGCAAGGTGCAACCACCACAGCATAGGTTACGGCTGGGCCAGCACCACAATTAATTGTTTCGATTACCGAAATGTTACCTCCCGTGGCACCAAAACTAACCGTTATAGAATTTGTGCCCTGCCCAGCGGTGATGGTTGCCCCTGCTGGAACTGTCCAAGCATAAGTAGATCCAGGCGTATTGGTTACTGAATACACCGAACCAGTCGCATTTGTGCAAAGGTTAGCAGGTCCTTGAATTGGAGGAGTATTCGTTACGCAGCAATTATTAAGCATTGTAATCGAAACGTTGTCGGACACCGTAACACAACCTGCATCATCAGAAGCTGTAAGTGTGT
>Ga0247837_1006872_pt1 | contig 15611 bp, 14 predicted proteins | sample LaCtaG_2_FD_187115 | JGI IMG/M metagenome (GOLD analysis project Ga0247837, IMG submission 187115) | Freshwater microbial communities from meromictic Lake La Cruz, Castile-La Mancha, Spain - LaCruzMarch2015_14.5m | ecosystem: Environmental > Aquatic > Freshwater > Lake | place: Spain: Castile-La...
CGCCTCGACCGAAACGGCCCCAGCGCTTCATGCTGCGCTGCCCGTGCGCAGCCCGGTGCCTGGCCGCTGGGCGACAAAACTGCGCAAAGCTGCCATGGCCTGTCGCGCGGCTTGCGCCATGGTGTGGGCTGGGGCGTCGCCGATCATGCGGGCCAGATCCTCTTCGGCATCCCAGCGCACATGGTCGATCAACCAGTTGACCTCGGCAGCCAGTTGCACATCGCCTTCGATGCGGACTTTGGGTTTGTCACCCCGGGCCAATGCCGAGGCGAGTGAGACAGGCGATTCTTAGGTCACCGTGAGGCGCAGGTCAAAGCCTTCAAAGCGGCCTCGCTCCAGCAAACCTGCAGGTGTTGGCGTCAGTTGCAGTTGTATGCGGTCCCAGACCAGCTCGATGCGTTGCCCTTTTTGGCGTGCCAATCGGGCCATGGCCTCAGGCTCGCTCATCAGCACATGGTTGAGGAACAAAACAAGGCGGTTGACGCTTTCGTCCACCACCCAAGCCGGAGGCTGGAAGTTGGCCGCAAGGCGGTTGAGCACATCGGGGAGAGCCTGAGCGGCCCATGAAAAAGAGGACTGTGTTGCCATAGTCCCCGATTATTCCCGAAAGTACAGGCCACCCCTAGGGGGCGGGCTTTATTGCAGCGCTTGCACGCCAGCCACCAACCAGCCACCACCTTGCTTGGATTTGGTCATGTTCCAGACTTCACGGAATGGGCTGGGGCCGGAAGCTGCATCTTCACGGATCATGCCGTTGAACTCGACGCTGGCCAGGTAGGCATCGGCCTGCTCTTCAATCCCCAAAAGTTGAGCCTCGAGCATGACCACTTCGGTCTTGTTGGGCTGTCCGGGAAACTGTGCTTCGCGCTCAGACAACTGGTTGCGAATTTCCAACACCATGGTATCGGTCATCATGGAGCGCAGAGCGCTGATGTCCGAGCGGTCCCAGGCGTCTTGCAAGGTCACGAAGTTACGCTTTGCGGCCGTCAAGAAGTTGTCGACATCAAAACCAGCGGGAATGCCCCAGGTCTCCGATCCACCCAGGCCAGAGCCAATGCCCGAACCGATCATGGAGCCGGTCGATGATGCGGCAGCAGAGCTGTCAAAACGGGTGCTTTGACCTTCCCATGGGCGGGCTGAAGCATCGTTGCCGACGTTTTGAGAGCTGTATTGTTTGTAGGTGGCAGGGTTTTCAGCCGAGGCACCTGCACCTTGGTAAGCCAGACCTCCGTTACCAGCCGTCTGAGCAGCACCCCCTCGGCGGGCCCGCATGATCATGCCAATCACGGCGATGACGGCTACGCCAATCAACAAAGCCATCAAGATGTTGCCAAAGGCTTCACCCATACCGAGTGAGCTGGCCAACCAAGCCAAACCCAGGCCAGCAGCCAAGCCACCCAACATGGCGCCCCATGGGCGCTTGGGTGCAGCCGCGGCAGGCGCAGCAGCAGGCTTGGCGGCATTGGCAGGTGCCGCGTTTTGCGCGGGTGCAGCCGGTGTTTGGGGTGCGGCATCGCGCTTGGTCACTTGGTTGGATTGCTGTCCGACAGACTTGCCGCCACCCATTCGGCGTGCAGCCTCGGCATTCAGACTGCCCAAGGCCATCACGCCAGCGAGCATCAGGGTTACAAGTTTGCTGTTCATGGTGTCTCCATCTCAGTAAATTCGGTTTTCAGGCTTCAACATTTGATGCCCATGTGCAAGGCTACCACCCCCGCCGACAAGTTGTGAAAATCCACATGCCCAAATCCGGCATTTTTCATAAGGGTTTTCAGATCTTCCTGTCCTGGGTGCATCCGAATCGATTCGGCAAGGTAGCGGTAACTGTCAGCGTCGCCCGCCACCAACTTGCCCAAATTGGGCAGGATATTGAAGCTGTACCAGTCGTAGGCTTTTTCCAGCGGCTTGGCCACCTTGGAGAACTCCAGTACCAGCAATTTGCCGCCGGGCTTGAGCACACGACACATTTCCTTGAGTGCGACATCCTTGTGCGTCATGTTGCGCAGGCCAAAGGCCACGCTGACCACGTTGAAGTGGGCATCTGAAAAGGGCAGCTTCTCGGCATCGCACACCAGCGTGGGCAAGGCCAAGCCTTGGTCGACCAGGCGATCACGCCCGGTGGAGAGCATGGCTTCGTTGATGTCGGTGTGCACCACGCGGCCGGTGGCGCCCACCTTTTTGGCAAACGCCATGGCCAAGTCACCCGTGCCACCCGCAATGTCCAGCACTTGGTCGCCCTGTTTGAGATTGGCCACCTGCACGGCGTAAGCCTTCCAGACGCGGTGCAGGCCCATGGACATCAGGTCGTTCATCACATCGTATTTGGACGCGACCGAGTTGAACACGCCACGCACGTGCTTGGCTTTTTCGGTCTCGTCGACGGTTTTGAAACCGAAGTGAGTGCTGCTCATGCCTGTGCCCTCAATGTTTGTGACCGCAGCTGCCACCCGCTGAAGCTTCGATCATGGGCGCGTCGCGACTCATGCCCGCGGCCTGCAGGCGGTCTTCGTACTGCTTCCAAAGAGCGGTTTCTTGGTCGCCCAAAAAGTACAGGTATTCCCAAGTGAACAGGCCCGATTCGTGCCCATCCGTGAAGGTGGGTTTCACGGCGTAATTGCCCACAGGCTCGATTTCGGCAATGCCGACCTCACGCTTGCCGGTTTGCAGCACTTCCTGGCCGGGGCCGTGGCCTTGCACTTCGGCCGAGGGAGAGTACACGCGCATCAGCTCGAAGGGGATGCGGAACTGCGCTCCATCGGAAAAACCGATTTCCAGCACCCGGGTCTGACCGTGCAGGGTCAGCGACTCGGGGTGGGGCATGTCTTTTTTCAATCCGGCCATCATTTGCTTTCGAAATTTTGCTGTCGTTTTTTGCGCTGGGTTTACACCAGCACACGCTCTATGCCGCCTGCGTTGGCAGCGCTCACGTACTCGGGCATCCACTCTTCACCCAGGATGTGCTTGGCCATTTCGACCACGATGTAGTCCGCTTCGAGCAGGCCATTTTTCATGTCATCGCCAAAGCGAGACAAGCCTTGCAGGCAGCTGGGGCAGCTGGTCAAAATCTTCACATTCGCCTGTGGCGCCAGCGCGCCGCTGTTTCGCAATGCAGCTTCGCCTTTGAGCAGCTCTTCTTCCTTGCGAAAGCGCACCTGGGTCGAAATGTCCGGGCGCGACACGCCCAAAGTGCCCGACTCGCCGCAACAGCGTTTGCTCTCCAGCACGTTGTCGCCCATCAAGGCCTTGACAGTCTTCATGGGCTCTTGCAGCTTCATGGGCGTGTGGCAAGGATCATGGTAAAGATAGGCCCCGCCCGCGTCCAGCTTCATGCCTTTTTCCAGCAAGAACTCATGGATGTCAATGATGCGGCAACCGGGGAAGATTTTGTCGAACTCATAGCCTTGTAACTGGTCATAACAGGTGCCGCAACTGACCACCACCGTTTTGATGTCGAGGTAGTTGAGCGTGTTGGCCACGCGGTGGAACAGCACCCTGTTGTCGGTGATGATTTTTTCGGCCTTGTCGAATTGGCCCGAGCCTTTTTGCGGGTAACCGCAACACAAATAGCCTGGCGGAAGCACCGTCTGCACGCCCACATGCCAGAGCATGGCTTGGGTGGCCAAGCCCACTTGGCTGAACAAACGCTCCGAACCGCACCCGGGGAAATAGAACACCGCTTCCGTCTCCGACGTGGTGGTCTGGGGGTTGCGAATGATGGGCACGTAGTCGTTGTCTTCGATGTCCAACAAGGCACGCGCTGTCTTTTTGGGCAAGTTGCCGGGCATCTTCTTGTTGATGAAGTGAATCACCTGCTCTTTGATGGGCGCCGTGCCCACCGAGGCGGGCGGTGCGCTGGTTTGCTTACGGGCCACGCCCTTGAGCAAACCAGCCACAAAACGCTGCGCCTTCATGCCCACGCCCACCATGGCCATGCGCGCGAGCTTGATGGTTTCGGGGTTGGTGGCGTTCAGCATGAACATGGCCGCCGCATTACCGGGACGAAAGGTCTTTTGCCCCATCTTGCGCAACAGGTTGCGCATGTTCATCGACACCTCGCCAAAGTCGATGTTGACCGGGCAAGGCGACAGACACTTGTGGCATACGGTGCAGTGGTCGGCCACGTCTTCAAATTCCTGCCAGTGCTTGATAGAGATGCCACGGCGGGTTTGCTCTTCGTAAAGGAAAGCCTCGACCAACAAAGAGGTGGCCAAAATTTTGTTGCGCGGGCTGTACAGCAAATTGGCGCGCGGCACATGGGTGGCACACACGGGTTTGCACTTGCCGCAGCGCAGGCAATCTTTCACACTGGCCGCAATCGCGCCAATGTCCGACTGCTGCATGATCAACGACTCGTGGCCCATCAGGCCAAAGCTGGGGGTGTAGGCATGCGTCAGGTCGGCCGCGTGCACGTCGTCACCCAAGCCAGTCAGGGCAGCCCCGCGCAGCAACTTGCCTTTGTTGAAGCGTCCTTCGGGGTCCACTTTGGCTTTGTAAGCCGTGAAGTTGGCCAACTCGGCGTCGGTCAAAAACTCCAGCTTTGTGATGCCAATGCCGTGCTCGCCCGAGATGACGCCGTCGAGGCTGCGGGCCAGCACCATGATGCGGGCCACCGCCTCGTGCGCGGTTTGCAGCATCTCGTAGTTGTCGGAGTTCACGGGGATATTAGTGTGCACATTGCCGTCACCGGCATGCATGTGCAGCGCCACCCAAACACGGCCCTTGAGCACGCGCTGATGGATGGCATTGGCCTCGGTGAGGATGGGCAGGAAGGCCGAGCCCGAAAAGATGTTCTGGAAAGCCGGGCGGATTTGCGTCTTCCAGCTGGCGCGCAAAGTGTGCTCTTGCAGCTGTGGGAACAAAGTGTCCACATCGGTCAGCCAGCCTTGCCACTGGGCCTGCACCTCGCGCACCACCGCCAAGGCTTGTGCCACACGGTCTTCCAGCAACTCGGCCGACGGAATGTCGCTGGCGTCGTCTTGCTTGCCCAAAGGCAGGTTGCCCCGCTCCAAAAAGGCTTCGATTTCGCGGCACAGCTTGAGCTTGTTGCGCAGGCTCAACTCGATGTTGATGCGCTCGATGCCATCGGTGTACTCGGCCATGCGCGGCAGCGGAATCACCACGTCTTCGTTGACTTTGAAGGCGTTGGTGTGGCGCGAAATGGCGGCGGTCTTCTTACGGTCCAACCAGAACTTTTTGCGCGCCTCGGGGCTGATGGCAATGAAGCCTTCGCCGCTGCGCGAGTTGGCAATGCGGACGATCTCGGATGTCGCCTTGGCCACGTCGTCGGCGTTGTCACCGGCGATGTCACCGATCAACACCATTTTGGGGAAACCGCCACGCTTGCTCTTGGTGGAATAACCCACCGCCCGCAAATAGCGGTCGTCCAAATGCTCCAAGCCTGCCATCACGGTGCCGGTGCGCTTTTGCTCGGCAAACATGAAATCTTTGATCTCGACGATGCTGGGCACTGCCTCGCGGGCGTGGCCAAAGAACTCCATGCACACGGTACGGGTGTGGGTGGGCATGCGGTGCATGACCCAGCGAGCGCTGGTGATCAGGCCGTCGCAGCCTTCTTTTTGCACGCCCGGCAGGCCCGAGAGGAACTTGTCGGTCACGTCCTTGCCCAGGCCTTCCTTGCGGAAGGTTTTGCCGGGGATGACCAAGGTTTCGGTGCGGATCGGGGTTTTGCCATCGGCTTTGAAATAGCGCAACTCAAAAGTCGCCACTTCGGCGTCGTGGATCTTGCCCATGTTGTGGTCCATGCGCACCACGTCCAGCCATTCGGCGTCGGGCGTGACCATGCGCCAGCTGGCCAGGTTGTCGAGCGCTGTGCCCCAGAGCACCGCCTTTTTGCCACCCGCGTTCATGGCGATGTTGCCGCCAATGCACGAGGCCTCGGCCGAAGTCGGGTCGACCGCGAACACAAAACCACCGCGCTCGGCCGCATCGGCCACGCGCTGGGTCACCACACCGGCTTCGGTGTAGATGGTGGGGATCTTGTGGGCAATGCCCGGCAAGTCGACCATCTCGACCTCGGTCATGGCTTCGAGCTTTTCGGTGTTGATGACCGCACTCTTCCAAGTCAAGGGAATAGCGCCGCCGGTGTAACCCGTGCCGCCGCCGCGTGGGACGATGGTCAGGTCAAGGTCGATACAGCCCTTGACCAGCCCAGCCATTTCGACCTCAGAGTCGGGCGTCAGCACCACAAAGGGGTATTCCACGCGCCAGTCGGTGGCGTCGGTCACATGGCTCACACGCGAGAGGCCATCGAACTTGATATTGTCTTTGGCCGTCAAGCGGCCCAAAGTCTTTTGCACCTGGCTGCGCAGCTTGGCCATGCGGCCAAAACGCTCATTGAATTGCGTCACAGCCTGGGTGGCCATGGCCAGCAATTGGCCGACCAAGGCGTCGCGGGCGGCGTCCACGCTCGGGGTGCGGCGCTTTTGCACCTCACCCAAGCGGTGCTGCAAAGCTTCCACCAACAGTTTGCGGCGGGCCGGGTTGTCCAGCAGGTCGTCCTGCAAATAGGGGTTGCGCTCAACCACCCAGATGTCACCCAGCACTTCGTAAAGCATGCGAGCTGAGCGGCCCGTGCCCCGCTCTTGGCGCAACTGATTCAACAAATCCCAAGCGGACTCGCCCAGCAAGCGCAGCACAATTTCGCGGTCTGAAAAGCTGGTGTAGTTGTAAGGAATTTCGCGCAAGCGCGGCGCATCGGCGTCGGCTTGCATCAAAAGTTGGAGCGTGGTGGGTGCATTCATGGGGGTAGGCGCGGTCAAATGCGTTTTAAAACGCGGTCAGCCAGACCTGGACAGAGGCGTCTAACCGGCTGGGGGCTAATGTTACCGCAGTGCATTAAACACGCGGGTCACAGAGGGACACCCAACCCAGCAGGTCAATCATGGCTCCCACACCACGTCAATTCACTGTTCTGACTTATTTTCGCCTTCCTCCAGTCATACTCCTGCTCCAAAATAAGAAATCCAGTGGCGATGAGGAGCGTGAAGAGCAACTCAACCGCCGTTTTCCATCTCAGGAGCTAGCATGAACTTCAAAACGTCCCTCACAGCCATCGCCTTGGGTTTGGCCAGCCTGACGGTCCAAGCCCAAACCGAAATCCAATGGTGGCACTCCATGTCCGGCGCCTTGGGCGAGTGGGTTGGAGACATTGCCAAAGACTTCAATGGCAAGCAAAAAGATTATAAAATTGTGCCCGTTTTCAAGGGCAACTACGACGAATCCATGACTGCGGCTGTCGCTGCTTTCCGCGCTGGCAATGCTCCACACATCTTGCAGGTGTTTGAAGTGGGCACCGCCACCATGATGGCTTCCAAAGGCGTGGTGGTCCCTGCCGAAAAAATCATGCGCGATGCTGGTTACAAGTTTGACCCCAAATCCTACGTGCCCGCAGTGTCCGGTTACTACACAGCGCCCAATGGCCAAATGATGTCCTTCCCGTTCAACAGCTCGACCACCGTGATGTGGTTCAACGTGGATGCCCTCAAGGCCGCTGGCGTTTCGACCGACAAGCTGCCCCAAACTTGGCCTGAGGTCGCTTTGGCCGCTGCCAAACTCAAAGCCAGCGGCCACAAGTGCCCCTTCACAACCGCTTGGCAAGGTTGGACCCAGTTGGAGAGCTTCTCCACTTGGCACAACACCGAATTGGCAACCAAAGGCAACGGCATGAAGGGCATGGACGCCCGCTTGGTTCTCAACTCGCCTTTGCATGTGCGCCACATTGAAAACTTGGGCAACATGGCCCAACAAGGCCTGTTTGTTTACAAAGGTCGCGCCGGTGCCGCCGGTGCCACGTTTGAGTCTGGCGAATGCGCCATGTACACCAACTCATCAGCGGCTTATGCCGGCATCAGCAAAAACGCCAAGTTCAAATTTGCCGTGGGCACCTTGCCTTATTACCCCGATGTGGCCGGTGCGCCTCAGAACACCGTGATCGGTGGCGCCAGCCTCTGGGCAATGGCTGGGAAGAAAGCCGAAGAGAACAAAGGTGTTGCAGCTTTCTTCAATTACCTGTCTGACCCGGTGGTTCAGTCGGTCAACCACAAGCGCACAGGCTACCTGCCTGTGACCATGGAAGCCTTCAAGATCACAGAAGCTTCGGGCTTTTACAAGCAAAATCCCGGAACTGACGTGTCGGTTAACCAGATGATCCGCAAGACCACCGAAAAGTCGCGCGGCATCCGTTTGGGCAACTATGTGCAGATCCGCACCATTGAAGACGAAGAACTCGAACAAGTCTGGGCAGGTAAAAAGTCTGCCAAAGACGCCTTGGACAGCATCGTCAAGCGCGGCAACGAATTGCTTGAGAAGTTTGAAAAAGCCAACAAGTCCTGATTTTTCAGGTCTTTTTTGAAGGCAAGCCAGTCGGCGTTCGCGTCGGCTGGCTTGAATGATTTTGAGCAGCGATAAAAAAGTTATTTTTCGGTCCAAATGGTTGCCTTGGGTGCTGATTGCACCCCAAGGCTTCATCATTTTGGCATTCTTCTTTTGGCCCGCAGGTCAGGCTTTGGTGCAGTCTTTCCAACAGTCCGATGCTTTTGGCACTTCGGTTCAATGGAGTGGTCTGGACAATTTTGTCGCTTTGTGGCGCGATGAGACCTATTTGGAATCGTTCAAAACCACCGCTTTGTTTTCGGTGTTGGTGGCAGGCTTGGGGATTTCGCTGTCATTGGTTTTGGCCTTTTTCGCCGACCGCGTGATTCGGGGCATCTGGTTGTACCGCAGCCTGCTGATCTTGCCCTATGCGGTCGCGCCTGTGGTGGCAGGGGTGCTGTGGTTGTTTTTGTTTTCGCCGTCGGTGGGATTGGTGGCCTATGTGCTTGAGAAATTCGGCGTCGAATGGAACATTTTGCTCAACAGCACCCATGCAATGACCTTGGTCGTGATCGCTTCGGTCTGGAAGCAAATCGCCTACAACTTCTTGTTCTTTTTGGCGGGTTTTCAAAGCATTCCCAAATCTCTGGTTGAAGCTGCCGCCATCGATGGTGCCAGCGTTTGGCAGCGGTTTTGGACCGTGCAATTGCCGCTGTTGACCCCCACCACTTTTTTCTTGTTGGTGGTGAACACGGTTTACGCCTTTTTTGAAACTTTCGGCATCATCGACGCCACCACCAAAGGAGGCCCTGGCAAAGATACGGCCATCTTGGTCTATAAAGTCTACTTTGACGGTTTCAAAGCCATGGATTTGGGCGGTTCGGCTGCACAGTCGGTGGTGCTCATGGCGATCGTCATCGGTTTGACGGTGCTGCAATTTCGCTATGTCGAGCGCAAGGTGAATTACTGACATGGTTGAACGGCACCGCTTTTTAGATCTGATCTCTCACGCCCTGTTGGTTTTGGGCGTGCTGGTCATCGTGTTCCCCATCTACCTCGCCTTGGTTGGGTCCACCCATTCGGCGCAAGACATGGCGCAGTCGCCCATCCCAATCTGGTTTGGCCAAGATGCTTGGCTGAACTACCGCACCATCTTGCTGGGCGAGGGCCCCGGCGTGACAAGCCAGATACCTGTAGCGCGGATGATGTGGGTCAGTTTGGTCACCGCCTTGAGCATTGCGTTTGGCAAGATCGTCATCTCTTTGCTCAGCGCTTTTGCCATCGTGTACTTCAATTTTCCGTTTCGCAAAGCGGTGTTTTGGGGCATCTTCATCACCTTGATGCTGCCAGTCGAGGTGAGGATTGTGCCGACCTACCAAGTAGTGGCCGACTTCGGGATGATCAACAGTTTTGCGGGCTTGACCATCCCCCTCATTGCTTCGGCCACGGCGACGTTTTTGTTTCGGCAATTTTTCCTGACGGTGCCCGATGAACTGGCCGAAGCCGCCAAGATGGATGGTGCCTCGCCCATGCAGTTTTTTTGGGATGTGCTGTTGCCCTTGTCGCGCACCAGCATTGCAGCCCTGTTTGTGATCCAGTTCATCTATGGCTGGAACCAGTACCTGTGGCCCCTGCTCATGAGCACTGAAGAGCGCATGTACCCCATCGTCATGGGCATCCGCAGCATGACCGCGGGGGCCGACTCGCAAGTGCAATGGAACCTGGTCATGGCCACGGCCATTTTGGCCATGCTGCCACCCGCCTTGGTGGTGGTGCTGATGCAAAAATGGTTCGTCAAGGGCCTGGTCGACACGGAGAAATAAATACACCGGGGACAGACCTCTGCGAAGCGGCGATCTGTCCTCGTCTAATTAAAAACCCGGGGACAGACCACTGCGAAGCGGTGCTCTGTCCCCGTCTGATCAAAGATTTATGGCTTCCATCACCCTCTCTCACCTGCAAAAAACCTACGGCGCTGGCGCCAAGGGCAATACCGTCATTCAAGATCTGAGTGCAGCTATCAAAGATGGCGAATTTGTGGTCATCGTCGGGCCATCAGGCTGCGGCAAGTCCACACTGCTGCGCATGGTGGCGGGTTTGGAAGAAATCACGGCAGGCACCGTGTCCATTGGCGATCGCGTCGTCAACGACCTGGAACCCGCCGAGCGCGACATCGCCATGGTGTTTCAGAACTACGCGCTGTACCCGCACATGAGCGTGTTCGATAACATGGCCTATGGCCTGAAAATCGCCAAAGTGCCGGTGGCCGAAATCAAGACCCGGGTCGACAAGGCTGCCGCGATTTTAGAGCTGTCCCAGTTGCTGCAGCGCAAGCCGCGCGAGCTGTCCGGTGGCCAGCGCCAGCGCGTGGCCATGGGCCGCGCCATCGTCCGCCAGCCGCAGGTGTTCTTGTTTGACGAACCGCTGTCGAATCTGGACGCCAAGCTGCGTGCCCAGACAAGGCTGGAAATTCAAAAACTGCACCGCGAATTGGGCATCACCAGCCTTTTTGTGACGCACGACCAGGTCGAAGCCATGACGCTGGCCCAGCGCATGATCGTCATGAACGGTGGCCGTATGGAACAGTTCGGCACGCCCGAAGAGGTCTACAACCGCCCCGCCAGCACCTTTGTGGCCAGCTTCATCGGTTCACCGCCCATGAACCTGCTGCAGCACGCACCGGGCACACTGGCAGGCCGCATCCTTGGCATTCGCCCCGAGCACATTGACATCACCCAAACGGGTTGGCCTTTGCAGGTGGAAACCGTGGAGCTGCTCGGGGCTGAGCGGCTGGTGCACGCCCGTTTGGGTTCGGAAAGCCTGACGCTGCGCTTGGACGCCTCCCTACCAGCTCCCACGTCTGGCGAGTCCTTTTGCATCACCCCCCGCGCGGACAAACTGCACTGGTTTGACGCCAAAACCGGTCAACGCATCGCCTCCGCATGAAACCCGACATCGCCACCCTCCCCGCTTGGCCCTACCCGCTTTGGATCGCGCACCGGGGTGCGGGCAAGCTCGCCCCGGAAAATACCCTGGTCGCCTTCCGGCTGGGCGCGGCGCACGGCTACCGTATGTTTGAATGCGACGCCAAGCTCAGCGCCGACGGCGTGGTGTTCTTGATGCACGACGCTACGCTGGCGCGCACCACCAACGGACAAGGCATTGGCGGTGAGCTGCCCTGGCATGCCCTGTCGCAACTGGACGCGGGCAGCTGGCATTCACGCGCTTTTGCCGGCGAGGCTCTGCCCGCGCTCGAAGCCCTGGCACGGTTTTGCCTCATCAATGGCCACCTGCTGAACATCGAAATCAAACCCACGCCGGGCACCGAAGCAGCCACGGGCGAAGCCGTGGCCCGTGTGGCCGCTCGCCTGTGGGCGGGTGCTGACGTGCCACCGCTCCTGACCTCGTTCAAGCCCGACGCCTTGGCCGCCGCGCAGCAAACCGCCCCAAAATTGCCACGCGGCTTGCTGGTCGACACGCTGTGGGAGGGTTGGCTTGAAAAAGCCATTGCGCTTCAGTGTGTGGCCGTGGTGGCCAACTACGCCTTGTGGGACGCAGCCACCGTGGCCCAGGTCCATGGCGCAGGCATGCGGTGCCTCAGCTACACCGTCAACGATGACTGGGCCGCCCAGCACCTGCTGGCCTTGGGCACCGACGGCATCATCACCGACCGGGTGGATGTGTTCAGTCCGATTTGAAAATGGGGTCAACTTGCCCCTGACCGAAAGCGTCTCGTGCTGACTCGTTTACTTGCTGGCCCAGCCCCGCTGCATGAGCCATTCGGCTGTGGCGGCCACCAGCAGCAGGGCGATGTAGGTACTCATCTTGCCATCCTGGCCGTGCAGCCATAGCCCGGTGACCAGCACGGCCAGCCCGCTCAGGACATGCACCCCCATGCGGCGACCCAAGCTGGCCCGACCCGGCCCCATAACCCAGCCCCCAGCCAAAGGCATGAAGATCGCCAAGGCCAAAGCGGGCAGCAGAAAATTGAACAGGTGCAATCCCAATTGCCAAAACGTCATGAAATCTCGCTCCGGTTGTTCCGAGCACGCCCTCAAGGTGCGCCACATCCTGAAATTGTGCATGCAAAACCACTTTCAGTTGCCTCACTTGTGTTGCGTCAAGAGAGGTTGACAGCCCCTGCCTATAATGAGTTGTATGGCTGTATGGACCTTGGGTTTGAACCACACCACTGCACCGCTGGATCTGCGCGGGCGGTTTGCGTTCGCCGTGGACAAACTGGTGCCCACGCTGCACGGTTTGCGCCAGAACCTGGCCAGCCACACGGCTCAAGCGCCCGAAGCGGCTATTCTTTCGACCTGCAACCGCACCGAAATTTATTGTGCCGCCGACCAGGCTGCCACCGACGGCACCTTGCGGTGGCTGGCTCAAGCCGGTGGTGTGAGCGCGTCCGAGCTGCACGCCCACACTTATTTGCTCGAAGGCAATGAGGCGGCCCGCCATGCCTTTCGCGTGGCCAGCCGCCTGGACTCCATGGTGTTGGGCGAAGCCCAGATTTTGGGCCAACTCAAGGACGCCGTGCGTGCAGCCGAACAAGCCGGCGCCCTGGGCAGCACCCTCAACCAGTTGTTTCAGCGCAGTTTTGCAGTGGCCAAAGAAGTGCGCAGCTCCACCGAAATCGGCGCCCATTCCATCAGCATGGCCGCTGCCTCGGTGCGCCTGGCCAGCCAGTTGTTCGAAGACATCCAAGACATCCGCATCCTGTTTGTCGGCGCGGGGGAAATGAACGAATTGGTGGCCACCCACTTTGCAGCCAAGCAGCCCAAAGGCATGGTGATTGCCAACCGCAGCCTGGACCGCGCCGAGTTGCTGGCCCACCGATTTGGGGCCGGGGTCATGCCCTTGGCCGACCTGCCCGCGCGCCTGCACGAATTCGACGCGGTCATCAGCTGCACCGCCAGCACCCTGCCCCTGATCGGTTTGGGTGCGGTCGAACGTGCACTTAAAAAACGCAAATACCGCCCCATGTTCATGGTCGATCTGGCGGTGCCGCGTGACATCGAACCCGAAGTCAAGGCTCTGCAAGACGTTTACCTGTACACCGTGGACGACTTGGCCAGCGTGGTGCAGGCAGGACAGGCGCACCGGCAAGCGGCTGTGGCCGAAGCCGAAGTGATCATCGACGCGGGTGTGCAAAGTTTCATGCACTGGATGGGCCAGCGCGGCACCGTGCCCCTGATCCAGCAGCTGCAAAACCAAGCCGACGCTTGGCGCGAAGCTGAAATGGCCCGTGCCCGCAAGCTGTTGGCCCGGGGAGATGACCCGATCTCCGTGATGGAGGCCCTTTCCAAAGGTCTGACTCAGAAAATGCTGCACGGCGCCCTGGCCGAGTTGCGCGGGTCCGATTCCGAGAACCGTGAGCACACCATTCAAACTGTGCAGCGCGTCTTCTTGCGCAAAGAGCGTTAGCGGCTTGTCTTGGCAGGTCGGCACATCAACGCCGACACCCTCCCTGCTCCATGCCCGTTGGACTTCAAGATCCAACTTACAAAAACTCTGGCCGCATGAAACTATTTCTTATCCAGCAACTCGAACGTTACGCCCTGCGCTTGACCGAATTGGACTTTTTGCTGTCCCGCGAAGACATCATGGCCGACATGACGCAGTTCCTAAAGCTGTCTCGGGAGCATGCCGAAGTCAGCGCTGTGGCCTCGCGCTTTGCCCGCTTTCAGCAGCGCAGCGCCGACCTGATCGCCGCAAAGGCCATGCTGGATGAGGAGGATATGCGCGAGATGGCCGAAGAGGAAGCAGCCAGCGCCAGCGCCGAGCTGCAAAGCTTGGAAGCAGAGTTGCAGCGCATGCTGCTGCCCAAAGATCCGGAAGATGCACGTCCGGCTTTTGTCGAAATCCGCGCAGGCACCGGGGGCGACGAATCGGCCCTGTTTGCCGCAGACTTGCTGCGCATGTACACGCGCTTTGCCGAAAGCCAGGGTTGGCGTTGCGAGATCATCTCGGAGTCGATGAGCGAACTGGGTGGCTACAAAGAAGTCGTAGTGCGCATCGAAGGCGACCAGGTTTATGGCGCACTCAAGTTCGAATCGGGTGGCCACCGCGTGCAACGGGTGCCCGCCACCGAAACCCAGGGCCGCATCCACACCAGCGCCTGCACCGTGGCGGTGCTGGCTGAGCCAGACGAGGCCGAGGCCATCAAGATCAACCCGTCGGATTTGCGCATCGACACCTACCGCGCCAGTGGCGCGGGTGGGCAGCACATCAACAAGACCGACTCGGCGGTGCGCATCACCCACTTGCCCACTGGCATCGTGGCCGAATGCCAGGACGGCCGCAGCCAGCACAGCAACAAGGCGCAAGCCCTGAAAGTGCTGACCGCCCGGATTCAGGAAAAAGACCGGGCCGAGCGCGCCGCCAAAGACGCCGCCGAGCGCAAAAGCCTGATCGGCAGCGGCGACCGCTCCGACCGCATCCGCACCTACAACTTCCCGCAAGGGCGCCTGAGTGACCACCGCATCAACCTGACGCTGTACAAATTGCTCACCATCATGGAAGGCGATTTGAAAGACGTGGTCGATGCGCTGCAGGCCTACGAAGCCGCAGAACAACTGGCTGCACTGGAAATCGGGGCCGCCGCGTGACGGCCTCGCACGCCAGCCCCAGCGTGGCCGCATGCCTGCAACAAGCCCACAGACAAGGGCTGGCACGCGCGGACGCGCAGATGCTGCTGCTGCACGCCCTGGCGCGCCCGCTGCATGACCGCGCCTGGCTGCTGGCCCACGACACCGGGTTGTTGACCGAGGCCCAACAACGCAGCTGGGACCACGCCCTGCAGCGCCGCCTGCAAGGCGAGCCCGTGGCCTACATCACCGGGCACAAAGACTTTTTTGGCCTGACGCTGAAGGTGGATGCCCGCGTGCTGGACCCGCGCCCCGACACCGAAACCCTGGTCGAATGGGCGCTGGAATTGCTGCCTTCGGGCCAACCAGCCCGCGTGCTGGACCTGGGCACCGGCAGCGGGGCCGTGGCCCTGGCCCTGCAGCAGCAGCGCCCTGCCGCGCAGGTGACGGCGGTGGACGCCAGTGCCGACGCCCTGGCCGTGGCCAGCGCCAACGCCCAGCGCCTGAACTTGCCGATGCGGTGCGTGCTGAGCCACTGGATGGACGCCGTGCCGGGTCCGTTTGAATTGATCGTGTCCAACCCGCCCTATGTGGCCGAAGGCGACCCGCACCTCGCCGCCCTGACGCACGAGCCCCTGCAGGCCCTGGCCAGCGGCCCCGATGGTCTGGATGACATCCGCCAAATCA
>Ga0247837_1006880_pt1 | contig 15586 bp, 12 predicted proteins | sample LaCtaG_2_FD_187115 | JGI IMG/M metagenome (GOLD analysis project Ga0247837, IMG submission 187115) | Freshwater microbial communities from meromictic Lake La Cruz, Castile-La Mancha, Spain - LaCruzMarch2015_14.5m | ecosystem: Environmental > Aquatic > Freshwater > Lake | place: Spain: Castile-La...
CTTACTTTGACATGAATATCTTTGTCGGAGGACTATCAAATCATAAGATACGAGAAGTAGGTGAGTTTGAAGGAACCAAGAATGAAGTAACTTCTTCTACTACGCCTAATCTACGACAGAATAAAAATAAGTTCTACGAAGCGCGAGTAATAGGTGGATTCTTAGAGGGACTTCGTTCTTCATCTGGTCGCACACATTATCACTTCCTGCTTCCTTTCGATAAGCCTAAGGGTATAGTATTTAAAGTAAACACACTAAATGAAAAAGACACGCTACAAGCGATTCGTCAGGCTATCTATCAAGTAGACTATCAAGTAAACGTTTTAGGTGAAAGTTTTGACGCTCACTCTTTCTTAGGTTTCGAGTTAATAAAAGACGCCTTTGTTCGCTTAAAAAAGAATAGCAACAATTCTAATATTACTTTCTCAAGAGAAGAGAGATTTGTAGAAGCTCTGACTACAGAAATACTCACTCTAATTGACGAGGAAGCTAAAGTGGTAGCTAACACACTTATCTCGGATGATGTTAAGCTTAAATTTGATGCTCGCTTCCACGCTCTGATGGCAAGCCAAGAGATACAGAATTTACTTCCGAGTCAGTTTACTTCAGAAGATCAGATAAAAAGGTACAACGAATTACAGCATAAGAACTTCCGCTCTTACAACAATGATGAATACAATGTAGAGTTGGAAACTATTTTGCCTCTCGTAACCTTGTACACCCGCAACTACGTTCTTAACTCTTTCTTCGTTAATCAGCTTATCTTAGGTAAGATGGATAACTATAAAAAAGCAGAGAATATTGTTAAGCGTTATTCTTCGGTGGCAGGCCCTCGTATTAAGCCTCTCATTGACTCTAATATCGGTTCTGCGGAGACTTATACTGCCTTAGTAATGCAAGACACAGTATTGAAAAAAGAAGACCTTGTAGCGACGCTCATAGCTCTTAACCCTAAGATGTCTGAGCAGGATAAGGTGAAGCTAAATAATTTCTTTGAGCAGGAAAAATACGAGATAACTGACGGTCAAGGTATAATGACCAACAGTAGGAAAGCTAATCTTGCGAGAGGTTATGGTTCTTCTTGGCGTTTAGGTAGCGTAAGTAAGCCACTTCACTATGGAGTAAGTAGCACTGGAGCACCTGTGTTAGTTAAATACAGTTCTGTCTCTCCCTCTGTTTCTGCACTCGATACTCCGCTCAAAGATGTGCTTGATGAACTGGATATTCCGTATGACGACAATGTAGAGAACCTCAACAAGAGTCTACTCGCAATAGTACTCGCAAAGTTAGAGATGCTCGGAGTAGGCGAAGGTTTATTCGAAAGCGCAGTTAAACTTAATCCTATTGATTATGCTAAAGCCAAAAAACTTACTTTCTCTGATATAGTCACAACAGACATTAAGGAACTGATGGCTATGAAAGAGCGAGGTGAACTGCCAACTCTTACTTTGAAGAATAGCGATTACGGATTTCAGTTTATTGCTTCAGATGATGTGCGTAAGTCTATCAGTGTTCCTACTCAGTTGATGTACTTCATTAATTTATACGAGGACACAGACATAGAAGCTGATCGCATCTACGAGATTCTATCCGACCTTATTAATAACGGTATTCAAGACTTTAAAAAAACTATCTCTACTCCGCGTAAGCTTCGCACCTACTTAGCTTCAAAACTATCTGGACAAGGCAATGAGATGGCTCTCAAGCTACTTTTAGCGGGTGTTCCAATCTCTCACCCCGGTATAGAGAGTAAAGTGATAACAGCGATTGCAAGTGGTTTTGAGAAAGCTACAATCAAGCAGCGATTCAAAGGAGGTAAACTCGTACTCCAGTCCTCGGAGGGTATCCACTTCTTCGGTAATGAAGAAGAGAGCGAAGCTAAACCATATACTGATCTTTCTTACAAAAGAGAGTTAATCATGGTTAACGGTAAGCAGCGAGATGTGATGGTTGCAGAAGCTGTAGTTCCACGCGAGTTGCTTACGCGTGAGCAGCTTGAAGCTCTGGCAAAAGGTGAAACTATATTCCTTGCTGATGCTCTCGGTTTTCGTATGCCCTCTACAGAGATTCACTCTGCGATAGCTCTTCGTATAAAGGGCGTGTATGATAGCAAGGATAGTAACGTAATCATAGTTCCGAAGGAAGCTGTGCCTCTTCACGGTAGTGACTTTGACGTTGACTCCCTGTTCCTTATTATGAGAGAAACTTTTGACGAGTCTAATCTTTCATACATTAAGTCAGAAGAACTTAAGAACTATACGGACTTAGTCAACGCTACTGCACAGTTACTTAAAGAACAAAGAGCAAATGCACTGCCTGAAATAGAAGCGCTTCAAGCTCAGTTGGAACAATTGTTTGCACAGCGTCTACAACTACAAGCAGAGAAAGAAAGTGCAGGCATTGATGTATCTCTAACTAAGAAACAGACGGATGAGATTCTAAAACGTTTCACAGAATATATATCTACTCCTCAACCTACTAAGACTGGCTCAGGAAGTATAATACGCATAGATATAAAAAACTTCGACGTAGAAAGAGCTAAGAGTGAGTGGGCAGCATGGAATGGTTATCGTTATAAGAATGGACAGTGGGCTGTCTACTCTGATGTATTCGTGCGACTTCGCGAGATAAATGAAACAATCAAAGAAATCCTCGATGTACTTAAACCACTTCGACAGGGAACTGACACTACTTTCAAAGGAGTAGAGAAGTTACTCGAGGAGCAGAATGTACTGTCCAAGTTTACTTTAGGAGTGTCAAAAGATGACTTTATTGGGTTCACTAAAAGTAGCGAAGGAGTTTATACACTTGGTCGCACTTTGTACAATACGCTTCGGGAGGATCTTGCTAAGTATACAGAGTATATTGCTACTCTCGGAGACGAAGACTTACGATTAAAAGAGTTGGCTGAAGCGCAAATAAAAACGATTAAGGATCTGATGGTTAAAGCGGGCAAGAACGAAATCTTGGAGACTATGCTCGACATTATCACAAGTGATAACGTGAACATTCGTAATCGAATGATTACTCCTATCTCGATGGTAAGCTTAGATGAAGCGATAGAAGGATTAAAAGAAGTGGGACTGGATCAAAATAGAGAAATACTTAAGCTGTGGAAACCTACTGATGCTTATGAAATCTACAACTCACTTTCTTCTGGGCAGATTCTAACGGGTTCATTCGCGAATGCAACTAAAGTTTTCTCCTACTTGATTAAAGCGTCTAATAATCAGATCAATGATTATCTTAGTGCTATAAAAGCTTTAAAGCAGCAGAAAGAAGAAACAGAAGATCGAGATTTAAAACAACGACTGGATGCAGAAATTGACTCTTACCGCAAGAAGATAGTTGAAGCGTCAGGAAAAGGCACACGGGGCACACTACTTAATGAAGCTTCTGCTTTTTCGTATAACGGTAAGTTAATGGACAAGTTCGAAATGACTGCGGGTAAGTACTTAGTGTCTGAAGTATTCGATACGCTCATTAACGCGGCGATAGATAACGTTAAAGTACAAAAGCTACCTAAAGCTTTTATCAATAGCCGCACTGGTAACATTGTTATAGCTGCCTTATTTGTAGGTATACCGCTAATTGACATAGTTAAGATACTATCACATCCTGCACTTCGTCCTTACGTAGATGGATCGTATGATAAATTTCTTTCTTTCTATTCTGACGAAAAAGAAAAGATGCTTCAGAATATGACTCAAGAAGAGTTTGATGAGGTAGACGCAGGGATAGATATGGAGAGTGATATAATGAATAATCCAAGTGGACAAATGTCTGCTGCTATGTTGAAAGCACTCTTCAAAATGGATAAAGTAGGAGATGATGTTCGCTACTTAGCTTCTTTCTTGGATCTTATCCGTAATCAAAAAGTAACTATTCGGGAACTGGATGCCGCAGACGTTAATTTTCAAAATCGAGTGGGAAAGATTGATCCTCAATCAGGCATCGTAGATATACGAGAAAGTTTCTCCTTCGTTATTCCAGCACTCTTTACTGCTTCTAAACACATTAAAGCTTCGTACGATGTACATAAGAATATCTTAGAGACAGTAAATAGCCTTTTCGATATTCACTCTCCAGAGATACGGGAGCAGATGGCTGGTAGCGCACCTAAGGTACAGATAGAAGGAATCGAAAGTGCAGAAAAGGATACAGTGATTCGTCAGTCTATTACAGAACTCGTATTAAGCAAGAGGAATAAATTTCTTATTGACAATACTGAGCCAGTAATAGTGAAGATAAAAGGTAAGAATTATACTTTCTCACGCACTAAATCTTTCCTGCATAATGTAGCAAACGAGTTTCGTGCGATCAAAGACTTTATTCACCGTGAGAGATTCTCTGATACTACTTACGAGAACAGTTTTATTGACCACTTAAACTACGTTAAGGATGAACGAGGCGGTCTTTCACTTGCTTTCTTCTCGGACACAAACTTGTTTCCTGAAGACATCAATATGATTTCTGCTGACTTCTTTCGCCTTAATGAATTTGATGTTAAGAGTGACGGCACAGTAACGTACCGTAATCCTGCAAGTAAGTATGAGCTAACTCCTTTTCAACAGCGTCTCTTTGCGTATGCTCAAATAGCTTACGGACTCAACTTCAATACAAATAACTTCTCGATGTTCATGGATATGAGCAACCACGCTGAAGTAGGACGTGAGCTTGCTGAAGAGATTAAAAAGTTGAAAACTGAAGGTATACCAGAATCTTATATTGATCTACTTCACCTCTACTTCGGAGTCAAGAACATGTCTAAATTGTCTTCTCTTCCGTTTAAGAAAATGAAAGGAGATCGGTATACTAAAAGTGGTTCGATAGTATATATTCCTAAACCAATAAAAGCAAGTAAGAAAGAAGGAGTTAATAGCCCTGTAACGCCACCAGCGGCTCCTCTACGCATTTATTATAACAAACTTGTCTCTTCGCCCAAGGCTGTTCCTGATAAGTTCTACAAGGAGACTACAAAGTCTGGAAGCACTAAACTTTATATGCGCATCCTACTTCCTAAAGGATTAGATATGGTAGAAGACTATGCCTACACCTATATTGGTAGCAACTACGATTCTTACCTTACTGTACCCGATGAAAACTGGAACGTAGAAGAACTCTTCAATGGCACTCTCCCTACTCTCAGTACGCATTTGATGGATGAGAAGAATAAGACATTCCGTTCTTACGAGAAGTACGAAACTTTGCTTACCACTCCTAATCAAAAGTACTTAGTGTTAGAAAGAGGTAACTTTGCTCGCATTGGCGCGAAGGTGTACACGATAACGAAAGTAGAGAAAGAAGACTTTGAATATGTGTATACATACAGTGAAGTGACGGATCCTACTCCTCGGGTGACAGAGAAGTTAATTGATAAAGTGGAGATTGAAACGCCAAAGGGAGAAGGAATAGATGATCTCTCAAGTTTCGCTTTTTATGATCCTAATATCGGTAACAACAAGGACAATGAAGAGCAGGGGCGTAAGCAGGGAATAACAGAGTACATCAGTACAGAGCTGGCTGCACAGGTAGAACCAATAACTTTTGATGAGGCTACTCACGCCTACACTAAGGAAGGACAAGAGCTTGTAAGTGTATCTACCCGAATAGCTGAGTTCTCTCAGAATAAGAAGATGGACATGTCTGAGATGGCTGCTGCTAAAGCAGCAAGTCTATTTAAAGGTATCATGCCCGAAGATAAAAGAATGGTACGAGGTATATCTAAAGTACCTATTACTCAAGAAGAATACGCAGCAGCTCTCGAGAAACTGTACACACGATCAGCAGCATTAGGTGAAATCATTCACTTAACTATTCATAGCTACTTCTCTAAAGATCCGTTGGCTGAATCCAAGATTAAAACTCTGGCTAAAGACAATGCTATCGTAAGTGGAGAATACAAATGGCTGGATCAGAAAGCTCTTATCTCTCTACTTAAGACACGCACATCTACTAATTTTTGGGATGATATAGCAACAGATAAAATCCTGACAGAGTTGATGGTGGGAAGTACTAAGCTTGGTCTTGGTGGACGAGTAGACATGCTGATAGATCACGGGAATAATGTAGTGTCGATCTATGACTTCAAGACAGGAGAGAGTTTCGGTAGAGAAATCGAGAAGATGCTACTCAAGTACGGAGATACAGCAGGACAACTCGTATTCGATACCCCAAGAATGAGAGCACAACTTCAGTTGGCTATTTACGCTTTCATACTTCGTCACGAGAATCCGAAGCTTACTTTCCGAGAGCTAAAGAATATTCATATACGTTCTCCGAATAACTTAGATGATAGTGCAGCTAACATTGTCAATATAGTTCCTTTCTTAGAGATCATCGAGAAGCAGATGAAGGACTCCAACCCTACTCTATATGCCGATCTTAAGAAGAATAGACCTGATCTGTTTGCTGCAAGTAACTACATAGTAGCGGATGTAGCATCAATTACTCAAGCTACTGAATTTCAGGATCCTGCTCTTCAGCTCGAACACCTTATCAATAAGCTTCAATCCTTGATTCTTTACGATAAGACTATTGCTGGTGGTTTTAACTCTACTTCTGCAAAAGATCAGAAGAAACGTTCAGCAGAGATAGCTGCAATCACAGAACAGATATTTAAACTTCGTGGGCAGAAAGGAATTAACTATGCAGCTATTTCGAGTGATATAGGATGGATGGATGAGTTCTTGGGTTCAAGTAGTTTCTCTACTCATCCCTATGTGCAGTTCTATTATAAAATGTTGAGTGAAGCAAAGCTTGATGCACGTAAAAACTACGACAAGTGGGTATCTCAATATCGAGTTATTACTAAAGCGTTAGTAGACGCAAGCGGTCTTCCGAATAAAAGTGGATACGTAGGAGGTATAGATAGAAATAAGTTGTTTAAGCCCCTATTCATGGAGACTCAGCAGGGTGCTACAACAATGCGCAGACTGTATCACAGTGGTGACACTGAATTTAAGAATCTGACTACGGCACAGCAGAACTACTTGAACTTTGTAAACTCTTCTATGGCTTCTATCTTCGTAAATACAGCAGACAAAGTTGCGCTGGCTAATCGAGTAGTAACATTCAATCAGAAGAAGGGGGTTAAGCGTATAACAGAAGTAACCAACTTGGATCTCTATAACGGAGTAGGAGGAAAGATAGCTACGAGAGGTAAACAAAAACTTGGATTCTCTTACTACGATGGCTTCTTCCCGAAGATACCTATGGAGACTTATGACATACAAAGTCGATTCGGAACATTTAGTACGGAGATGGTAGAGTTTCTTCGTCGTCGTTACCTTACCTACTTCAACGAAATTCAGTTTGAAGGATGGGCAAATACGACAGAAGCAATACCGATGAAGTACTTGGATAGAGGTACTATTATAGAAGAAGAGTACTATAGCTTGAACTTAGAGAAGGCGGTAGATACTTTTATGAAGCATCACATGTTCAAAGATAAACTGGATAATGTCTACGCATTTGCTCAGGGTATAAAGGTTTACTTGATGGCTAAAGAAGCAATGGATGTGAATATATCCTTGAAACGATTAGTCAACTTCTTCGATAAATCAATTGAGCTTCACCTACTTGGACGTAAACAATCGGAGTTGACATTAGCTGCACGTATGCCGTATGTGATTGCGAGTGGAAAAATAAAAGAGTTTAATGCTATCAAACTCTTACGTTCCCTTAAACAATTCATGTATGCTCCTACTATGTGGCTTAAGCCTATATCTGGTACAGCTAACTTCGTGTTTGCTTCGATGGTCAACTTGAAAGAAGCAGTAAAGGGATCTTTCGGACTCGAAGGATCATACACTAACTTTACTGTGGGCGATCTCGCAGAAGGTTACAGAGAAGCATGGAAATGGCAATTTGCTGCCGCCAGAGGACAGATGAGGGACAATAAGCTCTACCTACTTATGGAGAAGTATGGCTACTTGCCAGATAACTACGATCATTATGTACAACCCAACGAACTCCTTACTACTCGTAATAGAATGTTCTCGAGTCGATTCCTTACTGCTGCCCATACTATACCTGAAGAGATTATAGCAGCAAGTATTTTCTATGCTCAAATGAAGTCTATAAAGTTAGAAGATGGAACAAGTGTGTGGGATCACTACAAAGAAGTAGATAAGACCACATCTTATGGAGATAAGTACAAAGCAATAGAATGGGATGGAGCAGTCAGAGGAACCGTAGTTGTAAGTAGCAATGCTGCGCAGGCGCAGACCGCAGAGCTTACCTCGCTGAGTATTGATGAGATTAATAACATGAAGTTCCTCTACGAAAAGATGCACGGCGGTTACAGAGCAGATGAAAGAACTATTGCTGAATATTATATCTTCGGAGAACTCGCGCTTCAACTTAAGAGATTCTTACCCTCTATGCTTAAGAATGCTTTCGCTTCGAAAGGTTTCCGTGCGACAGAAGGAGAATACAAAGAGATAGAAGTAAATGGACAAAAAGTTAAGCAGTGGACACCCGATGTGGTAGAGGGAAGATACAGAATGTTTGCCGGACAAGCTCTTAATGCTATCGGAATGCTTCCGAAGAAAGGAATAGGAGGAAAACAATTTGCTGAGTTCTTCGAAGATTACGGTGAACAAGGACAGAACTATTCGTGGGATAATCTTTCTCCTACTCAAACTCGAGATTTGATTGACTTCTACGTTACTTTCCTTTCCTTTGGTGTAATGCTAATAGGCGGAAGTGTGATGTGGGATGCGGATGACGAAGATCCATTTAAGAAGCTGTATGAAAGAATAATGAATGACTTTGCTGCGATAACAAATCCGATTGAACTCTTGAATCAGATGACTAACCTACTCTACCAACCAGTAGCCCCTACTAAATGGAAGAAATTGATAGGTGCCTTCGGTACTACTTCTTGGTATGCAATGGCTTACGCCTTAGGTGATGAAGAAGCAGTAACAAATATGGGTAACATACGAGGTTACAAAGAATTGCAACGTCATATACCTATAGTTTCTTCTTTGCGTGACGTGTTTAAGTTCCAAGAAGAATACGAACAAATGGAAAGATTAGGTAGATAAATCTAAATAGAAAAGTAGCTGAGAAAAAAAATAGCCCCTATTCCGCAAGGAATAGGGGCTTCTTTGTTTTAGTCTACAAGGCTTGTCTACTAAAGTACGTAATGTGAAGTAATGTAAAGACTAAGATAAAAGTGGGCCTTATTACCACTGTTCAATTTAACGCAATAACTATAATGATATATCCATAAAGCGTCACTGATTACAAAAATGATATGCCCTAAAAAAATATAATTAAAAGCACAAACAGCAGTTCCTAAGATTGACGTAAATGTTCCGAGATAACTTGTCAAATAGAAAACGATTTCCGTCTCATTGCCTTTACCTTTTCCTTTACTTTTATCCATTCTCGTTATTTAGATTGTCCAGCAGATCTTGGTTTTGTTCATTTTGTTTTCCGCGAAAACGGAGATAGGTAGGTAGTTTTTTAATCGTCGCTTTTGTACGCTCTAATTTTTCTTTGCAGTCACACTTGTCCCAACTTCTCAGACAGGTATCACAGATGACGTTGTTGTTTTGTGTCGTGTACATTAAGATTTCAGTTTTTGAACCAATTGTTTATACAATTCTATTGTCAGATCAGTGTCATATCTTGCGTCATGTAACTTCGATTCATCTACCGCTACTCCCAGCCTCTCTGCTGATTTAAACAAGGAAAGGTGAGTATCGAATCTTTGTGTACAAAGTAGCATGACGCATACGCACGGCTCGAAGAAGTAACGTTTGTGAAGTCCTCCTTTCTTCATCCAGTTTTTAACGTGGCGAAAATCCCATGCGCAATTGTATCCGATAAAGTAGCAGTTATGGCCCTTAGTCTGCTTGTGTAGCCAATCCATGAAGTTAGGTAAGTCTTCTTCCGCAGATATATGCCCAGCTTCTCTGTTCTTCTCAGCACGTCTGCGGATAGCTTCGTAAGCATACACCGTATCCTCTCTATCTGAATAATCTTTATAGTATTCCGAGACGAACTTTTCATTCTCGAAATAGCGTGCACATATTTGAAGAATAGTATGGTTAGGATCGAAGCCGTCTCCTGTTGCCTCTACATCTACGAATAATCTACGTATTACCATGACCTTCATCTGTAGATTCTAACCACGCATTCTCTCCTTCTCCGTACACTTCATGAAGAGCTATGGGTTTACTCCACACCTCTCCGTTTTCGGGTAACTCTTTTACCCCCAGTCGTTCTTTCCAATACTCTTCCAATTCTCTGTCTTTCATAAGAATACGGTAATTAAGTGAACGTTTACCTGTGGCGTCATACGGATAAAAGTTTTCTTGTACATACCACGAAGGTATACGAGAATATCGACCTGCTAAAAATTCAGGAAGAATTGAGTGCCGAAATAATTCAGGATAACTAAACACTAACATCAATTCTTCTGAATTAATATAATACGAATCTATAAAATTAGGGTTGTCTGTAAATACTTGCATGTATTCACTCTCTACTGGCAAGCGGATATAAAAGTATTTATCCATGCTCTCATCTCCTTGATAATGTGCATCGCCCATATATGTTTCTACGATGTCTTCTTGAGCTTTAGGATTATAGAGTTTCAAGTAGGGAAGGATAAATGATCTGCTAAGTTGTACCATAAAAATATATCTTTAAAGTTAGAGTTTGATTTATACACTGAGAATTATACGGCCATTATTCTCCTCTATATCTACTGGCAGTTCCCAATAGTTATGTTCATGACAGTATTCGTACTGTCGAATTAGTTCGTCTATACCTACAAGATGTCTTCCAAACATATCTGTTCCGCCCGATTTACCAATCTCACGTAGAGCAGGAGTAGTTTCGAATATAAGAGCGGGTGTGTAAGCCTCCAGTTTAGATTCTACGACAATAAAACAGAAGTTCTTGACTGTATAACCGTCCTCAATTAACGAACGTACAGGAGACTGCTCAGAGCGAATAGCGAGGTCATAGAATGCAGCTTGCCTATAGTAACCGTAAGCAGTGAAGGCTGAGGAGAAATCGTAAACACTCTTAGCTGTAGTTTTTAAATCTACAGGCTCTATAGTCCTTTCGAAATGATCTATCTTTATGCAGTCAAGTAGGGCTTTGCAACGATGTTTCTTCTGTCCCCCTTCTCGCACATAATCGAAGTAGATGGGTACTTGGTGAGATAGTTGAATATGAATATGTGTAGGAAAGAAATAGGAGTAAGTAAATTTATTTTCTTTTACTCGATCTCGTATAGTTTGGATCTGTAGTATCTCATCTGAAGATATTACCTTCTTGCCATTCTCTGCTTCTTCTTTCGTGTAAAGGTAATACATTCGATTTTCGTAGTTCTGCCACAACTTATCTATAATCTTATTTAGTCCTATCTTATAACCTGACTTAGCGTAAGCTGTCTCGTACTCCGAAGAATCGCTCATGACAGTGAGGTTGGGTGGTAGATGATGAATAAACTTATACATCTGATCTGCGGGTCTACGTATATCTACAACCGTAAACTCATCGTCCCATCTACCAAAGTCAGTGAGAATACAGTCTACTGCTGAGCCCACTCGAAAGTAGATTTTATCTTCGTCCTTAAATTTTTCAGGATAAAGGGATTTCTCTCGAAAGTATTTAGGATTTCGAATTGCTCCCAAGAGAGAATTAGATAGAGCTGAAGTAGCAAAGTAACTCTCTACTACGCTGATCTCCTTAGTTATTTTGTACTCTTCGTCTGTTGTCATTATCTGTAATGTTAGTATGTAACCACGCATTAAATCGTTTACAGCGTGCACTTTCCTCTGTATCAAGTATATGCTCTATCGAAGTAAGTATTTCCTTCTTGTTAGTAGGCATAAAGAGGAGAGGAGTTAATTGGTGCGTGAGCAGGTAGTTTTTAAATAGCTTCCACTTAATAAGAAAGTCAGGAGTTTTCATACCCTTGGTTTCAATTACCCAATGACTTCCTACGAAGTCGGGTGTGTACGACATACTCCTGACTGACTCAACCGCTTTAAATGTTTTGCCTACTCGTTCTACGGAAGAGAACTTGAAGCTGTCTATTAAGTTGAGCTTAATACGCTCATAGAAGAATGGAACAGAGTGCTCAGCGAGAAGGGAGGCACATGTCTGTTCAAGTTTACTTCGATATAGAGCGCTCACTTTATTTCCAAATTTGCTACTTCTCGCTTTTTTAGTAGTTTTCATTCATAATAAATATTTTTAATTAGTTATCTTTAGCTGTATTCCATTTTATTCGTGTTACCATTTGATCGGTGTTTTTCCTTTTTCAGTTAAAATACGATTTACCTCTACGAAAGAGTTATTTGTAATGAAAGGATGTTCCCCTTTTGTCCTGTGAGCTAAAGGGGATGGATGCACATTCTCTACTATAGTGTGCGTAGCATTAGTTATGTACTTCTTGTAACTCTTCGAATGTGCTCCCCAAAGTACCCAGACGACATCTTCATGTCGCTCATTAAGTTCTTGTATGAGAGCCAAAGTAAACGGCTTCCAGAGATCTATATGAGCTCCTGCCTTACCCGCTACAGTAGTCAAAGCAGTATTAAGTAGAAGAACACCCTGTTCAGGCAAAGCTCCAAGGTATGTTTCTCGCGGATCTGACACCATACCATCCCAATTCTCATGTCCTGTTTGCAGGATAGCTGTGAGAATATTACGAAGAGAAGGAGACGGCTTCTTATCTATTGCATTGTCGAAGGCCATGCCTGTTGCAGAACCGTCAAAATAAGGATCTTGCCCAAGTATAACTACTCGAATAGAAGAAGCAGGAATAGTAAATGCTTTGAAGCATACAGATACATTCGGAGTTACTTCTTCTCCTGAAAGATATGTGCTTGTAATAATTTCTCGAGCCAGCGCAAAGGCTTTATATTCTGCCCAACTTTCATGCAGCCAGTTTCGATTGACAAGTTTTTTAACGAACTCTATATTACTTTGTTCCATTCCTTTCTTGCTTAAAAAGTCCAGCCAAGTATTCTTCTATCTCTTTTTGGGATAGTTTAGTTGTTCTATCCATGTCAGAGTTCTTTATCTAATTCCTTTTTAGCATCTCGTTCGTATCTTTCTAATTGATCTTCAGTCCAGTTTCCTGTAAATAGCATCTTTTTACTGTAGTTTGCTCCAGTTATCTGCCCGCGATAAATAATTTCTGTATCTACTGAGTTTATACGTACTTCAGAGTCGTTGAGTTCTAATACTTGTCCAGCTTTATACTTAGGAAAAAGTAAAATAGGAGCATCTTCTTTGTGAAAGAGTACTTGCCTGCCTTTATCGTATAGTTGTCCTTGATAAGTATACGTTTCTATGTTATCTTTCAGCTGAAATGCTGAATGGAAAAATACTTGAAAATTAAAAGGATTCATGTCTTGAATGATCCCTTCTCCGTGAACGAGACAAATGACTTCGTCCCCCTTTTTAAATGGTTTCATGTTCATCTTCTGGCGTTGTGAAAGTAGTAATGTTACCGCACTTTGCACATTCAAGTTTTAGACAGTCGCTGCCCCTCACAGCTACCCACTCATGGTTACATAAATCGCAAGTTACAAAACCAGAAGCGTATTTAGGCCGCTTTTGTTGCTCTTGAGATTTATACATATTAATCAAATCCATAGGTACTATTTTATTTACATGTAACTTATTAAAGTCAATGCTCCGAAAATGTTTACCATCTACGGGCCAATCAGCATCCCAACTTTCAAACACTTCTTCTTTTGGAGAGGGAAAGATAGTCCAAGCATCATAACTTATTTCAATACCCTCTTCCTCGTAGAGATCGCAGATAAAATTAAATTGTTCTTGTGTCATATAAAAGGAGTTATAAAAATGATAGTAGCTAAAAGAAAGAAAGCAAGCGATGTCCAGTAGGAAATATTAGCTAAGATTTCGAGGACATCTGCAATATAAGGAGTTACAACATTATTTTTATACGGAGACACTAAAAGCAATAGGCAGGCTACATTGAAAGCAATAGCCCAAACAAGCAGTTTACATGCTTCTTCTACAACGTAATAACCGATAGTAAATAAATGCTCTTCCATACTAAGAAGTATAAAGCATAGATTGCTTAAAGCGTATGCTACGCAGAATGGCTACATAGTAACGCTCAGCGTCCGTGAGTGCCCGCTCAGTAGCTTTATCTCCGATGAATGGTTCTACATCATCATAATGAAATAAAGTTTGCACAGAGTCTCTCCAAGGGCTTCCCTCTACTGTGTAAGATTCCCTATCTTCATTATCCAGTTTAACATCAATTTCAAAATCTTTATCTGCGTCTACATCTACATCTGTAACTGTTCCACTTCTATCACGTAAAAAGCAGTAGACTTTGTCTCCTACCTTAAATTCTTTCTTAGGGATTTCAAATTTAGATTTATGAATAACTTTAGGCTCTTCGCCTTTATGAAAAAGACACTGCTTACCTTCTTCTATCAAGCGCCCATCAGGAAAGTATTCAATACTGCACTCTTGAAAATCTACACACACACTTCGCTTGACTTTGTTGGAGAGGCTTTCGACCTCTCCATCTCCCATCAGTAAGCAGTGCACTTCATCCCCCTCTTTAAATGGATTCTTGTTCATTTGTTTTTGTTTTATCAGCAGCAATTAATTTATCGGTATCAGTTAAAGCTACTTCGAGCGTAGAAGAGTTAAATAGCAGAGTGCGCAAACAACGTACAATTGCCCAGTGATATTCTATTGCTGTTACTATATTATCCAACGACTTATCATCTGCAACCAAACGACCTATATCCTCTAAATGAAAAAGAGTGCGAGCGCAAGGTGAAGTAAATATCTGTCCTTCCAGTGTATATTCCTCAGAAATATCAGCATCATTATCCATTTCTACTTCTATGTCTTCAGGGTCAGTAAGACTGCCCCAATAGACAAGCATCGGATACATTTCTTCGCCCTCTTCATTACTACACTTGTCAATGCGTAATACAACTCCTGTTTTTCCGAAGAGCATGCAGTGCACTTCATCCCCCTCTTTGAATTCTTTGCTTTTCATTTTGTGTTGATTGTGTCTTTGAGAACTGTGTAATTAATAGACGTTATACAGGTATCACGACTAAGATTTTTGATCGAAAGCTGGATTGCTTCTTTCGCAACATTTTCGTTCATAAAAGTAGGCGTGTAGTAGGAGTCAGTAGTGTACGTAAACTCGTCTACTTTGTATTCGTACGTCACATAACCAGAGTAACCACCTACTGTACTGGCTCGGTTAGTAAGGTATATCTGATAGTTGTATATCTTGAATATTGCTGCTGCTGTTAGTAGCTGAAGAATAATGGCCACTATGATCAGTGACCATCCGGCTTGCTCGCGATTGGGCATCAATGACTGCATTTGATATTAATTTTTTGATTTGTTTTTTAGCTTTCTTATATCCTTCTTGCAGCACGAAATCCGAAGGATCTTTTGCTTTCAAAGGGGGTAGATGTACGTATGGAATATCGTAAGCAGTACTCATTTTCTTTGCTGCTGTAATGCCTGCCGTGTCCGAATCCAAGAAAAGTAGGATGTGATCAAATCTATGTCTAAGCGCTTCAATCAAACT
>Ga0247837_1006882_pt1 | contig 15583 bp, 11 predicted proteins | sample LaCtaG_2_FD_187115 | JGI IMG/M metagenome (GOLD analysis project Ga0247837, IMG submission 187115) | Freshwater microbial communities from meromictic Lake La Cruz, Castile-La Mancha, Spain - LaCruzMarch2015_14.5m | ecosystem: Environmental > Aquatic > Freshwater > Lake | place: Spain: Castile-La...
AACGACCCGGAGTGGGTCGTTACGAGTGTGGACGATGGGGGACGGGTCGGGGCGGGGCGCAAACCGCGGGGCGGCTGCGTTTATCTGCGCTTCATTCGCTATTCAATGGCGCTGCGGGATGGCCGCGGAAGGCCCCGCGGAGCGGATTAGTTCAACGTAAAGCCTAAAGCGGCGCGCGCCCCTGATTAGCTTGCGAGTTAGCACGACGCCTGTGGCGCGCGCTCGCTTTTGAGGCGTAGGTTAGGCGTCTTTGCTTTCCATACGGGACGGTTCGACGAGGCCTGGCGACGTGCTGCATCCTCGGCAATTGCGGCGACGTTTCCACCGAACCGCTCCGAGATTTCCTCGCGAGTCCGGTGAATTTCCTCGATTACTGAGTCAGTCGCATTCTGTATCATCGCCAAGCAACTCCTCGGGGGTGCAGATAATGGGTATAGGGATGGCTAATCGCGCAAAGAGATCGTGAATGCGGGGAAGTATCTTCGCATTCGCAATATGTTTGCAGTTCCATGTCAGCAAATATTGAATTTGATGATGTGCCACCATCGCAATGTGAAGGGCGTCGACTTGCGCCTTTTCCGGTAACACACCAAGGGACATGATTTCGTTAGTGAGCGTTATGACCTCAGGTGCATGAGGGAGTAATGGAATACCATCAAGCGACTCGAGTCTGGCTTCTGCGAGACTTGGGTTTCCGGCTGCGGCTTCATCAATTACATACTGTGAGACAACAAGCTGATAATGCTTCCGTTCGTGATCCCACCAGCGTTGCGTAAGTAGTTGTCGTGCTGCGGCTACGATCTGCGGGCTTGGTCTCTGCCGCAGATAACTCACGATTGATGTTTCAATGTAAACCGTGTTCATATCGACGGTTCGCTTTGCCTCAGCCGTAGGGACGCCGGCTACCCGGCGTACTGTCTATATTGCGTCGAAAAAGGGCTCTGACCCGAATGGCAATTACAGGTCCCGTGCCAGCCAACCGGGCTCGTCCAACAACAAGGATAAGTCGTGGCTCGCTCTGCTCGCACGACTCATCCTTTTCGTTAGGCTATTCTTGGAAATTAGCTTAACTTCTTGAGAATGTTCGTCGCCAGATGTTCATTTATCTCGACATGCCGCGGTACGGGCTGAGATTCTCCCGTCTTCGGATTCTGATACCAGTCGTGCCTGCCGCCGTGACGGATCAAGACGCAGCCCATTTGTTGCAGCCTGGCGATGAGTTCGCGCCTTTTCATGCGACCGCGAGTTCTCCGACACGGCGTACAGAAGGGATGGCACCGCTACTCATTTCCTTGTAAATATCTCTCAGGTTTTCCTGGAGGTCCTCTAGCGTTTCGCCTTGCGTCATGTAATCTGGGTATTCTTCCAGATACCCAAGCCACATGCTTTCATCTTGCCAATATCTATATTTGAGCACTGTCATTGCTTGCCCTTACTGGTTAGGACCTGTTACCAATAAAAGGGCTCTGACCCCTTTTCCTCGCTGACCCCTTTTCCTCGGAACTCCCCAGACACCTAGTGCAGCGTGGCTCGCCAGCCGCCCCGGCTCGGGAGGTTCAGAAGCAGGAACTCGTCGCCCCCGCTCCTGGAAAACCGGTGCCCGAGGACATCGAGTATCCAGTAGGCCTGTCCATCAATGAGGCGCTCCCAGGAATTCGCCACTCTCGGTTGATCTTGCGGATCGTACGGAGCGTAGAGGTCTGGCGCCTGCGGATCGAGATTGATCCATTCTCTGTGCGTGCCGAGAGGACAGTCATGCGTCTCGGGACACAACAGGCCACTGCGTTGTTCAAACCAGGCGCGTCCGAGGTCCGCATCCGCTTTCCTCCCATATAGATCGAACAGCTTGTTGGCCTTGATCGTGTGGCCAGCAACGACACAGTAGAAATTTCCAATGTCGCCGCACGACTGACTTGTACTCCTTATCGCTTGTCATGCCGATCGCCCCGTCCGGGTGCTGCAACTGTTTCATCCAACCAAGTACTTCAGCGACATGCCCCTCGCCTTCCTGCCAGTACAGCGCGATCCAGGCAGTCAGCCCGGGTGTTGGGTCATTCGGTGTCCCATCATTTCCAATCTGCTGATACCAGTGGCCGTGCTGCTTGTCAAACAGATGCTGGTCAAGTACCTTGCGAATGCCAGCCGCCGCCTCTTGATACCTGTGCGCCGAAAGGTAGTCCCGGTTGAGTCCGGCGACATGGGCTGCGTAGTCGAGTGCCCGGGCAGCGGACGCATGATCGTTCGGGTAAAGGTTTGCGTTCAAGGTATGCACGCCGAGCGTCGACTCCTCCTCGTACCCGCCATAGATGCCGCCGACGGGCTCGCTCGCATTGCCGGTAGTCTTGACGAGTCGCAACAGAAAATCGGCTGCCTTCCTGGTAAAGGCCCATACGCGGTCGCTGTAGTCAGAAACACGCTCAATGCCCAAAGCCTCGAATCCGATGAGGACTTGGCTGACATATCCGGGACTGACCCGACGCTGCGGGCAGGGAGCGGCAGAACAGGCGGGAGGATCAATCACGTCCCCCAAGTTGCCATCCACCGAGCTAAGCGTATACTGCTTGTAGAATCCACCGTCGAGCATCTCCGCGGGCGCTGAAATCTGAAGCGACATCAGCGCGTTCGCGGCACTGAGGGCCGCGCGACGATAGCGTTCGTCAGCGCTCCGCTTGTAAAGTTCGGCAAGGGCAGTGATCACGATGCCATGTTCGCGTGGGACGATATAGGTAAATCCCTTCGGGTTGCTTGGGTCTCCCGGAGAGACGTTATTAAATAATCCGTGACCGCTGCCAGAACCGGTATACTGGCAGCTTCTCAGTAGGTATTCAGCGGCCGAGACAGAGAGTGCGAGCCGTGCGGACTCATTGAGGCCGTACGTCTCATACCGGCCGTCGCAATCTATGGTATTGTATTGAAAACGCTGACGCGTGCAATTGCCCACAGTCTCTGCACTTGCCACCGGCAACCCCGCCGAACCAAGATGTGCGTACAGATTCCTGTAATGCGTACGAATCGGCTCTTCGACGACGATCACACTCTGGACAGCGTAGGGAAAGTAGACATCCACGCCGTTCGCGAACGAACCCCATTCCGCAACTCTGGGGCGCGTTCGATCCTGCTGCGAATCACCGAGCGCATCAAGCACGTCGGACACCGGCGCTCCCCATCTCGCGAGATTCTGCCAGTTGTTGTCCCAGTATTCAAACAACACACGTCCATGCAAGAGATACGCCTTCGACGAGCCGTGCTTTAGCATGATCATCGACCGGTGCTTATAGTCAGTGTCCGCGGTGTTGGCATTCGTGAAATCCTGGACCAGATAGTCTGCAAAGGGTTCATGGGCATCACCCATAGCGCAACCCAAGACCTCTCCGCCATTTCGAACATAGGCATCCTGGAACAGCGTGATCTCTGGACTTGAAGGAGGTAATCCGTAACCGGGTGGTATTGGACATTCGGCGACAACAACGGCAGACGTGGCAAATATCGCGAGAGACAGGAGAATCGGCAGAGCGCCGCGGCAAAGCGGCGATTGCCACGTACGGGATTTACTCGCACTGTAGCTTTGCATTTCGGCACCTCGTAATGACTCGGTGTGACCGATCCTCAACACCTGGATTCAGCAATGAGTCCGTGTCTGAAAAGGCTCTGATGCCTTTACCTTTACCCTGCTCGTCTGCCCCTTTTTCGCCCGGATTGCTTCTATGTTGCGGTGTTGAATCGCCTAACTGTTTTCTTAGACGGAGGGCGGTGTTGGGCGCACTAGGCAGATTCTGTGTTCGTGACACTAGACAGATTCTGTCTATCTTCTACACTATCGGGGTCGGCACGCCCGTCGCCCCCCGCATCCACCCCCGCCCACCGCTCCCCCGTCATTCCCTGCGGAGCTTAGTACATGCCCCCCAACCCGTCAAGTCAAGCGGACAAAATTCGCTCCTTCTGGCACCGCTACACCGAAATGGTTAGAAATTCAGGCATAAAGGCCCCCTTCGACGCCTGGATGGTCCGCCGCGCCGAGCACTACATCGCGGCCCACCCCGAGCGCCGCCTGGCCGACCAGACCCCCGCCGAGGTGGACGCCTACCTGGCGGAGCTGGGCCGCAACCCGGCGCTTAAGGGCTGGCAGTTCCGCCAGGCAGTCGATGCTATACGGATGCTCTTCGTGTTGGCCGGGGTCCCGTGGCTCGCCCAGGTGGACTGGGAGCAGTGGCGCGACTCGGCGCGCGCCCTTGGCCGGGACCATCCAACGGTGGCGCGGGACTATCGGCCGGTGCCGTCGGTGGGGTCGCGGGGGGACCCGCTACCGCAGTTCTGCGGCGCCGGCGCGCAGGGGGAAGGTTCGGGCGTTGAGGGTGCGTCCTTCGCGGCGATCCGGCAGGCGCACGGGCCGCTGTTGGATCAAGTGGCAGCGGCGATCCGGGTGCGGGGGCTGGCGATCCGTACCGAGCAGACCTATCTGCATTGGATTATGCGGTTCATCGGGTTCCTGGGTAACCAGGACCCGACGGCGAAGGGGGCGGCGGAGGCGGCGGCCTTCCTGGAGCACCTGGCGCTGGTGCGCAAGGTCTCCGCGAGCACCCAGAATCTCGCACTCAACAGCCTGGTCTTCTTGTACCGGGAGACGTTGAAGCGCGAGGACCTGGACCTGGGCGAATTCGCGCGCGCCAGGCGCCCGCGGCGGTTGCCGACGGTGCTGACCCATGCCGAGGTGGCGGCGCTCCTGGCGCAACTCACGGGCACCCAGCGGCTGATGGCCTCGCTGATGTACGGGACCGGGATGCGGCTCATGGAGTGCGTGCGGCTGCGCGTACAGGACATCGACTTCGGCTACAACCAGATTGCGGTTCGCAATGCCAAGGGCGGAAAGGATCGGGTCGTGCCGCTGCCGGCGCGCACGGTGGAGGAGTTGCGGGCGCACCTGGTGCGGGTGCGGGAACTGCATTCGGCGGACCTGAAGAACGGATTGGGCGAGGTCTATGTGCCCGAGGCGCTTGCGCGCAAGTTCCCGTATGCACCGATATCCGCACGGTGCAGGAACTGCTGGGGCATTCCGAGGTGTCCACGACCATGATCTATACGCATGTACTCAATCGTGGGGGTAAGGGGGTGCAGAGTCCGTTGGATGCGCTGGGCTAGCGTAGATGATGAGTTTCGCTTCGCTCTACCCATCCTACGGACAAACCGTGGGTTTGCTTTATTTCTTCTTGGCGTCTTGGCGCCTTGGCGTGACCAATTCCCGGATTCAGGCCGAACGGTTACCGGCCATCCACCGCAGAAGCCGCGCCTTGGCTTGCAGGATGTCCGCCGCACAGATCACAGCGAGCGGAACCCCGGCCGTCCACAGCAGATGTCCGGGGTCAATGGCGGGCAACCCCAGCCACCAGGCCCGCAACGCCGGGAGCAGCAGGTTGACCCCGAGATACAGACCGGCGGCGACGATCAGGGCCGACTGGACCCGACCGGGACGGGCGAGCAAGGCCCACAGGGCGAGGAAGTAGACGCCGATGCCGATCAGTCGGTGGCTGTCGGCGGGCGTGAGACCCCCTAGGTGGGCGAGTGCGTCCTGACCGTGGACGGCGAGCAGGATGCGCAGGGCGTTGGCGGCCAGGGTGGTGGCCCAGGCGGCCCCGGCGGCGATCAGGACTGTGGCGAGCGGCGCGGACCGGTGCCGCCAGCGCCAGAGCCAGGCGAGCCAGACGGTCAGCAGGAAGTTGCCGCCGGCACAGGCCTTCACCAGCACCACCCGGTGCCCGGCGTCCAGCCAGACCCCGCCGGGCTGCGGCTCGAAGGCGAGACCGCCGACCCGGTTCAGGACCTCGGCCAGGGGCGCGAGCAGCCATTGCAACTGCCCGGCCCCGGCGAGGCCGTAGCCCTGCTTGAGGGCCACGACCGCCAGCAGGACCAGGCCCCAGTGCCAGGACTGCAACCCGGTCCTGCACTCAGCACCGGCCATGGCGCAGCCCCCGGGCGGACCCGGCCGCCGCCGGCCCCTTCCGGTTCAGGCCCCGATTCAGGCCCCGGTTCAGGAAGGGGACCAAGAGCAACATCAGCGCCAGCCAGACCGCCTCCGGCTCCGGCATGGGGTTCGGCGCCAGGGCCAGTGCCGAGACCCCCTGGGGCAGCGACAGGGGTTGTTGGACGGTGCGGGCCCCGCCCTGCGGGTTGGCGATCACCTCATCGACGCCGACGAAGGAGGTGTAGCGGGTCAGGAGGCCGTAGCGCAGGCCCAGGCTCAGGATCGCGTCCCGGTTCGCCTCCACGCCCTCCCCCGCCTGGTCCGACAGGCGCACCAGCCGCTGCCTGGCCCAGAGCACGGGCAGCAGGCCCGCGTCCTCCCCGCTGGTGGCCTCGGCGAGCGGCAGGGCGCTGCGGTACTCACCCTGCGCCGTGCGCCCGGTCAGTTCCAGGCGGGCCTCGGGACCGGCGGCCCGGTACTTGCCGAGCACCACGATGGGGCGCTCCGCGAGCATCACCGGAATCTCCCGGGGTTCCAGATCATAGAGTTCCACCCCCTGGCCTTGGACCTCGATACCGCTCAGGAGCGGTGCATCGACGTAGCGACGCAAGCGCTCGCCGACCTCCAGGGCCGCGGCGGAGTCGGTGACCACGAAGGGCTCGCCGGCCCCGGCCTGGGCCATGGACTCGATCAGGAAGCGGTTCACCGAGCTGCCGATGCCGAAGGCGAACAGGTTGCTGTCGTTCAGGTTGCGCCGGATCAGGTCGTAGACGCCGCGCTCGGCGCTGATAAAGCCGTCGGTCACCACCACGACACTACGGGCCAGGTCCGGGGTGCGCGGCATCGCGAAGGCACGCCCCAGGGCCGCGCCGAGTTCGGTGCCGCCGCCGCCCTGCCGGCTATCCAGCGCCGTGACGGCGCGGCGGATGTTCTCCGGGGTGGCGGCCAGCGGCGCGGGCGAGAGTAGGTCCGAGCCCCCGGCGAAGAACAGAATGTTGAAGGTCTCCTGCGGGCGCAGCCCGGCGAGCAGACGGGCCATCAGTGCCCCCGCCGTCTTCAGCGGGAAGCCGTTCATGGAGCCGGAGACATCCACCACGAACAGAAACTCCCGCCGCATGATCTGCGCCGGCTCCACCCGCTGCGGCGGCTGGGCCATCAGCAGGAAGTAGTGCTCCGACTCGCGGGTGTAGGTCATGAGGCCGGAGAGCACCTGGTCGCCCGCCAGGCGGAAGCGCAGCACGAAGTCCCGATTCCCGGCCTCGGTCTCGGCGGGGTCCAGGGCGACGTGCGCCGCACGGTCGCTGTCCCAGCGGGTGGTCACCTTGTGCTGCACCACGCGCAGGTCGCGGATCGGTAACGGGCTCGCCAGGGTCACCGCGATACCCGTGTCGATGGCGGCGGGATTGCGGCCCTCCTGGTCGGTCTGCGCATAGGGGTTGCCGATCCACTTGGCGTCCGACTGGCCCGGGCCGGCATCTGCACCCGGGTCGCGGAGCGGGTCGCCGCCGTAGCGCGGCCCGACCACGGTCGGGTAGACCAGTTCGTAGATGCCCTGCTCCGGCGTCAGCAGTTCGCTGTAGTCCAGGGTCAGTTCCAGCGCATCGCCGGGCATGATGTTGGCCAGGTCCATGGCGAACACGTTGGGTCTCTGCTGGTCCAGCAGCGCGGTCCGCTTGCCCTGGGCGGCGGCCTCCTGGAAGGTCCGGGCCGCCTCCCCTTTCTCCTTGATCTCGGCCCGGATCACCCGTTCGCCGATGCGCATGGTGAGGCCATGCACCGCGGCGCGGGTGGAGCCGGGGAAGACGTAGCGGGCGTTGATCGGCCGGGTGCCGGCGTTGCCATAGCGCTGGGTCACGCGGACCTGGGCGATGGGGCCGTCGATGCGGATCTCGGCATGGCTGGACTTCAGCGGCAACTGGTCCAGGGCCGGGTCGCCGTCCGGAATCCAGAGCCGGGGCGCCAGGCTGCGGTCGCAGCCGTCGCAGTCCGCGGCCGGGACGGGGCCGGACAGCAGGCCCAGACAGACGATGATGGGAAGCAGAACGCGGTGCATGGTCATCTCCTCTCGATGGATTGGGGTATGACCAGCTTAGGCAGGGGGCGTGGGGGGCTCGTGGGGCCTCGGTGTGGAATGGATGTGGATTGTGAGGGGCTTGGGGACCAGCCGTTTCTCGATGGAGCGGGTAGGTCGGGTTAGCGAAGCGTAACCCGACGGCCACGGTGCCATGTCGGGTTACGGCGCGCGCCAGGCTCGGCGCAGATGGCAGCGTCGCAAGGGCGCGCCTAACCCGACCTACCGGCTCGGGGCACTCGGGACGCAGAGCGTCCCAGGATGCATTTCCACGCGGAGCGTGGGAACGAGCGGGCCCAGCGAGCCCCGGAGACGCCTGACTTTCACAGTAACCGCCTCGCCTCCCGCCTCCCGCCTCACTCCTCACCCCTCACCCCTCACTCCTCACTCCTCACGCCTTACGGGCAAGCTCAAGCTGGCCTCGGCGCCGCCCTCGGGGTGGTTGTGCAGGTCCACTGCCCCCCGATGCAGACGGGCCACCTCCTGCACCAGATTCAGGCCCAGGCCGCTGCCCCGCTTGCCGGTGTCGGGACGGGGCGTCGAATAGAAACGCTCGAAGAGTCGCGGCATGGCGTAGTCGGGGATGCCCGGTCCCTGGTCGCGGACGCGCACGCAGGCCCGCTCGCCATCGGCGTCGAGCACGATGGCGATGCGTCCCCCGGGGGGGCTGAAGTCGATGGCGTTGTCCAGCAGGTTGCCCAGGGCCTGACGCAGCAGGAAGCGGCTGCCCCGGACCCGCACCTGGGCCAGTTCGGCGTCCACGGCCAGCGACTTGGCGGCCAGCCAGTGGGCACGGGCCGCCAGCACCTCCTGGACCAGGTCCGCCAGGGCGACCTCCTCCACCTCCTCCAGGCGGCCCCGACTCTCGGCCCGCGCCAGGTCGAGCACCCCCTCGACGATGCGGCGCAGGCGCTCGGTCTCGGCCGCGATGTTGCTTTCCAGTCGGTGGCGACGACCGGGGTCGGTCTCTTCCGCCAGCAGTTCGACCGCGCCCCGGATGCCGGCGATGGGGCTCTTGAGTTCGTGGGCGAGCAGTTGGGAGACCTTCTCGACATGGGCCTTGCCGTCCAGTTCGCAGCGCAGGCGCTCCAGGGCCTGGGCCAGGCGACGCAGTTCGCTGCGCCCTACGATGGGGATGCGGTCGCGCCGGCCCTCGGCCACCTCGTTGGCATAGCCCACCAGACGCCGCAGGTCGCGGGTCATCCAGTAGGAAAAGCCGAGCGCCAGCAGCAGCGCCAGCAGGAACAGCCAGAGCGCGGACTCCCAGGCCTGGAACCCGGCCAGGTCGATGAAGCTCTGGAAGGAGCGGGCCGGCTTGCCCACCGACAGGACCCCCACCAGCCGCCCGTCCCGCGCGATCGGCGCGGCCACGTACATGATGGAGCTGACCTCATCGGCCGGGTCCTGCCGGGTGGTGCGGGCGCCGTACTCGCCCCTCAGGGTGCGGGCGACGTCCTGCCAACGCGAGTAGTCCCGCCCCAGGTCCGCGCCGGCACTGTCGAAGACCACCAGTCCCGTGGCATCGGTGACATAGATCCGCAGGTTCGGGTCCTCCTTCAGGACCCCGTAGATGCGGGCCTGAAAGCGGCGCTGCCGGTAGGCGCCGGCGATGGCGTCGATGCCCGCGGTGTCGAGGCGGTCGCCCGCCATGTCCCGACCGGCCAGCTCCGCCAGGAGGTTCGCGGTCTGCACCAGGGTCTCCTCCACCGACTGGCGCACGCCGGGGACCAGTTCATCGGTAAACAGCTTCATCGCCAGCAGCACGGCCACGGCCGCCACGATCACATAGCCGACGAAGAACCGGACGAAGAAGTTCAACCTGGGTCTCCGGTCCCGTCGCCGATCCCTTCCCGGATCCCTTCGCGGATCGGGACCTCGCGGATCAGGCTGTAGCCCAACCCACGATGGGTGCGGATGGGCTCCAGGTCCGGCGCCAGCAGGGACAGCTTGGCGCGCAGGGCCTTGATGTGGGTGTCGACCGAGCGCTCCAGGCTGGCCTCGGCGAGCCCCGCCGCGTCCATCAGTTCGCCGCGGCTGAAGACCCGCTCCGGCCGGGCCGCCAGGGTCTTCAGCATCAGATACTCGGCGCGGCTCAGCTCCAGCGGCACGCCGCGACAGCAGATGCGCGCCCGTTCCTCATCGACCGCGATCAGCCGCGGCGGCACGGGCGGCGCGGGCGGTGGCAGGTCGGCAGATCGGCGGCTGCGGCGCAGGATGCTCTTCACCCGGGCGGCGAGTTCGCGGGGGCTGAAGGGCTTCGGCACATAGTCGTCGGCGCCGATCTCCAGGCCGACCACCCGGTCGATCTCGTCGGTGCGGGCGGTGAGGAAGATGACGGGGATGTCCGAGAACCCGCGCAGCGTCCGGCACAGGTCGAACCCGTTGCCGTCCGGCAGCCCCACGTCCAGGATGACCAGGTCCAGGCCGCCGGCCCGTAACTGTGCCAGGGCCTCCCCGGCGAGGGCGACGTGGCGGCAGTCAAGGCCGTCGCGGGCCAGGGCCAGGATCACGTTCTCGGCGATGGAGAGGTCGTCTTCGACCAGCAGGATGGTGGCGGTCATGTCGCAGGTCCGGTTCGATGCCCGTCCAAGCCCGGTCGGCGGCCCGATCCTTCGGACCGCCGCCCTGGCCCCACGCCCCGGGTTCAGGGCATCGGCTCAGGGCATCGGGACGAAGCGCACCGCGTCGGCCGAGGACCAGAGCCCGGTGCCGCCCGGGTGGGCCAGGGTCACGGTGGCCGCCCCGGCATTGAAGGCGTAGGTCCCGAGCAGGTTCCACTTGCCGCCGTTGACCTTCTGATCGACGGTCACGGTGCTGGTGCCCGCCGCCGTAGCGATGGCGTAGGGGGCATTGGAAACCCGGTTGCCGGCGGCCCCCCACCAGGCATAGACGGCGTAGTTGCCGGCGGCGGTCAGGTTGGCGGTCCAGGTGGCGGCGTTGCCGAGCGTGGCGTTGACCAGGGAACTGGCAGCGTACTCACCGCTGACGCTGGACTCGTTCCAGGTCCCGACCTTGCTGAAGCCCGCGTCCAGGTTGTCCACGATCACCTCGGTGCCCACCGGGGGCGGCGGCGGGGGTGGCGGGGGGGGCGGCGGGGGCGGAGGCGGCGGTGGGGGCGGATTGCCGCCACCGCTGCCGCTGCCGGTGTCCTGAGCGGCAAACAGGTCGAGCAGGGGCTGGTTGACGGCATCCGGGTCCGGATAGCCGTAGATGTTGGTGTAGATCCCGAAGGCGCTGCCGTGCCAGGTCCAGATCTGGCCGGAGGCGCCGTACTCGGCCATCAGGTCCAGGGTGTCGGCGATCCAGGCCAGGCCGCCGCGCTCCGGGGTGAAGTTGCGCGGGCTCTGACCGAACTCGCCGATATTGATGGGGACGTTGTGGTCGATGGAGAACTGGAAGCCGTAGGTCAACAGGCTGTCTTCCAGGAAGTCCCGGTCATAGGGGGTGTCGACCACATAGGATTTGTTGTTCTGGAGTTGGAAGCCCAGGGCCCCGGTGCCGCCGGTGGCGTTGGTCCCCTTGATCCAGCCGGAGATGCGGTAGCTGTAGCCCTGGCGCCCGGAGAAGTCGAGGTTGGGCAGCTTGACCAGGTACTTGCCGTTGGCGTTGGAGATGCTGACGCAGGCGCTACCGCGGTGGCCGGTGCTCTCGATCACCCGGCTGCCGGTGGTCCCGGACAGGCGCTGGGTAGTGGTCAGGCTGGTGTAGGACAGGAAAGGCTCATAGGTGTCCAACAGGTACCAGGTGCTGGGCTTTTTCTCCGGATCGACGTTATGCACCACCCGCACCAGGTTGCCCGAGGGGTCGTACTCGGTGACCTGGAAGTCGTCGAAGGTCACCTTGCCGCTGTTAGTGGTGGCGATGAACACCGGCACCACGCGGATCACGTTGGGGCTGTTGAGGGTGAACAGGGCGCCCTCGTACCAGGTCCAGGGGGTGGTGCCGGTGGGGATGGGGGGGTTCTCCCACAGGGCCCCGGCGGTGGTGTCGTTGGTGTAGGGCAGGACGGTGGAGGTCGAATCCCCGTAACGCATATTGGAGTCGCCATTGCCCCCGCCATAGCTCAACTGGGACGAGGCCCGCCAGAAATCGTAGTGGTGAAAGTCGTAAAGCACATTGGGGTCGGTCAGCAGCGGCGGGACCTCGCAATCACTGGCGAAGCAGGTCTGCACCTGGACCAGGTGGCGGCTGTTCCGGGTGCGGATGGCATTGACCAGGGTCTGGATGTAGGCGGTGTATTGGGCCTGGTTGGACGGCAGGGCCTCGTTCATGAGGTCGAAGCTCGCCACCGTCGGTTCATTCTGGTAGCGACCGGCGATCTCGGTCCAGAGGGCGCGCAACCGGTCCTGGCAGGACCCGGTGCCGCTGCCGCCGGTCCAGAAGGTCCCGGTATAGCCGTTGCTCTGATAGCCGCACTGGGCGTGCATCATGGACAGGGTCAGGCGTACCCCGGCCTGGCGGGCCCAGAGGATTTGCTTGTTCAGCCAGTCCCAACCCTCCTGCTTGTAGACGTAGGGGGCGGCGTCGTCCTCGAACATCAGGTACCACAGGTTCAGGCGCACGACGTTCATGCCGGCCGCGGCGACGGCGGCATAGTCCTCCTGGTCGAAATTCTTGTCCCCCAGAATGGTGTCGATGGACTCGCCGGTGTCGCCATAGGCGGTGAAGTTGGTCCCGAGCAGGCGCAGGGGTGCGGCCGGGTCGCCCACCACCAGGTCGCGCCCGGCGGCATGCACATAGTCCGTGTCAGGCCCCCCGGCGGGGGTGTAGGCCACCGGCGGGGTCAGGCTCAGGTCATCGACGAAGATGTCCACCCCGGCGGTCGGGCTGTTGACATAGACCTGGACCTGGGTCGCGGTCCCGGTCGGCTTGAAGCGGTAGTAGCCGCCGAGCTTGACCCACTTGCCCGCGGGCAGGGTGCGGGAGTCCAGGGTCGTATAGCGGGTCCCGCTGCCATCGACCTTCTTCACCCCCAAGGCCACGGCGATGGGCCCGCCCTGGCGGACCCTTACCCAGGCGCGCAGGTCGTAGGCGGTGTTGGCCTGGACCTTGTCCAGGATGTTCTGGGCAATGCCCATGTAGGTCGAGGTGCGCCCGGAGATCAGGGCCGACTGGGCCCCGCCGTGGATCGCCTCGGTGCTGGGGGCGATCAGGGGATTGCCGCCGTAGCCGATCCAGCCGGTGGTGCCGTCCGGGGGTTCAAAGCCCGGGCTGACCAGCAGATTGAGCGCCAGGACGGTCGAGCTCAGGGCCAGCAGGCCCAGCGCGAGGAGGGGTCTCTTGGGCATCATTGGAGCCTCCATTGGGGACTCTTCGGCGGCTGCCGGTCCGTCGCCGCGTCGGCGGCACCGCACCGGTTGGGAGGTAGCAACAATAGAGTATAGCCCACGGGGGAAAAAGGGCGGCACCCGGTGTCCGGTAGGTCAAGGTCGACGCCAAGCGTCGTCGTAGGGTGGACAAGCATAGCGCCGTCCACCAGCGCCGGCACGCGATTCGGTGGACTGCGCTATCGCTTGTCCACCCTACGGGCTTGTCCACCCGACGGGCGCAATCGCGATCAAGGCCTCGGCAAGGAGGCCGCAATCCAGTGCGCGTTTCGCCCGACGCGGCCGATCGCCAACCTGAAGCCGCCCCGTTTCAGCGCCGATCGAGATTTGCAGGCAAAATGCACGAAAGCCCCTCGCCCACAGGACCCACTGGTGACCCAAGCCCCCGGCATCGCGACCCTGCCAACCCCCAGGACCCAGGCGGAGACCCGCTTCATCGGCTTGATGGCGGAACTCTTCCAACTCGACGAGGCGCAGTCGCTCGACTTCGGGATCTACCGCGCGGATCATCGCCTTCCTCGCGGCCCTGGAGGACTTCCAGAAGGCGCTGTGGGAAAAGAAGAAGCTGGTCCTTGCGACGCGCTACGTCATCACCCTGGACCGGCTGGATCGCCACGCGCCGGCCTGGCTGGCGGGGCAGATCGACAGCATCGTCGCGGGCCAGCACGCGGAGTGGCGCGCGCTCGGGCTCGGTGACTACCCGGACGCTGACGCGTGCCGCCGCACCACCCCGGGCGACCTCCTGACCAGCCCCACCACGCGCTATCTGCCGCTCCCCGTGGACACCAGCAACTTCCCGGTCGCCTTCAAGTGGTCCCTCTTGGATGCGGTGACCACGGCGACCCCCTTGGATCAGGCGCTGGACGGCATTGCAATCCACTCGGACAACTGGCAGGCGCTCAATCTGCTGCGGGAGAAATACCGGGAACGGGTCAAGTGCATCTACATCGACCCGCCGTACAACACGGGCGGGGATGGCTTCGCGTACAAGGATTCCTATCAATCGGCCTCCTGGCTGGCCATGATGGAAGACCGGTTGCGCCTGGGTGCGGAAACCCTGCAATCCACCGGGGTCCTGTTCTCCAGCATCGACCAGAATGAATATCCCCGCCTGCGCACCTTGCTGGAGCGCACCCTGGGCTCAGGCAATGCCCTGGGCACCATCGTCTGGAAGAACGTCACCGACAACAATCCCACCAATATCGCCGTCGAGCACGAGTACGTCGAGTGCTTCGCCAAGCACCGGGGGATGCTGGAGTCGGAATGGAAGAACCCCTATTCGGATGCGAAAGACCTGCTGATTGAGCTTGGGCGGGAGTTGCTTGACCGGCACGGCGACACCCCCAGGTTGCACAACGCCTATCAGGAATGGCTAAGAACCAACAAGGTGTTCCTCGGCCCACTCGAAGGATACAAGTTTATTGACGGTGGGGGCATCTACGCCGGCAGTCGCACTGGAGGCGATGATCGTACCGCGGGTCAAGAAGGTCGCCTTCGCGGTGGACTGGTTGAAGGGACGCCCGCTCGGCGAGGATGGTCCGGGCACCTTCGTGCGGGTGCAATCGTTCGAGCAGTACGCAGACAGCCTGGAGAACCTGGACACGGACCCGATGACGGGCGACACCGCCGCCCCCCCTTCGAGGACGCGGCGCTCGCCCTGCGCTACCGCCTGGACCGCGCCTCCCACGGTCTTTACTGCGGAATCGAGCGCTTCGGCTCGCCCTTCGGCTACCAGTTGCGGCAGGCGGACGGGGGCGGCGAGGCCAAGGCCTGTGAGGTGGACCTGGTGGAGAGCCTCGCCTACCTGCTCGGCTTGGACATCGAGCGCCTCTACCGCGAACCGCTCGGCGTGGTCCTCCTGGGCCGCCGCCGGCGCGGGCAGACGGTGGGCGTCTTCTTCCGCGAATGCGCCGACCCGGGGTCGGCGGACTGGGTGGCCGCCAAGTTGGCACAACACCCCACGGACCGGGTCTACACCAATGACCCGGCCGCCCTGACCTTCCCGGGCGGCGAACGGCTGGAGGCGATCGAGGCCGCCTTTGCGCTGCAATTCGGGAGGCGCTAGTGCCCTGTTCCATCGCGTGTTGCATACCGACCCCAAGGGGGTCGAACATACCAGCCCAGGGCAACGCCCTGGGATCGCGTTGTTTATCCGGCCTAGCCCTGAAAGGGCGTGACATAAAGGCGGGGCTCCTTATGTCACGCCCTTTCAGGGCTAGGGTCCTGATA
>Ga0247837_1006884_pt1 | contig 15575 bp, 11 predicted proteins | sample LaCtaG_2_FD_187115 | JGI IMG/M metagenome (GOLD analysis project Ga0247837, IMG submission 187115) | Freshwater microbial communities from meromictic Lake La Cruz, Castile-La Mancha, Spain - LaCruzMarch2015_14.5m | ecosystem: Environmental > Aquatic > Freshwater > Lake | place: Spain: Castile-La...
TGTACGGCTTTTAATACAGCCTTATATTTTGATTTTCGGTGCATTGACTGAACCTTAGTTTTCTGAAGAAACGTATCGATGACATATACAAGAATTGCTTCGAGTTCTTACATAAATTGGGCGACTTTGATGAAAGTTCCGCAATTCAAATGCGAATTCTCCTCGAATATTCGCAGATATATAAAATTTTCATACATCGTAACTGGGACATAGCGGGGCAAAGATGTTACAATTCAGTGCCTTCCTTCGCTGCAGCGGTAAGTGTATATGACCCGACAGCGGTGGACTTCCATCTTTGCAATGGGCAGTCTGCTGGACAGCTCCCCCGGTGTGCCCGACAAAGACCGCATCGCCGAACTCTGGATCGAGAAAACGCACTACTTCCCAAGAACGACCTACGCAACCTTCCAATCCCACGTCCTGCCTATCGCCGAAAGCGAATTGACGGCTGACCAGAAGGTAATATACGAAGATCCAAAGCTGACGGAGTACAGTCGAGCCCGACTGCGGCGGTTCGACTACTGGGCGAGGGCCTGCTCAACTGCGGTTACAGTCATTATCCCCTGGGAAGTCTCGAGAGCAGCCACCAGCTTCCGGCTCTGGAAGTCCTTCGACCCGGAAGGCCTGAACTACATGAACAAATACGTGCTTCTCCTGGCCCTGTGCATCTACCTCCCGCTCTACCCCTTCACTTCCTACCTCAGCACGCACCTGCCCATCTTCAACTTCAGCAATGCACTGACTTCGGATTTCCGCAATGAGCAACTTTCCTTCTACAGGAAGCGCCTGTTGGAAGCGAGGCCGGACCTGCTCACCCGCAAATACGAAGTCAGCAGACTTATGACTTTCGACGATGTGCAGCTGCAGAAGCCGCAGGAGCTCTCGATGGACCCTGACACGCAGGCTACTTAGATAGACTTCGCATTGGAAAGCGGGCATTTGGCATTTCTCAGGATTTCCGGGTAGAGGCGGTATGGAATTCAGGACTTCTTTGTTCAAGGAACCATACGAAGTACTAGCGGATGCGTCGACTGTGGGACATAAGGACGATTTGGCAGGCGAATAGAGCTTTTGGACATGCAGTTGGACGGAGGCGACGCTTTTCACCTACGACTTTCAGACTAGTGGAAAAGACCTGCCAAAGCTGACGGAGCCTGCAAATAGACAGCGCAGACCCTAGTCTCTGCCGTGCACCAATCCGCAGCCTTTGCAGGGCGAAAACATCCATCTGGCCTTAGGCGCTAGGTCCTAATAAGCACTGCCTCTGGTGATTTCAGCGTTTTGGCAGCTTGGAAGCCTGTAGTGGTTCTTCAAGTCTGGAACTTCCCACTAATATACGCGTTTTGAGGGTGGGATGCGCCAAGCCCTGTTTTTGCACCTACCAGTCTGCCTGACTATGTGCAGCTTCCATCCCAATAGTGAATTTCGCCAAGCCATGCTTTATCTCTTTCATACAGCGGTATGCTGCTTCTCTGTGGGGTGGAAAGGTTATAATAGACATGGCGAGTCCAAGTCTCCGGGACGTTCTCCTGAATCCCACTTGCAGCCTGTGCCAAATGAACGAAGCCTGTTACTTCTGCAAGTGCGCAGTTACCACTCTCCTCTGCAGGGACTGCTTCCCGCACCACCAAGGCAAGGACCCTGCCGCCTACCATCAAGCAGAGTCCATCTCAGCCTGGGGCCGAAATCAAGAGGACTATATGCAGAAAAGCGAGGCGCTGGCCAAGGCAGTAGCAGAGCTACGGAGGAATGTGGAGCGGGCGGAGCAGTGCTCTACTGAATTCGCCGATTTGATGCAGAACTGCATCAACTACTTGTCTGAGTACCGCACTTGGTGGCTGCAGCAACTCCACACAGAGAAGGAAGAACTGCGTTCAGCCATTGAAACCGCAGTCCAAGAAGTCACTACCTGTCTAAATCAGGGAGTAGAGCCTGGGAGTGCACTGGCACAGGCGATGTGGACTGGGCCTATTGAGGGCTTGGAGGTGTTCAGGTACGCTGTGAGTGCGCCGGACTTGAAGAGTCTGTGTGAGAGCTGGGCGTCCTACCAGAACAACCTAAAGAGCATCTCCACTCGTTCCCTCCACAGACCTCTCCCAAAGCCCCAATCAAGCCTTTCCCCTCCTTCCAGCGACTTATTCGCCTCTATCGCCTTCAGCAAGCTGCAGCTCTACAACCTCCACTCTCATCAAACGACCAAACACCCGCTGCCTGTGAACTGGACAGGCGGCGAAAGCTACCTCCCACTGAATGAACAGACTTTGATGTGTCTAGGTGGAGACCCAGCCTCTACGAATGTATATGAATTGAGTCTGTGTTTCCTTCAAATTGCACCTTTTCCGGGTTTGTCGGTGCCGAGGAGGAATGCGGGAGTGGTCAGTTCGCGGAATTGGGTGTATGTATTTGGGGGGGATCCGCCCGTTTATAGGGATTGTGAGAAGTTGGGGCTGGGAAAGAGACAGTGGGTGCGGATTGGAGGGATGAAATATGGGCGATCCTGCTTCACTCCCTGTGCCTTCCAAGCCCTCATCTACCTCCCCTGTCCCTACACAACTCCCATCATCGAAACCTTCAACCCCGAAACCGAGTCTTTCTCCTGCCTGCCCATTCAGCTCCCTCCCCAAATGACCCTCCACTGTGCATCAGTGGCCTTCATAGCTAACAGCGAACTCTGCATTTTGACAAATGGACAGCAAATGGCCCTGTGGAAGGTTGAAATTGAAGGGGAATTTCGCCTTTTTGGGACGAACAGGGGCTGCTGCAGCAGTCAGGTGCCTTTGGTGGTGGGCTCGGTCGTGTTTATTGCTTGCTTTGGGAGAGTGGAGAGGTTTAGTTTGGAGAATTATGCGTTTATTCAGGACTATATCCGGGCTTATTAGCTTAAATTGTGGGTTTGCGGAGTTTAGCGTACATCCATAGAAAAGCCCTCAGAAACCACTTTGTCTTGCGCAGTTTTCGATTTACAGAGTTGCGGATGAAGGGAAAATCTGTTGTCTATTCAGTTCCACTTTAGTAGATATGTCTGACTAACACTCGCTAGAGGGAAGGTCAATCCCAAAAACCTGAAAAAGACGACTAATTGCGAATTTTCAAGCTGCTTCTTATTTTCCAATCCCGCCTTCAGACATCACAAATATCAGAGAATAGGCATTTCCTGCTCTGCAAAGCCACTTGCAGGTCTATTACTGATAGTAATGAAGCGAGTGAGTTCTTGCCCGTAGCAATAATCCCTCTATTTATACACTTCACACATACAAGACGTTCCTCTGTATAGTGCTAATTCTCCACTTGCTCCAGACTTCCAATCCTTCCTATCTACATGTAGTGAATGGCTTTAAGTAAGAACTAGACGAAGTCTAGACTGTCTTCAAAGATGTGCACCTGCGTTTTACCTTCCACGTCGCTGGGCACTTGGGCTATTATTGCCAAGGGCACGTGATGCAGGACACAGTAGGCGACCAGACGAGAGTCCAGACTGATGTCTTGCAGCAGCATTAGCGCTTTCGTGTTCTTTGGCAAGGTCTGCGAGTTGTCAGTGTCGGTCAGTATGACGAGAGCGGCGGGTAGGTCGCTGGGTACTTGCGCGAGGCGCGAAAGCAGTAGGACCTTGCCTTGGGCCGAGCCAGGCAGAATAGGCAAATAGCGCGGGTGATGCGCACAAGAGTCCAGCAGCGAAAGCGTGTGAATTAGAGTGGGCAAGAGCAAGCGGGTGTACTTCTGACTGATGCTCTGTAGCAGGTCTGAGAGACATAGGGGATCCGCACTCAGTACATCTTCGGCGGCGTAGCGAGCTGACCACCTGAGTATCGTCCGAAGCAGGTCCAAAAGCAGACTTTTAACAGGCTCAAGACTGTCCTCACTCAATGCCTCAGCAGCCCGCCATACAGAATCCAACTCCTGGCAATAGGACCTACTGGCCTCCGGACACACCGAGGACAGCTCCAGCGCCTCCAACACTAGAGACAGGCGGTGCAACTGCGGCAACAAACTCGCTTCCAGCGGGAACTCAGTGATGTAGCGCATGACCAGTTGCTCGAGACATACATCGTAGAGGAGTAGCAGGCAAGGAGTGGAGGACCGGTCATGTAGCTTCCGTAGGCTGCGTCTGACGGAGTTGAGGACTAGTGTGCGGGTGGTGCTTTCCTCGGGGGCCTGCGATACATTCAGGAAATCCAGTAGAAACTCACAGAGTTCGTCGGAGTGGCAGCCTAATGGCACTCTGCCGGACTCTACTAGACTTCGGTCTAGGACTCCGTGCATTAGTTTCCAAAAAGGCAGACTGCATCGGGCCATGCAGGACAGTATGTCTCGCACGACTGGTTCGATTTCTTCTGTGGACCAGCCTACAAGTGCCTCTGTGAGCCGGAGCAGTAGCTCGAGGGCCTGCTTGGACTCTGTCTCCGCTCCTGTGGCTTCCCAGTGTCTGAACAAATATGCAGCACAGAGAAAGTCCTGCAACGTCGGTTGCTTGCCTTCGAAAAATTGACATAGCGCATGCAAATGGTCGTACAAACTGCCCGCCTCACTGAGGTTGGCTAGGAGAGGAAGGCTGCGCACACTCACTAGATGCATTCCACTTGCTTCAAACTGGTCATTAACCGTGCAAGTCAGCTGCTTTGAAAAGGCAAAATGCACTTCCAGCTTCCTATTGGGGATTTTCCGCTCCCAGATAGGCGTCCCGTTCTAGCTACCACTTACACTTTCCAGACATACATACTTGTACTCCAACACTAACGTTTTGCCGTTAGCAGCAACCAGCACCTCCGCACTGGTCCAGACCGGGTAGCTCTGTTTGTCTGTCCGCAGCGCTAGCTTGCGGTCCAGTCCCCACATGCCCAGTTCCTGCGCGTTGCCCACCAGTCCAATGGTGCAGCCGAACTTCGTGCAGGCTCTCACTTGGAAGGTCACTCGCAGGAAGTTTGAGGCCGGGGGGGAGTCGGAGAGGTGGGAAATCAAGGGCCAGGACAGAGCTACAGGCGACTCAGGCGTGCTGTCAAGAGAGATATTGGTGCTCAAATGAGAAAAGTGATGCGAAATCCTCTTCCAAGCCTGGTCCGAGTGCCTCTTCTTCCCATCTCTTTCCACCATTTCCATATTACTACAGCTTCACCTGCTTCCGCACCCGTCAGCCAGTGCTCCCTGGCTCTGTCTAGCCTGTGCTATACCTGCAGTAGGTCAGGGAGGGCTCAATCTGCTCTTTTCAAGTCAGGTTAATCGTCAGTTTGTTGCATTTATTCCAATTCGAGTGCTTTGTGGACGTTGTTGCAGCTGCAACTTGGTGCAGTGACTACTGAGTGCACTGGCTGAAAGGAGTGGGTTTCGATACAGATAGGGCTTCTGTGTGCCTGACAATGCTGGCTGGAGGCAGACTAACATCCAATGCAGCTTTCGGAAGTGGATGCTAGACGGCTGCCTTATTATATCAGTCCTAGCGTTGTAGCCATGCCCTGCACCAACTCTCCCAGAGAGCCTAACGTGCAACAAGCCTCAAAGGATGCGAACTAGCACAGAGAAACGGCGGCCCAGCAAATAGTGGCAGTTTCGCTTTACCAGAAACATTAAAGTCTCCACACGGAAATTGCCTCTTCCTCGTAGCCTGGTCCTGCAGCTGCGGGGATTAAATGGTGGACGGTTATAAAGAGTATGGCGCAAATCAAGCAAAAGTACTGGGCTCTGCCCTTCTGCAGTTGCTGCGAAGAGCCGGCGGCCGTTTTCCTGATCCTCTGCTTCGGTGTCTGCGGCTTCGCTTGCACCCAGGCCATGGCTCTTAGCAAGGTGAAGAGCCAGTCCCCAACGCCCTTCATGGGCTGCCTCAACGCCCTCTGCTGCTGTTGCTTTGGCGCAGCTGCGAACCGCTCCGCCATCAGAGCCGCTGCGAATATCCCGGTGGAGTACTGGCCTGACTGCGTGGTGTACAGCTCCAACCAATGCTGCTGCTGCATGGCTGCTCAGGAACTCCACGAAGCCAAGAAAGTCCAACATTAGCTAAGCCGGCTAACATAATGCGGGTCTTCTTCATGGGAATGCCTGGAGTGGGCAAGGGCACCTTCGCCAGGCTGTGAGTCGTACTCAGTCTTTCCAAGGACTTGCGCATTCCTGTGGTCACCATGGGCGACGAAATCCGGGCAGTGGTGAAGACCAAGGCAGAGGACCAGTCGTTCTACTCAGAACTGAAGCTTTTGGTGGGGCAGGGCAAACTCATTAACGACGGAATTGCCTTCGCTATCCTGAAGAACAAGCTTAAGGCAATGGACACGGCCACTGGAGTACTGATCGATGGCTATCCCAGGACTCTGGCGGAGGGGGAAATGTATGACTTGGAAGGCTTGCAGCAGGGTTTGATGGTGCATATACAGCAGGATGAGGAGGTGATTCTAGCGAAGTTGCTGGGGAGACGGGTGTGTGAAGGCTGCGGGGCGAACTTTAACGTCGCGGACGTGACTTCTCAGGGGTATCATTTACCTCCTCAGCTCCCCAAAGTCGAGGGAAAGTGCGACCACTGCGGAGGGAAGCTAGGCCTGCGCAAGGACGACACCAAGCGAGTGATCAAGAGAAGGATGTTCGAGTTCAATGTGAAGACGCTGCCTTTGGAGGCCTTTTACCGCAGCAAAGGACGCTTGCTGGCGTACTCCGCAGTGAAGGGAGTAGCTGGGTATCCAGAGCTGCTGGAGCAGGTGAAGGCGAAGTTAGCGAGTTTAGGCTAGTTTTGCCTAGGCTCGCTGTATAAGTGTGGGCGATTTGGACTGTAGCGCTTCCTTTATGCATTAGCTAACAGCTGCATTTCCGGTGAAATTCAATGATTTGGCTGATTGCATACAATCAGATACATAGCCGAATGCAGCTTGCAGCTGAATAACCCGCTGTCCTGGATAAGTCAAGTATATATTCCGCCTCAGTCCTATTATATAGCGATTCCCCAGGAATGGAAGGAGCGTTTCTGACCGAAGTCCTTGAAAGACACGCCCGACACCACTCCTCCGGCCTGCCCCCTTCCCCAGTCCAAGCCGGCATTCTGTACACACACAGAGCCAGCATTTCCAAGGCTATCGAGGTAGACGCTCGCAGACACTCCCAGGAACTGGACGCGCACACTCACCAGCAACTCCACAGAGTGCAGTCGGCGTATGTCCGGGAGCAGGCGGAGCGGGAACAAAGGAGGTATAAGAAGGTGATAAGGGAAATAACGTATGACATGCCGGAGGGGTACTATGACCGAATGCCGCTGCGGCCGGGACTCGCCTTCTTTAAGGCGTTTTTGCCGGAAGAAGGGCAAAGTGAGGTGAAAGTGCAGGTCAGACTGCCGAGGTCAATACTGATTTTCGAAGATGTATATGAAGTGGAGCCGCAAGGCCTCGATTCCCTCATAACTGACCACTTCAAAATGAGTCACTTCTACAAGCAACTCCACAAGCAGGACCAGCCCATAGTGCCAGTAGCAGTCCGCAGGACTCCAGAAACCTTCACAGACTCTAAATGCGCCCTACTAAACTCCCCTGAGCTATTCGAAGCTCTATTCAAAGCCCAGCTTCCCACTGTAGGGATGTTCCAAGAGCTTCTGCCTATAGCTAGTGGAAAGCCAGCGATTACCAGACTATTCTACGTGACTTCCACACGAATAGCCAAGGCGAGTCGGTCCTATCAGATAACCAGCAGTTCGCAAGGGATCCTCGAAAGCCCTATGACCAAACACATAGTGTGCACTGACTCCTTATCCCACTTCGAGGTATTCAAGCAGTCGGGACTAGCACTCAAACGGTCCACTGCCAACGGAGCCCACTTAGTTGCCTTTCTCGAGTCTCGGCTGAGGGTGAAGTTCGAGGAAATTGTGCTGGACTGGGTGGAAACCGGGGAGGAGTGCTGGCTGCTAGGGTGCAAGGGGTTCAGACTGGATCTGCAGATGCTGTCTGCGCGGGAGTTGCGGCTGCAGGCGGAAACTGCGGACCCGCAAGCAGCCGCTCTACTCCGCAAAGCCACAATTGAGGAGCGTCTAGCCCCTATGCACTGCAAACTCTGCCTCCTCCCAGTGCAAACCTCCGAAATGGAGCACGTCCTTCCCTTCAAACTCCTCCTCGTCTACAAACACCACATCGCCCGCAGAGGCAAATCCGTCCTCGACCTCAGCCACTTGCGGGTGAATACAGTGGACTACTTAAGTCACTGGGTCCGGATTTGCGATATATGTCATATGCTGGTCCTGGCTGAGTACGACTTGTTTGAAACGGAACAGCGCATTGGAAGTCTGCTGAATGTGCCGATGCGGCCGCCGGAAATAATGGGGAATCCAGTGTATAAGTACCCGAATTTCCTACCCGGGAATCTGCTACAGTGGAGAATATTGCTGCAATTGCAGGAAGTTGAGTGGGAAAATGTCGGCTGGGAGCAGCTTTACATGCATTTTTCCCTATTGGGTCAGGTGTTCACCTTCAACTCCACACTGAAGCCGGACCCTTTCCAGCCCAGCACTCTCAACTGCGCACGGCTTTTCACCTATTTCTCCACTCGAGATAAGGCTTCCATCGACTACATGCGTTCTCTCCCTCTACATATACGGTTGACCCGGCTTTCTACCTGGTCGCATCCTGTTCTTGCGGGGTTTTGCCGTCCTTTAGGCGTGTTTTCCTCTTTAGTTGCCCAAGAATCCGACATAGTTTCGTCTTTAATGCTGCCGCTGTACAAGGAACATGAAATAGTGGGTAGACTGCGGATATCCGTCGGCCACACCTGTGACCAGCCCGTGCATATCCGCAGTCTGCAGACCAATATAGAGCGCATGGGGCCGCTGTATGTACCTGAAGCCACCTTCATGCCGGGACAAGAACTGCCTCTGTCCTGGTTGGAAGCGCTTGGGAGCTGCACAGCAGCAGGGAAAACGGTGATATTGGACGACTATGAGGAACTGGAAAGACAGTATCAGCCACTGCTATCGGAAAGACAACTGCACTCAGCTGCTACTTCCTCTACCAAGGTATTGCACTTGGGAGTGGATTTGGACCCTTTGCGGACTCCTATATGTAGAGTGCGCGGCTCTCCGGTGACTTCGAGGGCTGTGTCTGTGCGCTGTTTGTCCCTACCGCGGGCTTATTCCAGGCCGACTTCCAAAGAGCCGCTGAGTCGCAGGGCCAGCAACTACTCCACTGCGGCTTCTTCCAGAGTGCTATACAGTACAGACAGGTACACCCACCTCAAAACGCCCACTTTCCTGCCTTCCCGACTTGTCACTGCTCCTCAGTCGCCCGCGGACTCCAGTATATCGCAGGAAGACGAGGGCGAGTCGAGCAGCAGTATGCAGGCTTTGGAGGGACTCATCCCCGGGGATATCGGGGAAAGGTGGGAGCCGGACCTGGGAGAGGCAGTGGAGGGGTATTTGAAGCAGAGGAAACTGCACTCAAATAGGCCTGTTTCTTCCTCAACTAAGCTGGTGAAGCGGAGAACTAGGTCGAAGGCGACTTTGCCGACCAGTCAAAGACAGCTCATCCGAGCCTACTCGCATACCTAGTGTAATACTAGTTGTCTATTGACTCCGCGTCCTTCGAAATGGGAATCATCTCCACATTCTTCCCCTGCGTCAGTTGCTGCATCGCCCCGCTTTTCATCTGGTAATCCGCACTCCAAACGATGTAAGTGCAGTAAATGTCCACCGCCACCTTTTGACACAGGACCACCAGCAGCGTAATCACTCCACAGGTGTAGCTGGAGTCGCTGCAGTACAGGAAGGAAGTCGCAGGGGAGTAAATGCTGATAAAGAAGGTTTCGAAGCACTTGTATAGGAAATAAACGTGGAATTTGTCCACGTCGTCCTGTCTCAAACCAACCAGGCCCACAATAGCGAACGGCAGAGCCAGAATAGACGTGCAGTTGCCTATAAGCGTGACCGTGACTTCAAAGAACTTGCTCGCGATCAGTCCATTGAGCAAAATCAGCAGTAGAGACTCGAGCGTATAGAGCAAAGCCAGCACTATGTCGCAGGCTAGGACCAAGGTGCAGGCTGTGTGCAGGGACAACAGGCCGCAGAGAATCCGGTCGCTGGGCTGTGCGAGGAAGTTGAGAAATCGGGGAGGGAACCTGGAATCCGCCATATGATTACTGTGAGTCTGAGTTCAAGTCACAAAGCAGTTTTCGGCTTCTAGTAGTGGATTTGGCCCTTAGGATACATATAGGACTGGGTTTCAGCCTCGAAAAAACACATAGCAGTATATTGTAGACCAATGCGAATGCTAAATAAGCGCTAATCGTCCTTCCTAATCGACGCATATCCGCATATCACTACTTTGGATGCATGTAATGTCCCTAATGTGCAATTTAGCCCGACACTTGCAAGCCTTAATAGCTATGTATAGGAAGTTGCATCAAGTGGACGCTCAAAGACATGCCTTCTCCAATGTCAAGGAAACAGCCAGTTCTCAGAGACATAACTCGACTTATCTAAGTCTACTCGGTGAGCTCATTCGCCAAACGATCCAGCGAGCTGATAAACGCATCCGCGCTTTCCCGGGCCTGCGTAGTAGTGAGAGTAGACAGTGCAGTCCGCAAGGACTCCTTGATGCAGTTCAGCTCCTCTACGAAGTTAAGCCGCGAGCAGATTTCCTTCAACTCCACACACTTCGCCTTCACTGTGTCCTGCGCTTTCTGCAAGAGTGTCTCCGCTTTCCTCAGTTCAGCGTCTGTGCTTTGGAGTTTTGTTTCGATTTCCGCTTTTTTATTTCTGATTTCGCCAGATGCGGCTTCAGCTTGTTTCTTCTTGTTGAAGATAGCGTCCTTTTTGTATTGAATTTGAAGTTCTTGGGCGCGGTATTCCTCCGAGTTCCTGGATGAATTGGCGAGTTGGGCCTCAAGTGTCCTGAGTTCATACTGAGCCGCTTGCACCTGATTCTCCAAACCCACAACATCCCTCTCAAGTTCCCTCACTCTATCAGTCTGCAGCTCGTATTCCGCCTTTTTGTAGTAGTCGACATCAGTTTCCCACACACTCTTTTCCACCAGTTTATACATTTCGTGGATATGCAGTTTATATGAGCAGTCGCATTTCCTGCATAGGTCATTTCCCGTGCTCGCGCACCCTCGGAAAATGTGATCTCCCCTTACATTTGTGAAAGCAAGGCCGCACCTCTCGTGGCAAGTCTTGTAGCAGCCTCGACAGAGGGTATTATGGTAGCTGGTGTAGACAGTTTCTTTATAGGTCCTCCGGTCTTGGGTTGTGTAATTGGAGGCGCTTTGTGCATGAGTTGCGACGCCGGTGTGTTTGGCTTGAACATAGGAGTACATACTTTCCGCTTGGCTGCGGGTGGCTGCACTAGTTTCCTGATGCTGTAAAAGCTGAAATAAGCCGTCGTGGGCTGAAGCCTTGACTTCCTCTCGAGTAAGTTTGGACTCGGGGGTTGACCTCTGGCTTTTCAGCTCTGTAAGGACTTCAATGAGAGTTTGCTGTTTCTGAATTTCCGCCGAAGCCCGCAAAATGTGACTAATTATCGCATTTCTGCTTCCCACTACTTCCTGAAATACTTCAGTGAATTGAGGACCTAGTTGGTCAATGAAGTCCACTATTTCCTTTATTCTCTGCATAGACAGCTTCCAGCTAAGTTCTTGTTGTTCCCGGTCCTCTTCATCCCAGTCACTTGGAGGAGAGCAGAAAGCGGAGTTGTCCATCACAAAGGTCCTTTTGGGAAAGAAGGGGAGGGATGATTCGTTGAAGTTTTTCCCACCTTTTTGGCAGTTAGTGTATATGACAATCATGTCGTTGAGAAAGACATCAGAGTAGTTCCCCGATATCCGTTGCAGAGCGTTCCGCAGGCTAATTGTAAGTCTGGATGCCGACCCATTGATAATCAAAACAATAGCGTGCAGTTTCCCAGCCTGGCTAGCAGCTGTTAAAATCGTATTGATGGAGTTGTCGTCTACATGTTCAGTCGCAGAGTTGGAGGTGTCACTCAGTCCCGGGGTATCGATGAATCTGAACATCGCTTTATCTCTACGGAAGGAGTAGGTAATGCAGCTTCTTGTTTGACTGCCAGTCACATCGTCCAGGCTGGCTTCACTGTGATTCTCAAACCCAGTTACATTCGCAGTTCTGTAGATTTTATTGGGAATCACGACTTTGAGCTTACTCAGACTTCCCTGGAGGAAGTAGTTCGCCAGGTAGTTGACGAAAGTGGACTTCCCTGTTCCTGTTTCCCCGATTAGCAGCACCACTCTGCTTTTCTTTGAGTCACATGTCTGGATTTCTTCAGTGGTGGAAGTATGCGCCCCTGCAGAGCCACTTCCAGTCGAAGAAGGGCAAGAATGGCTCACTGAGGTCCCAGGAAAAATATCGCTGCTTCGTGCCTGCTGATTTTGACTCATTTTTCTAGAGATCTACCTTTTTGATTCGATTAACACCCATCTGTAGACAAGGGTTTCTGCAGATTCTTCAACTGTGGACTAGAAGTTACCCACAGATTACTCCAATTTCCAGATTAATCTCAATTGTCCCTACGGACTCGACAGTTTTGCTCAAATATACATAAAATGTGCTGATTGAAGGGTATTTGCCTATGTGCAGCATATCTCCTTCTCCAGTCATCCTCAGTTCTCTCCGCACATCAGACCACTACTAGGCTTTTCCCCACTTAGGCCACTTTTCAGCTTAGTTGGGAATATAAAAGTAGACGAAAGGGGAGAAGAACTGCCTTTGTTTGGCTATAGGTCTTTGGGAACGCCAACAGTGCTCTCAGAAGACAGCTACGCCAAGTCGCATGCCAACTATTGCAGTTATCCCAGGGATAACGGGAGGTGGGAGAGTACTGGAAGGCTATTTGAAGCAGAGTGAAGCGGAGAACTCGGTGTCCATTGACACTGCGTCCAGTAGGGCCGTTAATTCCAAGCACCTGCTACAAATGATATAAGTGCAGCTCCTCCCTTTGCTAGAGCTACAGTTGTGAAGTAGGAACGCCTCCTGTGTCGCAAGGTAGCAGTGGAGGCTACTAAAGGTAGTAGACATCAGATAGTAGCCCTGCTGATCTAACCGCTTGCAGGATAAACGTCTCAAACCCACAAATTCCGCCATTTCGATTGGTAGCACTAGAATAGACATACACTTGTCAATACAATTACTGTAGCTATCAGTCCATTGAGCATAATCAGTAGTATAGAGCAAAACCAGTACTATGTTGCAGCCGTATGTAGGGACAGCAGTCACAGAAACCCACAAAGCAGTGGATTTGGATTGGAGGGTTCATAGCAGGACTGGGTTTTGTGTATGAGAAAACACTTTGAATATGATATATCAGGACTGGGAGGGCATAGTGGGTAGTGGGCAAAAGAGTCATTTCTCGGGCTGCTATGATAGGTAAAGCCAGTGCTATATTGCTTTACCTATAAAATGCATACAAAAGATATATAATGGAGAATTAACATCCACTACATATCATCCTATATAAATTTAGCATATCGGCTTGGGAACTTGTCCTGAAAGTCTGCTTTTCGCTATAAAATGCGGAAAATCGACCCGGTTATTGACTCATTAAAGTGCTATTTGATGTATTTCTACAATGCAAATACCCTGCACTCTGTGTCAATAGGTTAATACAGCTTCAAGAAGCATTGTTTCCATATATATTTCAGTATATTACTGCTGATATGTGAGTGAATTTGCTACTAGAAGCAGAGCAAATAGTCGTATATAATCGCCAAATCGCCTAAAACGAAGTACTGCTTTACTAAATTCTACGAAAATAGAAGGTTTCTTAGTGTTTTTGCAACGTTCTCTGCTTATTCGCATTAGAAATAGTGACCTTAGCGCTGTATTCCAGGGAGGAATGGAGCAGCCAGGGCTAATTAGCCAGATATTTTAAGGTAGATTGGTTTATCTAGGTCTATCCCGTAAATCCATTTCCCAGCCGGTCCAATGAGTTGATGAAGTCCTCCGCGCTCTGTCGGACCTGCTCAGAAGTGAGAGTCCGCATAACATTACGCAAAGACTCCTGGGTCAGGCTCAATTCCTCTACAAAGACAGACCGCTCCCAGGTCCGCTTCAACTCCATATACTTCGCCTTCAGGGCAATCTGGGCCTGCTTCAAATGTCTCTCCGCTTCCCGCAGTTCAGCATCCTTACTGAGGAGTTGGGCTCTGTTGTCTGCTCTTCACTTTCTGGCTTCATTTACTGCGGCTTCTGCCTGCTGCTTCTTGTGGAAGATTTCGTCCTTTTTCTGGCGAATTTCGAGTTCTTTAGCGCGGTATTCGTTGGTGTTCTCGATTAAGTGCTGGAGTTGTGTCTCAAATATCCTCAGTTCACTCTGAGCAGCTTGCATGTTTTGCTCCAAATTCAATACATTGCTCTCAAGTTCCCTAACTCTAGCGGCCTGCCGGTCGTATTCCGCCTTTTTGGCAGGGTCGATAGAAGTTTCCCACATTTTCCTTCCAACCAATTTATACATACAATGAACATGATACTTATATGAGCAGCCGCATTCCTTGCACTTCTCACCACTCATACACTGGCACTGTTTGAAAATATTATCTCCCTGTACATTAGTGAAATTTAGGCCGCACTCTTCGTGACAGGTCTTTGAGCAGGCTCGACAAATGGTGTTGTGATAACTGGTGTTGACAACCTCTATATAGGGCCTCTCCGTTTGAATTGAATAATTGGAAGCATTCTGAAGTCTAGCTCTAGCACTGGCTAATTCAGCCTGAATCGTGGACTTTTGCGAACTGGCAGTCTGTGTTTGACTTGCAACATAGCTGAGTTTGGCTTGGACAGAGGAATACTCACATTCAGTTTTATAGCGGGTGGCTGCACTATAGTGTTCCTCGGACTGTAAAAGCTGAAGTACACTGTTGTGAGTGGAAACCTCCACTTCGTCTCGAGCCAATTCGGAATCGATGTTTTCCCCTTGAATTTTCAGTCGAGTGATGACATCAATGAGAATTTGTTGCTTCTGAATCACTGTTAAAGTAAGCAAAATGTTGCTTTTAATCATATTCCTGCTCTCCAACGTCACTGGAACTGGCATTACTTGAGTGGACTGAGGGGCCAGTTGGCCAATCAAGTCCACTACTTCCTTCATTTTCCGCATAGACTGTCTCCAGCTGAGTACCTGCAGTTCCCGGTCCTCTGCATCCCAGCCACTCGGTAAAGAAGAGAAAGCCGAGTTATTCATAACAAACGACTTTTTCGGAGAGAAGGGTAGTGACCTTTCATCGAAGCGTTTGCTACTGCTATCACAGTTCGTGAAGACAGTTATCAGGTTATTCAGAAGCACATTGGGGAAATTGTCTGCTATCCGTTGCAGAGCGATTTGTAGACTATCGGTAGCTTTGATCGCCGAGCCGTTGATAATCAATATAATGGCGTGCAGTTCCCCTGCATGGTTGGCCGCCTTTAAGAGATTGGTGATGGACTGGTCGTCTTCATGCTGAGAAGCAGAACTGGAGAGTTTGCTCAGTCCTGGAGAGTAGATGAAGTTGAACCCTACCTGTTCTTTGCGGAAGCAGTAAGTGGTGCAAGTGCTCCTCTGACTGTCAGCCAAATCATCCGGGTTTATTTCCCCGTAATCCACAAAGTCCTTATCAACCGTAGTCTTGATTATTTTATTGGGAAT
>Ga0247837_1006885_pt1 | contig 15573 bp, 11 predicted proteins | sample LaCtaG_2_FD_187115 | JGI IMG/M metagenome (GOLD analysis project Ga0247837, IMG submission 187115) | Freshwater microbial communities from meromictic Lake La Cruz, Castile-La Mancha, Spain - LaCruzMarch2015_14.5m | ecosystem: Environmental > Aquatic > Freshwater > Lake | place: Spain: Castile-La...
ATAACCAGTTTCATTGCTAGCATCTGTCCAATTCAATGTCATTGCATTATTTGTAATATTTGAAATTGTAAAATTGGTGGGATCATTTGGTGGATTTGGAGTAAATCTATAAGCTCTTTGAGAGCCATTTGTATAATTATGTAAAATAGGAATAAAAGTGTTTGATGAGTAAGTATTTGTATTAGTAAAAGATGTGGATGAAGTATTTAATGTAGCATCTACACTATGAGAACCTGACGCTATTTTAAAACCTATGTTAAAATTAAGAGGCGCACCAGCAGTTACTTTCATTCTACCATAAACCATTTCAATAGCACCATTATTTTCATACAATCTAACTTGAAAAGTAGTAGTATCGTCAACCACTGAAGAATTAATCGACATTCTTAAAAACTCAACTACTCCAACTCTTGATGGGCTAGTTCCAATAACTTTATAATGAATTCTTCCAATTGAGCTTGTTGTCATACTGCTTAAAGGAGGCACATTGGTATTTAATAATGGACCTAAAAAAGGTGCAATTCTTGTTCCTGAAAAAACAGCTGTTGACCACAAAGTAGCTGGAGATACTCCACCACCTAAACCAACCCAACCATTAGGAGTTACTGTAAAATTTGTAAACCTTGTTCCTCCTGAATAAAAATCGAAATTTAAGTTTGCAAAGGAACTTGTTGTATTGGTTACTGCGCTTCCCCCTAATACTACTGTTGTTCCAGTAGTCATGTCTATGTCATCAATTAAACTTCCATTTGACCTAGCCAAAGAAGCTGAATTGTTTGTTGAAAACACATAATTATTAATACTTACTTGAGCATTAATTTGAAAAAATCCTAAAGCAAAAATCAAAAATAGTACTTTTTTGTTCATAATTTTGTTATTTAATAGGTTAGCAATTTAATTATAAATTATAAAAAGCAATACGATGTTTGTAATAATTAGTTTGAATTAAGTAAAATTTTAGTTTTTGAATTATAAAAATTAGTTAGTAATTGTTAATATTGAACATGAATAAAACTAAAATCTTTATCACTTTATTTTTCATTTTTGTTTTTAAATTTTCCAACGCTCAAGACAATAGAAACGGGCAGTTTGACATTTTAAACTATTCAATCAACTTAAAAATTAGAAATTTAAGTGCTAAAAATATCGCTGGAAATACAGAAATAAAAATAAGAACTGTTCAAAACAACTTAAGTAAAATCATTTTAGATTTGGCAATACTTAAAGTTGATTCAATATTACTTTTTCAAAACAAACAGAATTTTACCCAAAACGATTCCCAATTATTTATAAATTTATTGTCTCCTTTAAAAACAAACGATACCATTTTATTAAACATTTTTTACAATGGAAATCCTACTAAAGATCCAAGTTGGGGTGGTTTTTATTTTACAGCAAATTATGCATTTAACATGGGAGTTGGGTTTAATGTAAATCCTCATAATTATGGTAGGGTTTGGTTTCCATGCGTTGATAATTTTACCGAAAGAAGCACATACGATTTTCATATTACAACCGATAGTGGTTACATGGCTGTTTGTAATGGATTACCAAAGGCAACTATCATTAATTCCGATTATTCAAACACGTGGAACTGGCAGTTAAATCAACCAATTCCTACTTATTTAGCATGTGTTGCTATCAGTAATTACACCCCTGTTAAATTTACTTATATGGGTAAATCAAAAAGCTTTGAAGTTATACTTGCAGCCATTGCTAGTGATACTTTAAAAGTAAAAGCAAGCATGATAAATTTATCGAAAGCATTGCAGTTTTATGAAGAAAAATTCAGTGATTATCCATTTGAAAGAGCAGGCTATGTGATGGTTCCATTTAGTGGTGGAGCTATGGAACATGCTACTTGTATTACCTATCCATTGTTTGGTGTAGATGGAACGTTGAATTACGAAACTTTAATGGCTCACGAATTAAGCCATATGTGGTGGGGAAATATGGTTACTTGTGAAAGTGAAACTGAAATGTGGTTAAACGAAGGTTGGGCTAGTTTTTGCGAAGCAATGTTTTTAGAGTTAATGTACGGAAAAGATGCTTTTTATAATGATATGAACGAAAAACTTTTATTAGTAATGCGTTCAGCTCATATAAGAGATGGTGGTTTTTTGGTTTTAAATAAAATTCATCACAATGTTACTTATGGTGATCATGTGTATAAAAAAGGTGCATTAACAGTAACTGCATTGCGTTATTTTATGGGTGATTCTGCGTTTTATAAAGCATGTAATAGTTATTTGAATAAATATAAATTCCAATCAAGTAATTCTATTCAATTAAGAGATGAGTTTCAAAAATTTACTTCGGTTAATTTAACTAACTTTTTTAACGAATGGGTTTTTACTGCCGGTAGTGCAGCAATTGAAGCAACTTCGTATAAAATTTCTCCAGGAAATGCAGCCAATTTTGTTGAAGTTAACATAAGACAACACAGCCGAGGAAATGAAATTTTATATTCAAATATTCCTTTTAAAATTACTTTATTTGATAAAAATATTGAGAGATTTATTTATACAGATTCACTTAAAAGTTACGAAAAACAAATTGTTATTCGAGTTCCTTATACTTTCAACCCTGAATTTGTTTTGGTAAATGAAAACAATGAATTGCCTTTAGCAAAAACTTATAACTTACAAAATATAAAAGGCACTGGTTTAAAAACATTTCCTGATGCTTTATTGAGTTTAAATGTGCAACAAAATTCTGATTCATCTACAGTTTTAATTGAACATTATTGGGTGGGTGCTATGCAATATGAAGTAGCTCCAAAAGGCATTAGAATTAGCAACTACAGGTTTTGGAATATTGATGGTAGTTTTGATACAAATAAATTTAAAGGTCAATGTTATTTCAATTATGACGGAACAACTCCAACTAGCCCAACTGCTGGACATTTAGACCATACTTTACCTTTTAATAACGAAGATAGTTTAGTGCTTTTGTACAAAGCTCCTGAAACTAATTCATGGGTAATTCATACTGATAATACTAAAATAAATGGTGGTAGTAAAACCGATAAAATTGGAAGATTTACAACCAATAAAATTGAAAAAGGAATGTATGCTTTTGGTGTTTACGATTTTAAAGTAGAAATAAAAAATTTACCTAAAAAAGAAACAGGTTTTTTGCTGTATCCAAATCCAAGTAATCATATTTTAAACATTGAAATAACCGAAAACTTATTAAATAACCAAGCTACAATTTATGATGTAAATGGAAAAGAATTTAATAAAATTATATTAACTAAAACAACTCAATCCTTAAATATTGACCACTTAAAAAAAGGAGTTTATTTTTTTAAAATAGATAATAATAATCAAACTAAAACTTTTGTTGTAGAATAATTTTTTATACAAAAATCCATAAAACCAACAAATTTCGTATTGAAAAATGAATATCAAATTTTCAAGGTAATATAAATTGAAAATATTGAATAGTTTTTACAAATTTATCTACTTTGTATTTTAGTTTTTAAAGTTCCAATATCATAACCAATTCCTATGTGAAACTGCATGTATGAATCGGTAATTATATCAGCTGTACGTTTATTAGTTAGGTTGTATTCAGGAAAAAAAGATTTAAGTTTCCTTGTTGAATCAAAAACTTTTATTTGATCATCTAATCTACCATTATTGGTTTCTACCCATTTATTGTAATCACCACCATACAGAATTCCTTTGCCAAAATCGTCTAAGTAATCAGTAAAAGTAAATACATATTTCATTTCGCCTTTTAAATGGAATCTTTGATAACTAATATTCATTTGAAACAAACCATTTAAACCACCAGAATATTGAAAATATTGCCCTTTTCCGTTATAATTTTGTCCCTCGGTTCCTAGTTCTCGTAAACTAACTTTTATAACACTATCTGCACTTTTACTGTAATATAAATTTCTGTATGGATCAAACTTAAAAAAAGTTACACCCAACCCTAAAATTGGTGTAAATGATACTTTATTTGTTTTAGCCGATTCGTAATTGATTAATGGTTTTAAGTTCCATAAAGCGTTAAAATCTAACGCTTTTATATCTGTTATAAAGTTATATTCAAAACTATTTACTTGGTAAATAAGTCCTTTGTTTTTGTCATTATATATTACAGGTGCTGCTCTGCCAATGTAATTAGCTGCTGATGCGTTACTCATTGAAACACTAAACATATAAAAATTGGAATTGAAAGAAATTTTCTTAGAATAATTGTATTGTAAACCAAATCCACCAGACCAATCTAATGCACCAGGAACACCCCATTTTGTTTTTACATCACCAAAAATAGTTGCCAAACCACCCCAAACTAACACTTCAAAAGTTGGAATAAATTTTATATAAGGAAAATAATATGCGCTTGATGGAATCCAAAGTCCTGGTTGTTGTTTAACTAAATATTTTGTTCTTAAAGTATCCTTTTTAAGAGTTTGAGCAGGAATAATTACTGAATATTTATTGTCAACAATTGCAGTTTTTGGAATTACATTATATGAAATGTCTTGATTGTAAAAAACTTGGGTTTTATTACCATTTTGTTTCAAAGTAAATGGCACTGAATTTCCACTTGAATCTAATATTTGAGTAATGTTTAAAGGGTTTTTTGCATAAAAATCTATTGTATCTTCATTGTGATTAATCTGTTTTATCCAATTAGTTTCGCCTGCCCAATCATACAATTCAGAAATGGTAGTTTTCACAAATGGCAACCTCAAATCGTTTTGGTTATCGTAAATTGGACGATTATTGTTTGATGAAAACATTTTGTCAATAGAAATAGTATCTTGGTTACCTGTAACAGAAAATCCAATTGAGCCGTTTGTTGACGAATTTCTGTTAAACGCTAAGTAATTACTTTTAAAGTTTTTGGTATAAAAAGGTTTAGCTAACTCAATGTGTAACATACCCAATGTACTATCAATTCCTTTTATATTATTTTCGTAAAAAGCCAGATTATTTAAATTGATTTCGTGCTTTAAATTACCTGCTGATTCAATGATAATTCCAGCGTTGTTATTATAGAAAAAACTATTTGATAAATTGATTTTACTATTGTTTTTATTCAAATCAATTATTGGTGAGGAGATATAAATTATAGGCTCAAAAAAAACAGATTTTGAAATACTAATATTTTCAATATTTGTTGTTTTTCTCGACCAATAAGGATCAAATCTTATAGGCTGAATTAAGCCCGTAAAATTTACATTATTAAAATTAATTGTTGCCAAGTAATTATTTCCTTTTATTATGAATCCTTCGCCTGGTTCATTGGTTTTTTCTGATAAAATTTGAATTGGATTCTCTTTTGTTCCATTTAAATCAATACTTCCTTCTACTAAAATTCTAACATTTGAACTTAAAACTAACACTGTACCAGCCTTTAAAGTGTAGGTTGAACCTTTTGAAACTGAAATTGACTCTTTTAGTTTTATAGTGTCTTGTGCCATTAATGGTTTAAAGCCAATAGCTATCATTATAAGTACTAAAATTTTAAAATATTTATTTTTCATAATTATAATATAGGGATAATAATTGATTGATCTAATGATTTTGTTTTATTGCCAATTCTTACATTGATAGAATGAATAATAATGTACTTAAGTGATTCAATATCTTTATTCGGAACTTGAACTTTTGAACCAACTATTGTTTCTTCAAATGGACTATCATTTACCCACCTAACTTTGTAAGAATCTATATTGTAAAAATTGTTATTTATACTTGGGTGCGAAGCAACTAAGTTGAAGAATTTTAAAGAACTTAAACGTTGTTTGCTTATATTAAATGAAGGCAATTCGTTTATTATTACCCTCGGATTTGGAATTGATTTTATAAAAACTGAATCATGAAAAACCAATCCATTTGAAGTAGATAATTTTATTTCGTTCCAACCTTCTTTTGTTATGTTAAAACTTATTTCGTTTTTTTCACGGTTGTACTTTGCATTTTTATCACCTTCAATGCTCAAATTAGCTTTGGCATTTCTTGTTTCAACTTTTAAAGTATAATCTACTCCACTAAAACATAACCTTAACGGAATTGACTCTTTTTTAGGAAAATACTCAGGAAAAACTTCAAACTGTAATTCCTCCGAGTTGTTTGAAGAATTAATATTTATACTGTATTTGCCCGCTACAGTTGGCTTAAATATGGCACTATCAGTACTTAGCATTTTATAATCGGTCGATTGAATGTTATTGTGAAATATTTTTAACGATTTTATGGTATCGCCTTTCAACGACAAATAGACTTCTTGATTTACATAAACATTTGAAACATTTGATTTAAAACTTATCAAAGGTTTAATAGACTCAACTTCTTTTAATTCACTTTTATTTAGAAGTAAAATCCTCAATTTAAATTCTTTTATAAAATTATTTGCAATGATTGAAGGAACATTTTTCCAACGCCATTTTATCCAACCTTTTTCATCACCACTCAAAACTCCATTTTCGAGATCAAGTTTAAAGAATTTTTCAAAATTTATTTTCCTTATATCGTCTTTTTCTAAACCTTTCGACCAATTGTTAAGCCTAACTATAATTTGAAACAATGTTTTTCCATTGTTTTCATCAATAAAAAACATGTCGGATTTAGTGTAAGAATTTGGCTCTTTAATTTTTTTTGTTTTATTGTCAAGCAATACTTCTTCTAAAAACAAAACTTCAAATGAATCAATTTCGTTAGCTGCTTTTTCTAAAATTGGGTCGGAATATTCGGCTTCTGGCCTATCAATATAACTGCTAATGTATTTATTAACCGAAATCCATTCGGCAGGAATTTGTATAATTGATAAAATCAAAAATAATAGATACATTAACTGAATAACTTTGTACCTTAACCTTTTACTTTTCGATATTCGGGTATATTCTGACATTATTTTGAAATAAATATTGGTGAACCCATAATAGTAGAAATTCCGTCTTTGTTAAGTAACCTAATTTTATCAAAAATCAAAGTTGAACCTAAAGGCGAGTTGTTTTCAATATCTCTTAATTCATTTCTTAAAAAACGAGTATTACTTTTTATAGTTTCTATTTTACCATTAGGTAGAGCAACTGTAAAATTAAAGTTTACCACTTGCCAATTTGGATTTACCGATTCTAAACAATGAACATTTGCAAAAGTCGAAATTTGCCCAGCCATGTCTTTTAAAACTATTTTAGGTAAATCAATTCGTTGAGCAAACATTTGTTTTCTGCTTAATACCGTTGAACCAGAACGAAGTTCTAAAGTAAAAAAACCTTCATTTGTTGGTGTTATTTTCAATACATTATTTTTCAATTGAACGTTTGCACTTTTGGAATAAAAATTTAAATCGGGAACATTTTCCAAACTTGTAAAATCGGGAGAAAGTGTTGTTTCTTGATCCACAAAACAAATGATATCGTTTTCATCTTCAAAAAAACGCATATTTGAACTTATTACATCAAAAATCAAAGAAGCTGTTTCGTCTTTTACCCTAGCAGACAGTATGTATTTACCTTCTTGCTGTGCTTTCCAGTTTAATGTATAATGGAAACTGGAAACTTGTTTTACTTTATATGTTACATTATTTATAATAACTTCAGGTTTAATTTTTTTGCTTGTATAAAAATCAAAAACCACATTTTCTTTCAGATAGTAGGTCTTTTTTAAACTTTTTATCAGTGAAGTATCTTTCTTTGTGGCTTTTATTGTAATGTTTATATTTTGATCTTTTATTTTCAAATAATCAAAAGTATTGAATAAAATAACTGTTTCATAATGGTTCAATAACGTTTCAATAAAACCATTTGGAGCATTGAAAAAATAAGTTTGAAATATTTTTTTATGTTCTTTTTTATTCAGTGCTTTCAGTCCAAATTCAACTTCCAACTTCTCTTTATTTTCACCTTCAAAATAACTTACAAATTTTTCTAAAAGCAATTGTAAATTTTCAATATTCTTATTTCCTGTCAAAACTTTAGACGAAAATTTTGAGTCTTTTAAATTTTCATCTTTTATTTTCTTATCACTAAAATAGTTATTTAAAATAATTTTCAACGCACTAATTTCTTCCAAAGCCATCAGTGAATTGGCCTTAAAAGCTATTTTTTTCGAATCGTTTACTTTAAATTTTGTGAGCTTTATTTTTAACCTTTCATTGAGTTCATTTTGTGAATTGGCAAACGGACCAAAAAACTTTAAATAATTTCCTGAAGTAGAAAAAAAGAATAAAACTATAAAAATTAAATACAGAAAAGAAACTAATTTTAAATTTAATAACCTGCTTTTTCGTATTCTTACGGTTTCTAACATATCTACAAATTACCTTTTGTAATAAATTCTTGGTATTTCGAATTTATTATTTTCATGTTTTTATTGTATTCGTCTATTTGTTTGTTAAACTCTTCTACATTCGAATGCATCATTTTACTAGAGTTTGCACTTTCAGCCATTTCTTTTTTTATAGTTCCTAACGAAGTGTTGAAATCATTCATTTGTTTAGATAATGAACTTAAAGTTTCGCTAAATTGAACCATTGCATCTTGATATCCTTTATTCAAATCTTCGGTCATTTCCTTATTTGCCATCAATTGTGGAAACACATTTTCCCAATTATAGTCTTTATCGGGAGTTGATCTTTCAAAAGCAGAAACCATAAAAATAGTTGCTTCTATTGATAAACCAAATACAAATAATTCGTTGGCATAATCCCAACCAATAAACTTAAACATGGCAGCTACTAATATTACAGCTGCACCAAAACCATATATAAATGTTATAGGGTTTAAATTTCCTTTTGCTTTTTTTGTCATAAATATTTTTATTAAAACTATTTTTTAAATAACGATTCGTTGAACTCTAACCAGCCTTGTTGTTGCTTTTTCATCATATCTTTTGTGGCCATTTTTACTGCAAAATACAATGCAATACTAAAAACAAATATTACTAATCCATAAAAAATTAGTTTCGACAATAAATCTTCTTTCATTTTTGCATTTAAATAAGCAATCGATTTATTTTGTTCTAAGTATTTTTTCTCAAATCCTTCTAATGATAAGTTAACTGCCTCTTCGCTTTTTGCTTGAAGTTCTAGTATATTATTAGTTCTTTTTTGTAGTAAATGCGATTGACTTGTAATTGAATCATTGCTAGCTTTTAGCTTATCTTTTATCGATTCTATTTTGTTTTCAAGTTCGTTTACTTTGCCCAATAACTCCACATTTTTTGCTACTTCTTCAATGTATAAATTTTCTAAATTTGAAATTTGATTTTCAACAGTATTTGTTTGTCCAATAACAAAAATTGGAAATAATATTACGATAAATAGTGCTATATTTTTCAATTTGTAATTCATTTAATAATATACAATAATATTATTATTTTGGAATTTTTACCGATGATTTAAAAAAATATTACTTTTAAAGTAAAATATTACATTTTTAAATATAAGAAAAGATTCGATTTTGTTTCAAAAATTCAATTGTAAAAATGAAAAAGACTGATATTCATTTACAGTAAAATAAATAGATTTAGATTCTATTCTTCTTCAATAAAATAAGGAGAATTAGTTATTATTTTTATAAAATAAAAGAGGGGGAATTCTTAAATGTATTCTATATTTTATTATGTATTTTGTAAAATACTTTACATATACATTCAAAGATAAAATTCATCAAACAATTGATTTTTCATCAACTCATTTAGAATCTAGTATTTGCTTTTCGGCTAAAGTTAACTGATTAGATTTTTTTAAAAACGATACAATTATTTGTTTTAATTGCAAATCTTTGAGTTCAGAAAGATTGTTTAAAATAAAAATTTTATCTTTTTGAAGTTCGCTATTGTATTTTAAAAATGAGGGCGATTTGCTTTGAATGCTGAAACGTAAAAAACGAATTTCAACATTTTCTTTTTCAGCATTTACACATTTTTCAAGTAATGTTTTTCCATTACTAAAGTGTTGCCATTTATTTATAGGATTAATTAAATAACTTGCCATAATCATAGTTCCGCAAGCTTGGTATGCTGCTAATATTGGGTTTTTCAAATCATTGAAGTCAGCTAACAATACTACTAATTCTTTGCACAATTTTTCATCTTTTGCCGATTTCAAAAAGAGTGAACGTACATTACCTATCGAAATATTTTGAGCAAAAATATTTGATGTTAAAAACAACATGATGATAATAAAAAACCTCATATCATGTTTAGTTTATGCTGAAATAAACTATTAACCATGAGTGTAAATTTTTTTCCATTATTTATTCTAATTCTGTTATTTAAAACCTTTTGAGCTGGCAATTTTTTTATTTTTTTAAACAATGAATTGTAATAAACGTAAGCTAAATAAACACCTCCTCTTGACGAAGCAGGCAAATTCTTTATTCCAATTAATGCTTCTCTAAAATCTTTTTCTATTTCCTCTTCTATCTTTTTCTTGGAACTTGGTGTGAATTTTGTAATGTCTATGTTTGGAAAATACGACCTTCCTAATTTTTGATAGTCAGTATTCATATCTCGTAAAAAATTAATTTTTTGAAATGCTGCTCCAAGCTTCATTGCAAAAGGTTTTAACTCTTCAAATTGTTTATTATTCCCATCGGTAAAAACATGTAAACACATAAGCCCAACTACCTCGGCCGAACCAAGAATATATTGTTCATATTTTTCGGTTGAATATTCAATTTTTTCTAAATCCATTTCCATACTTTTCAAAAATATGTCAATCAGTTCTAGCGAAATATTGTACTTATTTACAACGTGCTGAAAAGAATTTAAAATTGGGTTCAATGATATCTTGGTTTCAATAGCTTCATAGGTTTCATTCTTGAATTTTTCAAGTAAATATTTCTTATCATAACCTTCAAAACTATCTACTATTTCATCGGCAAAACGCACAAATCCATAAATAGAATAAATAGGATTTCTAAGCTTATTTTCTAAAAAATAAATTCCAAGCGAAAAACTTGTACTATATGAACGTGTAGTTAGTTTACTACATTGAACTGAAACATTATCAAATAGTGATTTCATTTGTTATTTAGTTAAATATTTATGTAATTGTTCAGCAGAAACTTTACCTGAAATAATGGAAGGTGGAACACCTGGTCCAGGAACTGTAAGCTGGCCTGAATAGAACATGTTTTTTAATTTTTTATTGTATATTTTAGGTTTTAAATTAGCTGTTTGTAATAATGTATTTGCTAGTCCGTAAGCATTTCCTTTATATGAATTGTAATCCAAGATAAAATCGTTTACACAATAGCTTTTTTTGAAATCTATGTAATCAGTTATATTTTCTTTTACTAGCTTCTCCAATCTCGAAATCATGATTTGAAAATACTTTTCTCTTAGCTCTTCACTGTCGTTTAAACCTGGCGCTATTGGCATTAGTAAAAACAAATTTTCGTGACCTTCAGGAGCAATACTATCATCCGACTTTGATGGACAACAAGTATAAAACAATGGTTTTAAAGGCCATGCTGGTTTTTTATAAATTTCTATGGCATGTTCGTTTAAGTCTTCATCAAAAAATAAAGTGTGATGATCTAAATTTGAAATTCTTTTTTTAACGCCTAAATAAAATATCAAACTCGATGGTGCAAAAACCATTTTATCCCAATATTTTTCGTCATAATTTCTATATTCTTTTGGCAGTAATTTGCTTTCTACGTGGTTGTAATCAGCCGATGCAATGATGGCATCAAACTGTTTATCTACTCCATTAACTTTTAAGCTTTTTACTAAATTATTTTCAATATCAATTTTTTCAACTGTAGCATTTACATGGAACACAGCTCCATTTTTTTGGGCTACTGTAACCATTGCATCAATTACTTTTCCAAAACCGCCTTTAGGATACCAATTACCTAGTTTTAAACCTGCATAATTCATTAAACTATAAAGTGCTGGCGTATCTTGTGGCATGGCTCCCAAAAACAACACAGGGAATTCCATTAACGCTATCAATTTTGGATTAGTAAAAAACTTTCTTACATGCTTGCTAAACGAAGAGAAAACTTGCAAACGAAACACTCCTTTTATAATATCAGGATCTACAAATTCTAACAAAGAAATTCCTGGCTTATAAACTAAATTTTCAATACCTGTTTTGTATTTGTATTCAGCTTCATCCATAAATTTTATCAATTTTTCAGCACTTCCTTTTTCTATCGATTCAAAGAGTTTACACAATGCATCAAAATTTTCGGGAACGGTCATTTTATCAAATTCACTGAAAACAATGTCGAATGCTGGATCTAGTAATTTCAATTCATAAAAATCGGAAGTAGTGTAGCCAAAATCATTGAAAAACTTTTCAAATACATCGGGCATCCAATACCAACTAGGACCCATATCAAACACATATCCATTGTCTGTTGTTAATTGCCTGGCTCTTCCTCCAACCGATGCATTTTTTTCAAATACATCCACTGCATGTCCTTTACTCGATAGATAAGCAGCAGCACTTAAACCTGAAAAACCTGAACCAATTATTGCAATTTTTGACATTTTACTTAGTGATATTTTTTTACTCAAAATAATACAACCAACATTTATGATAATTGTTTTTAAAATTGTTGCATAAGTTCATCCAATTTAGTTTTTATCATAAGAAATAATTTATTATAGATCAAAAGCACTCATTTTGATACTTTTGTTTGGTAAAAAAACATATACAAAAGCCAACAAGTTTAATTATTAAACTTAATGAATAGCCGTCCTGGTTGAAAACAAAGCTACTATTCGTAGAGTTAACGAAGCGCTCAATGTCTAGGTGAGCCTGCCGAATCCAAACATGGGCTTTTACTCTACCATCCATAGAGTTAGCGAAGCGCTCTACAGATTCTTAATGAAATGTAGTGTCTCCGACACGGGCTTTTACAAACGAGTTTGGAAACTCTTTACTCATTTAAAATGCTTAGTCCCTCTGCTTTGGCTTGGCTTCAGACTACGGATAGTTGGGTTAATACTTTTAAAACCAATGATCTCACTTTATAAAGCCACATCCCAAATGCGTGCAGTAGCTTTTTGTTCTTCGTACACTAGCAGAGCATTTTGTCTACGAGTAGCAGTTTTTTATTGCAGGATTAGGCATTCTCGGAATAATCATAAAGTTTTTGCCATTGTATTTAAACCGAACGTTCATTAAAACCTCCATCTTTAAACCTAAGTCTCTCTTATAAATTTCTTTGTTTGAAACAAAGAATAACTTCACATCAGAATAATCAATGTCAAGGGGATTTTTGAACTTAGTTTTTATAAAATCAAATAGTGTTGTTTGAAATTTTTCTTTAATATTATCAATTGTGAAACCTTTTGAATTTTCGATTTTCTTTAATTCAACTAAAGTAATTCCGTAACCTGTATTCACACACTCTCTTATTATTAAACAGTCAACTGATGCTGGTCTAAATTCTATATTAAGCGAATTATAGTATTTGTCCACTTTCAGTATAATATAAGAATCTGGAGAAACTTCATTGTCAAAAGTCACACAAACTTCATTTTCGCAGCAGGTATCCTCAATATGTTGAGATAACACTTTATTTGCCTTAATTTTTTTTATCATCGTTTCCTTCTAAATAATTTAGTCGATCGTTATAAAGTTTCTCTGAAATATCTTGGAAATTATCATCATTAATCCCATCTTCTGTTACTTTCATTTCACTATTAACTGTTGTTCCATCTTCTGTTCTAACTAAATGGTAAACCATTATATTTTTTTTGTCAATCTCTTTCTTTATGAGAAGATTATTCAATTTGTTAAACATATAATTGCTGTGTGAAGTAATAAATATTTTGAGTTTCAATTCAGATAGCTTAGCAAATATTTTAATTAACTCAACTTGCACCTCTGGATGTAAGTGGGCTTCTGGTTCTTCAATAAAAAGAATATCATAACCTCGGTCTTTTTTTCGCCTATTTGCGTTATCATAATATTGATCCATGAAAAAGAAATCACGACCTTTTGTTGATGCGTATTTGTTATTGAGGATATGTTTAAAATACAAAACTAAAGGGGAAAGCTCTGCCACCATTGATGATGCTTCAGATAAATTTAGTTCAAGGTCAATCCCATTTGGCTTATATAAAATCCGTCTTGTTTTTTCGTTATATTCAACCTCGCCTCTTAAAATATTGTTTTGAAGAAGTTTAATTACTCCTTCGAATTCTTTATTTATATGCTTCTTATCTACTGTTGATAAGTCAATAAAATAATCAGCAAGTGGTTCTGATAATGAGGGAAGTTCTATGCTTTTGTTCTGCATAAAAAATCTATTCTGTGTAAGTTCTGCTATTATTGGTGTAAATGCGTTTAATGCTTGATAAAGGCCTGAACGACTTGCTGGCAAATAATAAATATCACGGATATTGAAGTCTAATTTTCTAAGTATTTGATTTACTTTTGTGAAAGTATATCTAATAAACTCATTATAAAAATCTTCCTCTGTAGGCTTTCCAAAGGCTTTGAGATCATTTACATAAAATGAAAATTTAGTTGATTTGGTTGGCTTTTGAACAATTTCTACTTTCTTGAAATCATCAACATATTTCAAATCCAAAGCTCCTTCATTATTTGAAAAAATTGTTAGTTTTTCAGATTTAGAAATAGAAATAATAAGTTCATAATTTTTTTCTGAATACCTATTTTTCAAGTTCTTTAAGGAAGAAAAAGTGTTAAGTAATGAGTTTTGTAATCCTTTTAAAATTACTTCCTTCAACTCATTGTCAACTAGTTTCAAAAAGTCTTTAGTGCAGTCTATGGGTGTATTGCTCTTTAGGTTTTTTACTTTTAACTTGATAAATTTTTCAAAAGAGTTATCATCAGGCTTTTCAAAATAGGCATATCTATTACTTATTGCTTTGTTTTTTATGTTTTTTATTAAACAATAAAGGCAGTATGTTGCGTAAGATTTTCCAATTGCATTTTGTCCATAGATTAGGTGCAAATCTTTATCTAAGTCAAACTTCAAATTGTCAATCGGTCCAAAATTTTTTATTTCAATTTCCATTTTATTTTTTGTCAATATAGTTACATTTCAAAGGTAACTGTTTAATATTATTTTGGCATTTTTTAGTCGTGATAGCATAAAGCTTAACTCAAAAATATACCCAAATTTCAAATTATATTATTTTCATTTGTTGCTTTCAAATATATCGTTCTTTTTAAATTATTTTAGCACAAAAAAAACCTATCAAGTTTTTAAACCTGATAGGTCTCTATCATCTATAGTCTATCAACTAACAACCATCAACCGTCAACTAAACCACCACATTCACCTCTGCCTTTTTCCCTGTCAATACCTTAAAAGGAGTTTCCAATACCAGTTTTCCATTTTCGTCAAACACCTGTAGGGTGTATTCGCCACCTTTAAATTCCTCCATTTCAAAATCGCCATGTAAGTCCGTAATGTCTTGCTCATCTTCTAGTTCTTTTATCTTTACTAAAAATTTAGCTTTAGGTTGGCCATCAACACCAGTAACTTTACCAAAAACCTTGGTGTATCGAGTGCGAGCATCGTCCATTTTATTTACCGTTACAAATCCATTAAATAAAGTAGGATTACTTTCACGAAAATCGCCCATTAACTTTTCAATGTTT
>Ga0247837_1006892_pt1 | contig 15564 bp, 9 predicted proteins | sample LaCtaG_2_FD_187115 | JGI IMG/M metagenome (GOLD analysis project Ga0247837, IMG submission 187115) | Freshwater microbial communities from meromictic Lake La Cruz, Castile-La Mancha, Spain - LaCruzMarch2015_14.5m | ecosystem: Environmental > Aquatic > Freshwater > Lake | place: Spain: Castile-La...
TGGCGAATGAGGCTTATTTTCTAGTTGCTACATCAGACGGCAAAAGGTTTATCTGTTATTAATTTCAGAGACAGTCAAAGCAGCCTAGTGATCGAGGAATCACTGTGGAGCATTGAGAAAAAGGAGTGATTAACCGTCACACCGAATAGTATGGCTACAACAGCACTGGCAGTGATGCCGATGGAAGCTGCACTTTTACGGCTCTGGGAATAGTGCTATCAGTTGGACCTTCGCAAAGCACGAGAGAATTGGTTCACAGGCCTATTGGCTCGTTCACAGGTCTGACCTTCGCCCCCAACGGAAAATTATTATTACCTGCGAAAAAACGGCTGCATCAGTTTCTGGGTGCTGAGAAATTAGCCGCTCTGACTTCGTTCTAGGGACATTCCGAGAGAGTGAACAGTGTGCAAGTCTCGCCTAATAGTCGCTACCTGGTTTCCAGCAGCAAAGACTGCACTTGAAAGTGTGGAGGATCGCAGGCAGATCGCTTGCTACAGCTGCCAGTCTGAGTCTCACACAGCGGGCTCGTGGGTGGTTTACTTGGAAGCGGGGAAAATACATATGGTTCCGTTCAGTGTCCCCTGGGAATGTGCACAATCCGCACCCTTTCAAGCCACTTCCGAGGCTGCACTTGTTGTGAAGGACCTTATAAGCGGCAAAAAAGTCAGAGATACAGCATCAAAGCTGCAACTTTCCCCTTACAATGTCAACAGTCTGCATGTTTGCGCTTTCTATAACCACGCTGAACGATGCAGTGAGTACCTAGTGGCTGGAGTGTTGTTCATTAAGGGAAGCTTTGGCTCGCCTCTCACTGTGGCTTTGCAGTGGAAAACCATCGAATGTGTGGAGACTTTCCTCAAATACCTCCTGAACCTCGCAGTAGAAACGAAGAAAGATAAGGAGTGGCCGGCCTTTGCCTGCATTGTGGAGGATATTCCGGCCTACTGGAGTGTGGGTCTACCCTGCTGCAGCCTTTCTTTGAGGTGTTGATGCAAACACCCGCTGCCCCTGTCCTTCCGTACTTCATCACGCCTACTTCGGACCTGCCCATTGTCACTTTCTCTGACAACCGCTTGCTTCATATCCCTGATTTCGATAAAACACCAAGGGAGAAACTGGCTCAGAGCTTGTGAAATTCTCCATCAGTTTGATCAAGCAAACCTCACTCCCGGCTCAGCCAGTCTTTGGAACTAGTGGAGGCCTTGCAGGACTGTGAGGACAAAACAGTACTCAATACTCCCTACTTCTCCACTTTAATCAACAAAAGTGGGCCTATTTCTACCGCTTCACTCTGACTTTCACGCTACTGTATGCCGCTATGTTGGCTTCCCTGGTGATGTTACTATTTAATGTGTGGAATACTGTCACTTGCAGGAGCCTTTGTAGCCATTACTGCGTTCTTTGTGCTGTACGAAATGGCTCAAATGATTGCAGATAAGTGTCCGTATTTGGTATGATCCCTGGAATTATATAGACGTATTTAGAGGTCTGCTCAGCCTATTCTGGGGAACACTAATACTATTAGGCCAGGAACAGTCTTTCTTATTGGAGTATCAGAGAAATGTACGCCTGTTATTAGCGCTACTCTGCCTTCTGAGGGGCTTTACCTACTTCCGCAGTTTCCGCACAACTCGGGTATTTGTGTACATGACTCTAGCAGTGATCAAGGAAATGTACTCCTTCCTCTTCATAATGGCCTACTCCGTCTTCGCCTTCGGAGTGTGCACCTCTGTACTATTGAGACACATCACTCTGGGAGAGAGCTGGACTTCTGCATTTAGTTTGATACTGGGGACTTCGATAGTAGTACTTTTGGGTTTATGGAGTAGACCTTATTTTCGTGTGCAGCAATCATCAATGTGGTAATTATGCTAAATCTCCTCGTATCCATCCTAGGGGACGCCTACGGAATGACCTAAATGTCTGTCCGCGAAAACGACCTATACATGATGCTGGAACTAGTAAACGAATACGAGTCCCTCATGTTTTAGTGCAGATCTTCAGGAGCTCCAGTGATGTCTACCTGAGTCCGCAGACTGGGCAGGTCAGGTTTCCAAAATAACAGAAAAGGGTAAGGGAGGAAATCGGGAAAGCCACAGAGACAATTGAGAGTAGAGTGGAAGAACTGAAGGAAGGTCAGGCGAAAGCGACCAAAACTATGGAGCAGAATACGGAAGCGGTAGAAAAGCGGATGTCAGCAATGGAGGAGAAGCTGGAGGCCATTCGGGTCCTCCTCAAGGATCGCAGCTAACTTTAGTTTGCCTCGAGACTGCGTTTTTCTATCCGAAAAGTATAGCAAAGGCTCTGAGTAGCTGGGTTAGCCCGTATATCCTGCCTTGATGGTGATCACTCAAAGACGGTTCCTGATTGTCGGCAACTGGAAGGAAAACCACACCATCGCCCCTCTCACGGACTTCATCCTGGACGTGATCAACTCTTCGGAGTACTCTGCAGAGGCTCTCCAAGTCGTAATTGCGCCTGCTATGATCCACATAGCTAGGGCCAAAGAACTCCTCCGCAGAGACATTCCTGTGGCTGCCCAGACCTGCAGTCCCTACAGCTTCGGAGCCTACACCGGCGAAGTGTCCAGCGAAATGCTCAAAGACCTTGGCGTACACTGGGTCTTGTCCGGCCACTCCGAACGAAGACGCATATTCGGAGAAACTGACGAAATCACCGCAATGAAGGTCAAGCGAATCAGCGCAGTCGGCCTGCACCCAATCATATGTGTCGGAGAGGAGTTAGCAGACCGACAAGCAGGCAAAGCCACTACCGCAGTCCTTTCCCAGCTCCACAGTTTGAAAGACGCTGTCAATGACTGGCGAAGTGTGGTGCTTTGCTATGAGCCGGTGTGGGCCGTTGGGTCTGGAGTGTGTGCTTCTCCTGGCCAGGCTCAAGACATGCACTTGGTGATAAGGAACTGGGTAGGGGATAATATCGGGGTGGAAGCAGCAGGACAGGTCACTATCATATACGGAGGATCAGTCAATGAGTCTAACTGCAAGGAACTCATCCTTCAAGCCGATATAGACGGATTTCTAGTGGGAGGCGCTTCCATCCAGCCTCAATTCCGCGCACTCATCGAAGCGACCAGCAAGGCGCACTCAGAGAAGTACCCCGGAAACTAGCTTACCCTAGCGCGAAGTAGAAGTCTCGCAAAGGTCCGTGCGTCTCATGGCTTCCATTCTCCACGTCGCCGTTATCGAAGCTGGTCTTCTCGAAGTGGAAGTGCACTCCGCCCTCTGTAGGGTCGTTGTTGACGCCGACTCCGCGGATGACGGAGGAGTTGGGCTTGTAGGCCACTCGCACAGTGTAGAAGGCGCCGGCCTCTAGCGCTATGCGAGAGTTGAGTGGGACTTTGACGAAGCGACTGTCGTCGCCTACGTTTATCAGCTTTTCCTTCTTACCGTGGTCGTATATGAGTTCCCCAGTAGTGGACTTCCCGCGTAGGACCTTGAGGTCCATAACTGTCACTTTCCCTCCCTCTTGACTGGCGTTCCCTACTCCCAGGCCAGTCAGGAAAACCGCCTTATCCGCCTTCAGAGCGATCGCTTCCACCTGCTTCCCATCCGCGTTGATGTGCCAACTCGAGCCAAAGCTGTTGTAACGCGCCACTGTGATTTCTGCAGAGGCGACGACTGGCACTCCAGCAACTGCCGCCACTTCCTCGTTCTCTACAGGGAACAGCTGCTGTTTGACCTTTTGCACATCTAAAGAGGTGGGTAGGGCTCTGGGCAGGATGTAGGAAATGTAGAAAATCGGGCCGTCGGTTTCGTTGTCGCCGTTGCGCTTGTCGGCAGGGGCCATATCGCTGCGGAGGACGGTCATAGTGCAGCCGTCTTCCATGGCTAGAGGGTTGCTGAAGATGCCTGAGCCTTTGAACACCTTCGTATCGCCTCTCATGACCACCCTCAGTGTATAGTGCGTGTCTGCATCTAGGCGCACTGGAGGCTTTACAGCAACTCTCGCTACCTGCTTCGTAGTATCCGCACTCGATATCACCGTCTCCGACGATGTGGAGTAAACCACAGGCCCTGCAGTGCTCTTCCCCAGCAGAATTTGCAGACTTTTCACTCTCACAGGCTTGGTGCGGTCCACAGGCGCGCCCAGGCCCACTGCAGTGAGCAGCACTCCTTTGGAAAGTAGAAAAGCGAAGGACTCCACCTGACTATCCGTGTTTATTTGCCAGCCCTTCGCCGCTCCCCGGAATCGCTTCATTTTGAACTCCCCCCCAAGGCTGGAAACCATCCTTTTCGGCGCTTTCCCAATAGCGAAGTTCTTTTCCTGTGCTTTCGGTAGGAAGTACAAGTCCGCAATCGGACCGTCAATGCAGCTATCTCCGTCCTTCCTGTCCATTCCCTCATACAAAGCAGGCTCAAAGGTGATAGACAGTGGTCCTTCCTGTATAACTGGCCCTGCATAGCCCTGGCCTCGGTACGCGCCTGCCTTGCTGTTCAGGTTCAGCTTGAGTGTATAGCTAGTTCCGCCTTTCAGACTGACAGGGGGAGTGATGGGCACTTGATAGACCTTCGTAGGAGTGTTGGGAATAGGCAGCATAGCCGGTAAAGTGAATAGGACTATGGGACTTTGGGTGCTTCTCCCCTCCATTACTTGCAGGTCGGTCAGCAGCAGCGGAATTGCCTCGTTGGAAGACGTGCAAATCCCGACTCCGGACAGCATTGCGCCTTCTTTAGGCGTGAAGGTGAAGGCTTCGACTTGCGCAGGACTGAAAAAGCCCCAATTCCCGGAAATACTCGCAAATCTCTTAATCCGCACCTCCTCACTCTTGCTTCCGGTGGAAAAGTGCAGGTCGAAGATTGGTCCGTCTTCAAGATTATCCCCGTTTTTCACATCGTCTGCATGGTAATTCGCTCCTTTGAAGGTCACTGTCAAGCCTGGAGGACTCAGCTTGATCACCTTTTGGACGGATGTGCCGCGGAAGACGCCGGATTCGCCTTTTAGCACTGTTCGGACGGTGTAGTCGACGCTGGGGCTGAGCTTTATGGGAGATTCGAAGTTGATACGTGCGATTTTCGTGTTTCCGTCTTCATTTTTCATTTCGATCCTCTCCACTCTGCCAATGATTTCTCCCTGCGTACTATTCCCAACGATAATCTGCAAGTCCTCCATCATCACCGACTTCCCCTTGTTGAAGCTGTTCCCAATGCCTACAGCCAGCAAGTACACACTCCTGCTCACATTGAAGGACACCGCCTCCACCTGGTTCCTATTGTCGAAAATTCCCCATCTGGTGTTGGGCTTTTCAAAGCGGTGTGCGACGAATTCGTCCACTTCTACACTGCTGGCGCCGCCCTCTTTCATCACTTTCATGCTCAAGTCGACCACTTTTTCTGTGAGGTCGAGTTGTTTTGGGGAAATGGTGGATTCGAAGCCTACTTCTAACTGCCGGGCGAGGATTTTGCTGGGGTCCACGGCCTCTCGCTCTTCGTACCCGATTAAGGCTTGGATGAGGGCTTGTTGCTTGTCGAAGGACAGACTTTGGAAGACGGAGTCAAAGGGGAGGCGCTGTCTTTTACACTCTTTGAACAGGGTAATAAGAGTGCGAGCGCAAGTAAAAGCTTCAATCTGCGAAGCGAAAAATGCGCGCAAATCCGCCATTCGCATCTCATGTTGCAGTTCAATTTGCGTCCTTTTGGCTTGGTAGAGGGTGGAAAGGTTCTCCAGCGCCACGTACTTGTGGCCTTCCAGCGTGACGCCCAGCTTGGAAATGACATGACTCCGCTGCTGCATATCGACTGGGTTGGACTTTTCATACAGCTCCCGGAAGCCTTGGAGTTGCCCTTTGACTTGCTCTCTGTCCACAAAGACCAGATCCGCATGGTCCGCAGTCTTGTAGCACTCACTGCAATAGAACTTCCCACTGCGTTTAGAGAAGTAAGTGAGTGGCTCAGAGTGATGCACACTGCAGCTCCACGGATCCAGGCCCAGCGAGGACTGGCGCGTCAGTAGTCCTCTGATTGCCATCTCCAATACTAGGTAGTTCTTCGGCAGACGTTCGACTTGGTCAAAGGCATCTTGGTAGGAACAGGTGGGACAGTTCGTTCGGCCTTGGGAGCGGGCGCTGGTCAGGCAGTCCTTGCAGTAGGTATGTCCGCATTTCAGCAGCAGCGGCACGTGCTCTGTCTCTGAGTACCGGGACAGACACAGACTGCAGCAGAGTTCGTCTGCCATCAGATTTCTATAATGGAGGGAACCTAGGACCCATACTTATGCAGCGCTAAAGGCTGCGGCAGGCGCGACACCGCTTCTTCCCATGGCAGTTCCACCGCACATATGCAGTCCTCAAGCGCGTGCAGCTGCAACAACGGGCCCAAACGCTTGTTTATCGCAAAGTTCTCCACTACTTCCGCGTCCACATCCATCTGCTCCGCCCCAGGCTTGGCTGTGTGCAGCGGGTGGCAGGCCAACAGTCCGGTCCAGGACAGCTTCGAATCAGGGAAATGCTTCTTAGCGAGAATTGCGGATTTCCGAGGTGGCGGGCGAGTTAAATCCACCCAGGTGTAGGAATAATGCGTATGCAGGAGCGCCATGTTCTTGCGGCTTTCGAAGAAGTGAATCCCGATGACTCGATGAAACTCGCCTAGGTAGTTTTTGGGCAGTTTCGCACTATACTGCTTGGAAAAACTGTCCAACTCCATAGTCTTCAGACTAAACCCGAGCAAAAGGTTGGAGTCTGTGCTGATGTATAGAGACTTGGAGAAGGACAGGCCCAGGGCAGTCACAGTGGTTTCCAGCCTTGGTAGCACCGCCTTTAGTGCTGAGTCCTTATATATCTTCACGGTGTTGTCATACAGCCGAAGTGCACAAGTGGATCCTCGAACTGCCAAGTGAGTCGCAAGCACTGGGAAAGTGTCCAAAGTCTCCTCTTCAAGTCTTTCAATGTCTACAAATTTGACTGATTTGTAGGCGAAAAACAGCCCTCTGCTGCCGAATTTGCAGACAGCAGCTCCACTGCTCAGTAGAACACTATCGAGACGCAGCTCTTCCTTGCCCATTATTTTGAAGATTCTCGTGTAGGAGACTGTGGAGTAGGCGAAGAATTTGCCGTTTGGACTGATGTCGGAGGCAGTGATGGGCTCTTTGCCTTTGGATTGCACAACTGCGAATTTGACGATTTCGCTTGTGGACTGGTCGATTGCCCATATTTCCACAGTGCTAGCGGAGTGGTGGCAAATGAGGATTTTGCCATTGCCTTGGACTCCCGCTCCTCCATAGTTGTCCAATCTGAGTGCCGGAATGTGTCTATAAGGCTTTGCCTTGTATTGGATTTTCTCCTTGTGAAGGACAACCGCGTCCCCTTCACTATCAAACAAGTCCGCAGGATACAAGCAAAGGTCCGTAGTGACTCCCCCTGACAGCAGCACTGAAGTCGCTGCCAGGGAGTATATGTCATGTGACTGGCCTCTGCACTTTCCTGTGATTCTCCACGTTCCCCCGGCTTCCTTGACCTGCACTACCTTGCTGTCCACCCCTGCAGCGTACAGACACTCCTTGAAATAGGTCAAAGCCAGGATGTCCGCTTCATGTGTATGCAGACTGCACACCAGCGTTCCGTACTGACTTTCCCAGATATTGACCGCGCCTTGGCTGTCTCCCGAGGCGAGTAGGTCTTCGGAGAGCGCCTGTAGTCGCCAGACACAAGCCTGATTTGCCATTCTGAGTTGGCAGGTGCTGTGTCTGGGCGTCCACTTGTATATCCCGCCGTCTGACCCACAGCTGAGGATTGAGTCCGCACTGGGCCAAATGACATCGAGCATCCTGCAGGGCTGTTTGTGGAAAGCCTTCAACAGGCCGAAAGTCATATCTTCCGCTAAGGTGTATAGGCGAATGACCCCGTCGTCGCAGGCCAAGGCCAGGGTTTCCTCGGCTCCCTGCGCCATTCCCCATATCGCGCCTCCCGGGATTGCGGTCTCGGACACTGGGGACAGGGAGGAAAGTTGCCAGAGACATAGTAAACCCGCAGTTCCGCAAGTTACCAAAGTGTCAGTTCGCAGCCATAGCACTCTTCGTGAGCCGTACGTCTCGAGCCCTGGGAAGGACAGCACTAGCACCCAGTTGCTGGTCTGGTACAGGTCTAGACTGGAGTCACTTCTCAGTACAGCGCAAAGAGACGCAGCTGGGCAGATGTCCACCACTGCAGCCGGCAAGTGCGATATGAAGCGACAGCGGTGGACTTCCATCTTTGTAATGGGCAGTCCGCTGGGCCCAGAAACACCGACAACACATCAACTCCCAAATGCATAATCGACCAGTCTGACACAGAGCCTTCCTTTCCCTGCACTCCCATGCGACTTTCAAGAATCACGTTTTGCCTGCTGTGGATGAGAGAATTGACGGCTGATAGAAGGTAATTTACCAAGATCAATAGTTCCCTGGGAAGTATCGAGAGAGGCACTTAACTGTATGAGCAAATCCGGAGTGCTCCTGGCCCTTTGATTATACATGCCTGTGTATCCCTTCACTTCCTATATCGGTATTTACCTCTTTTCAACATCGGCAAAGCAGTGATGTTCACATTCCCGCACTCAGCAATTGTCACTGTGTAGGAAGCGGCTCCTTCCAACATTAAAATCCGAAGTAAGCAAATGAACGAGATTTGAAGTATGCACAGCTACCCACGCCCCCTCCACACCCCAACACTGTAGCTAATTAGACTGATTTCTCACTGGAAAGGTAGGAGCCCCTGCCCTCCCCATCCCATATTAGAAACGTTATGAACTTCCAGACTTTAGAGGAAGAACTGAAGTGCCTGTGGCTGAGCGGCCACTCCCTCACTCTGGAAGAGCGCATGCAAGTGGAGCTGTCCCTACTGGAACTCGTGCAGAAGGAAGACTTCGAAGAGCTGCTGTACTGGGGCAAAATCAGAGGTCTGTCCAGAGACTACTTCGTGGCGATGGGGCTGAAATACCGCGGGCAGTACGAGTTTCCACTGAAGCGGTTCTTTTGGTGCAACAGTGTGACTTGGGCCTTTTCGGAACTACCGAGTGTGAACCCGAACGACAGCGACAAGGCAGACAAGTTCAATTCCTTCTTCACAGGCGACCACACCAAAGTACTCGTTGAGGCGCCGGCCGAGGAAGAGAACCAGCCGCCCGCGGAAGAGGAAGAAGCCAAGGACAAGGACAGTCTCGCCTCCACTGAGGAGGAAAAGATCCCTGCGAAGCCCTTCACGGAGCTGGACCGCTTGGCGGTTGTAGTCCGCGCTATAGAGCAAGACTGCCAACTAGTGCCGCAGGGCGCTTTCCGCATCACTCCCGCGCATGAACTCAGCAGAAACCGGGCTTTCGCGGGGCTGAGCCAGGACGAGGTGCACTCCCTAGGCCCCTACCTGCACTTCCGGAACGTGCAGACCAAGGACAAGCGCATGCAGCTGGATCGAGACGACGCCATCTTCACCTACGACTTCCTGGACCCGGCGGAGCTAGACCTGCCCAAGCCGTGCTGGAGCCTGCAAATCGACAGCACCAAGACTCTGGTCAATGTCAGGTCGTTGCTGTGGCCGGGGTACGTCGCCTACCACCGCGCCAATACGCAGCGCTTTGGAGGCGTTTACATCGGAAACGGGATCAAGAACATAGATCTGGCCTTTATGCTTTAAGGTCTAGTTAGTGGCTTTACTTCAGTGACTTGAGGGTTTTGACTGTCAGACATTATCAGGTGTAATGTTTCTTCGCCAGGTCCGGCATTTAACAAGTGGTCTGCGTAGTTTGAGGGTGGGCAACCCTATTCCCGACCTGCGCCTCACTCTCGTGACAGTCCAGGAAGGCAAGTACCACATCCAGCGGGACGTGCCCGCCCTGCAGTTCTTCGAAGGGAAGAAGTCAGTGCTCGTCGGCTTCCCTGGAGCCTTCACACCTACATGCACAGCCACCCACCTCCCCGGCTATGTGCAACTTCACTCCTCCTTCCAAGCCAAACAGACCCAAGTCGTGGCTTTGGCAGTCAACGACCCTTTCGTGCTCAAGGAATTCGCTGAGGAGCTGAAGGCGGACTTCGTCTTCATAGCGGACGGCAGTGGAGTCTTCACTAAGGCAATTGACGCAGGAGTGGACCTGTCCCCTAACGAACTCGGCTACCGGACTCGTCGCTTCTCTGCAGTCATCCACGACGGCAAGTTCGTGGAGGTGAATGACGAGCGAGGTCCGAAGCTGACGGAGATATCGAAGGCGGAGACTGTGCTGAAGGGTCTTTAGCTAGCTAGTCGTCAGCGTCTTCGAGGCCGAGGAACTTACCCAGTGGAGTGGGCTTCAGAGTCCCTTTGACCCCTTCGAAAGCGCCTTCGAGGAACTCCTCGGCGAGGTACTCCGCACCCTTGAAGTTGGGATGGACGAGCCAGAGGGCGAGGAGAGCCTTGAGAGTGTCGAATAGACAAAATCCAGACAGGAAGGAAAGCAAGGTCTGCTCTAGGAAGGACACGAGGCCCAGCACTAGCCAATAGGACAACCACTGCTTGGAGAACTGCTTGTCCTTCAGACTCGTGTAAGTCTGCGAAAGCGGGTACACCCACACTATGCCCACGCCCACCAGACAGAACAGCAAGCACAGCATTTTATTGCCATTCGACTCCCTTTGCCTTGGCTGCTTCCCGGGCAAAGGTCGTTGATGTCTGGATTGTATGCGTAGCTGAGGCCTATGCATGCCTGTGATGTATCAGTGTGTATTTTTCCAAAGAACTCGCAATATAGCTCAATTTTTCGTTGTGTGGGAAACGTCGGTTTGAAAAACAAGAAAGTTGCGAAAAGACACAGTAAGCAAAAGTGCGTTTTTACGCACTTATCAAGAAAAATAACGGATATAAGGCCGCTGGTCCTAAAGAATCAGACCAAATCGCCATTATCTCTATAGCCTTACCCTCTGCACGTCCCTGGTCTAGAGACCTAAACTTAGCTCCGCTCTCTAAGAAGCGCTATAATCGTCTCCAGTTTCGCCTCAAGAGCCGCAGTTTTCTTCTCCGTCTTTCCCTGCAAAACAGCCATTTCTTCCTGCAGTTGCTTACTAGAAGACGCCAATTGTGCCTGGAACTCTTGGGTAAGTTTTGCGCTTTCCTCCTCCATTTTGGTTGAAAGTTGCACTGCAAGCCCCGCCCACTCTTCAGACATCACTGCGTCTTGCGCTCTTTCACAGGAGACGATAATGGTGGGAGTGCCGGAATTTCTGCGCCAATACATCAGCGATTCATACTCGCTCACTAATCCCAGCATTAGGAAAAGGTCGTTTTCCCGGACTGACATTTGGGTTTTCTCATATGCGTCTCCTAATATGGACACCAGGAGATTGAGCATGATGATGATATTGGTAATAGCAGCGCAAGAGAAGACGCACCATTCCACAAACCCAAAAGCACTGCTATCGAAATCTCCCAGTACCAAGCTAAAAGCAGCAGTCCAGCTCACTCCCAGTGTAGCATGTCCCAGTAGGATGGAAATCAGTATCCCAAAGGCAAATACGGAGTACGCCATAATGATCAGGAAGGAGTACATTTCCTTGACCACAGCCATTGTCATGTATACGAATAGCCGGGTCATGCGGAAACTGCGGAAGTAGGTGAAGCCTCGTAGGAAGCATAAAATCGCTAATAGCAATCGAGTATTCCGCTGGTTGTCTGCTCCTAAACAGGCTAGTTCTTGGTCGCACAGCACCAAACTTCCCCAGAAAAAGCCTAAAAGACCCCTGAACATGTCTAAATAGTTCCACGGGTCTACCCAGTAAGTCCAACTGCTGGCTAGCGCCTGAGCTATTTCGTATAGCATGAAAAACCCGTTCAGACAAATAAACACCACTGCGAGTTGAAACCTGTCCCAATCATTAAAAAGGATCATCACCAATGCAGCCAGCAGCATGGTGTACATGATAGTAAACAACAGTGTGACTGGGTAGAAATACGCCCATTTCTGCTCAATCAGGGCAGTGGCGTAGGGACTTGTTAGCACTGTTTTGTCCTCACACTCTTGCAGTGCATCTAGGAGTTCTAGAGACTTGGACGACCCTGGGGCAGTGTTCCAGCGTATTAACCCGATACAGAAACGGACTAATTCCGAGCCCATTTTCCCGACTACGCATTTGTCGAAGTCGGGAAGGTTGATAAGCCGGGTTTCCGAGAACTGCACAATTGGCAGGGAAGAGGTAGGAGTGATGAACTGGGGAAGGGGAGGACTGGAGGGAGTTTGCATCAATGCGCTGAAAAAGGACTGCAGTAGGTCGGAACTGGACGCCAATAGTGCAGGTATGTCGTCATTGATGCATACAAAAGTCGGCCACTCCGCATCTCCCTTCACTCTTTGCGCCAAGTCAATCAAATACTTCAGAAACTCATCTGTGCACTTGATAGTTCTGCGCTCCAATGACACTGTGAGCGGCGAGCCAAATGTGCCTTTGAGGAAGGGCACTCTCATTTCCAAGTACTCCTTGCAGCGCTCCGCATAGTTATAGAAGGCACTGATGTGGAGACTATTGACATTGTAGGGAGACAGTAGGGTTCTAGCCGCTAGTGGATTCAATAGTTCGCCTTCTTTTAAGGTCTGCACGACTGACACCATTTCCGAGGTAACCTGCATTGGAGCTTCACTAGTGGACTCCCAGGGCACGATGAAGGGAGTGATGCGCACAGTTTGGTCATTTGAGGCAATAATCACGCAATTCGAGTCAGTGGTAAACGCGGCAAAAGAGATTCGAGCCGGTCCTTTGTAACAAGCCACTTCCCTTCTTTCCTCCAAACTCCACACCTTTACTGAGTCGTCAGAAGCGGAAATCGCAAATCGCCCATCCGCGGACACCTTCACATTCTTGACAGACTGAGAATGACCGTAGAGAACAGTCAGTAGTCTCCGCTCCTCAAAGCTCCACAGCCTCACAGTTCTATCCTCTCCGCAGGACACTATCGTCTTTCCATCCTGAGTAATGTCAATTCCTTGGCCAAAACCCACATGTCCACTCAGCACAGTCAATACTTTCAGACCTGGGAAAGTCCAAATTGCAATTGTCCCATCTCTGCTTATAGATAATAAATTCTGTCCATCTGGGGTTACAGCCAGACGATGAAGCCGATCGCAGGTCAAATCAACAGTTTCGACTAAGCTTCTATCTTCGATGTTCCACTGTTTGAGGGTAATGTCCCAACTAGCGGAAAAGAAGAATTTGCCATCTGGGGTGACAGCCAGGCGGTAGGTTAGTTTGGAATGACCAGTGAAAGTGTGAATTTCCTTCCGAGTCGCTAAATCCCATAACTTCACTGACTTGTCGTCTGAGGAGGAAAGCAGAAATTTCTGATTGGGAGTTATAGCGAATTCATTGATTTCCTCTGTATGGCCTTGCATCACTGCCAGTTCCTGGTTCTCCGCTATACTCCACAGCCTTATATCCTTGCGTGTGGCCAATATCAGATAGTCCGCAGTCACTGCTATTGATTCTATTCTCTCCGGGAAACTCAATATTTTCTCTTCACACCGAGGATTTAAACTCCAGATTTTGATTGTTCTGTCTTTTGATCCAGTCAAAAAGTGTTTATTATCGGCTGTCATTGTAATTGCCCAAATGACATCCGAGTGTCCAACAAAGGAAATCACCTCCGTGCAGCTCTCCAAATCCCATAGTTTCACTGCCTTATTCTGAGTGCAAGTCAGACAAATCCTTTCATTCTTCGATACTTCCATGCAAGTAATGATACTCGTATGTCCCTCCAAAGCTCCGATTTCCCTGCGTTCTGGGAGACTCCAGAGTTTCCCCGTTCTGTCTGCGGAAGTGGAAATGCACACTTGTCCCTCTCTTATCAGCTTCAAGCCGGAAATGAAGTTAGTATGTCCTTTGAAAACCATCAATTCCGTAAAGCTGTCTAGGCTCCAAACGCGGATATCGTTGTCTTTAGAGCCGGACCAGAGCGTCTTTTCATCAGGGGAAAGAGTAATATAGGAGACTTCTTTCGTATGCCCCTCGAAAGTGGCTATGTCCTTTTTTGCCTCCAAGTCCCAGACTTTAATCACTCCCAAGTTTTCTCCTGATATGCAAAACTTGCTATCACTGGTCACAATTAGGCGTTTGACATAACTACTGTGGCCTTCGAGAGTGGCTATTGCGGATCGACTTTTCAAGTCCCATACTTTCACCGTGGTATCTGCACCGCCTGATAGGGCTAGCTTGTTGTCCTGAGATATCGCCACTGTATAGATGTTATTTTGATGTCCTTCCAGTGTGGCGATTTCCCGCCTCTCCACTACACTCCACAACTTCACTTCTCCATTCCCATCCCCGCTTATGGCCATTTCACAGTCCTGAGAGACAGCCAGAGCAAACACTTGTCCAGTGTGCGGCTTCTCACAGTCCAGCAAGTAGCTAACAGGTGTAGGACTCACAGTCACCAGCACCACTTTCCCATCCCCCAGCCCTGCAATTGCCCCGTCTCCGCATGCGCGCAGCAGCACCACTGCAGCGGGGAAGTCAAAGCTGTGGGGCTTTACTGTGCTTAGGCCCTCCAACACTTCTCCCAGCGATTTCCCTGCGGAGGCAGTGGAGTCGCTGAGGACAGCTGGGTGTGGAAGCGAAGCTGACATTATGACCCGTCCTAACTTAATGGCATGGAAAGAACAGGATGCGAAAAGGCTTTTGTCGGTGCAAAAACAAGGATTAAGCAAAGGGGCTATTGCTGTATAGCTAAGGGATGGGGAAATTGTTCTCGTAATTGATAAATGCACGTTTCTATGTCCAACTAAGTCTCTATATAGCTGTATAGAATTAGCAGAGTTATATGCATCTCAATTGCACTCAGTAATACACTCCAATAGGACGAAATACGTTTCTTTTACACTGCTGACATATCAAAACCATCAAATTTCCAAGAGTTTTTAAAGGCTGAAATCAGACCTGAGACTGCTCGAATGCTAAATGAGCCGAATTTATAAAAAAGCAATATAAAAAGCCCTAGGAAAGTCGCTTTCTTTCAAATTTTCGCGTAATTTGACGCTTCTCAAATCATCTTGCAGCACTCATCTCGCCAACTTTCATTTTTTGCACTACAAGCTAATGCGGCTAATTCTCGATATTGAAGAAATTGGCATATTGCAGGGTCCCAGTAGTCATATCCTTCTTCCAAATAACAAAAATAACAAGGACTAAAGAAAGCCATAGGAAAACCTAAGCGAGTATTAGGGTGTAGAGAGGCGGGAGAGAATTGCGTCTATTTTTTCTCCCAATTCCTTCAGCTGTTGCTTCATTTCCACGTTTTCCTGGTCTGCTTTGCTTCCCAGCTCCTTCAGCCCTTTTTTCATTTCTGCATTTTCGGTTCCCAGTTCCTTCAGTTGTTGTTTGATTTCTGAGTTTTTGGTTCCCAACTCTTTCAGCTGTTGCTTGATTTCCGTGTTTTCCTGCTTCATGGCGTGCTTGATGTCTACCGCTAGGCCAGCCCACTCCTGGACATTCTCCTCTATTTGGGCACTTGCGCAAACAAACATGACGGTGGGAGTACTTGTATTTCTCCTCCAATATAGCAAGGATTCGTACTCGGAAATTATTTCCAGCATTAGGTATAAATCATTTTCCCGCACAGACATTTGC
>Ga0247837_1006893_pt1 | contig 15564 bp, 11 predicted proteins | sample LaCtaG_2_FD_187115 | JGI IMG/M metagenome (GOLD analysis project Ga0247837, IMG submission 187115) | Freshwater microbial communities from meromictic Lake La Cruz, Castile-La Mancha, Spain - LaCruzMarch2015_14.5m | ecosystem: Environmental > Aquatic > Freshwater > Lake | place: Spain: Castile-La...
GGAAGAAGGGCTGCGCTTTGCTATTCGTGAGGGTGGACACACAGTCGGTGCTGGTGTGGTATCGAAGATTATTGCTTAAAGGAATGTAGGTCAGTAGCTCAATTGGTAGAGCATCGGTCTCCAAAACCGAGGGTTGGGGGTTCGAGACCCTCCTGACCTGCCAGATAGGACTAACTGGTCAAGTGCCAGTTAGTTTTTTGTTCCTAGCCATTTCGGGGCAGTGTATGAAAACAAAGTTTTTAGATAAATTAAAAATAGTATTGGGTTTACATTTTCTTGGTGCCGGATTGGTTACTTTTTATTCGTTGCCAAGCGAGCAGTATTTTTTGCGTGTTTCGGCACTGCTAGCAGGACTTATTTTTGGTATTATGGTTATTCTATTTTCAGATTTTGGAAAAGCACTCATTGTTTACGTTAATTCCTCTATCGAAGAAGGTCGTAAGGTTGTTTGGCCTGCTCGCCAAGAATCTTTGCGACTGACACTGCTGGTTTTTGTGTTTGTACTAATCCTGTCACTTTTCATGTGGCTTGTTGATTCTATTTTATTTTGGGTATTCAACGATCTTTTATTGCGACGAGGTTAAGAATGGCGAAAGACTGGTATGTGATACATGCTTATTCTGGCTTTGAGAAGAGCGTACAAAAACTCTTACGTGAGCGTATTGAGCGAGATGGATTGAATGAAAAATTTGGTGAAATTTTAGTGCCGGTTGAAGAAGTGGTTGATATTAAAAATGGTCAACGCAAGATTTCTGAACGCAAATTTTTCCCAGGCTATGTTCTTGTTGAAATGGAAATGTCTGACGAGACATGGCATATCGTCAAAAGTATTCCCAAGGTAACAGGATTTATTGGGGGAACGAGTAACCACCCTTCACCCATTTCTCAACAAGAAGTTGATGCTATTACGCAACGCATACAAGACGGCGTCGAAAAACCTAAGCCAAAAGTATTGTTTGAAGTAGGTCAACGTGTACGTGTAACTGAAGGACCTTTTGATGATTTTGATGGTATCATTGATGAAGTCAATTATGAGCGTAGCAAGGTTCGAATTTCAGTACAAATATTCGGTCGCGACACACCCGTTGAGCTTGGATTTTACCAAATTGAAAAATTGTAGCGGTATTTAGTAAGGCAAGCACTGTTGATTTTTTTGAGTTAAAAAGTTAGAATCAAAAACTTTTATCAGATTATTGAAAATAAACAATGATTAATTGTTCCTAAAGCTATTCCCGATCAGGAGTTTCTGTGGCAAAAAAAATTGTTGGCTATATTAAGTTACAAGTGCCGGCTGGCCAGGCCAATCCTTCCCCGCCTATTGGTCCTGCGCTTGGACAGCGCGGTCTGAATATCATGGAGTTTTGTAAGGCGTTTAACGCTAAAACGCAAAACATGGAACCGGGGCTCCCGATTCCGGTAGTTATTGTGGTGTTTGCTGATAAGTCATTTGATTTTGAACTAAAAACACCGCCTGCCGCAGTATTGTTACTCAAGGCTGCTGGGCTAGAAAAAGGTAGCGCGCGCCCTCATACTGACAAAGTTGGCAAAGTATCTCTTCAGCAGGTTGAAGAGATTGCTAAAATGAAACAGGTTGATTTAACGGCTATTGATCTTGCTGCTGCGACGCGTACGATTGCAGGTTCTGCACGATCCATGGGTATTGAAGTAGAGGGTCTATAAATCATGATGGTTAAGCTATCTAAGCGTACTAAACTTTTGAGCACTTTAGCGAAACGCGATAAAGTATATTCTCTTGAAGAGGCGATGCGACTTGTTAAGGAGTCTGCAACAGCTAAATTTGATGAATCGATTGATGTGGCGGTTAATTTAGGTGTTGATCCTCGCAAATCTGATCAGGCTATTCGCGGAGCTGTTGTTCTTCCGCATGGTACGGGTAAAACCTTACGAATTGCTGTATTTGCACAAGGAAAAGATGCTGAGGCCGCTAAAGCAGCAGGTGCTGACATTGTTGGATTTGAGGAATTAGCGCAAACGATTAAAGCAGGAAATCTTGATTTTGATGTGGTGATTGCAACGCCAGGCGCTATGCGTGTTGTTGGTCAGCTCGGTCAGATTCTTGGGCCACGTGGCCTGATGCCTAATCCCAAAGTAGGTACCGTGTCCGCCAATGTTGCCGAGGCAGTCAAAAAAGCCAAAGCAGGTCAAGTGCAGTATCGAACCGATAAAGCAGGTATCGTGCATAGCACGATTGGTCGAGCTTCTTTTGATGCGAAGTCATTGCAAGATAATTTTAGCGTACTTATTGATGTATTGGTTAAAGCAAAACCCACGACTGCAAAAGGGCTTTATTTAAAGAAAGTGACTTTATCTAGTACGATGGGTATTGGTATTAGAGTAGAAACGGGTAGTGTGATTGCTTCATAAAAAATATTGAATTTGAGTAATTGTGGTTCAGCGCGTACTTCAGTCACAGATTCTTAGGTGGCGTGACGGTTTGAAAAAACAAATCATCGAAGACCGTGGGGCTCATTAGGGCTTAATTGTAGTTCGGCGTCCTGTGCAGATAATGCAACTTAATGACGCTTTGTCGCGACCGATGCGCCCATGTAGCTCAGAGGTAGAGCACTCCCTTGGTAAGGGAGTGGCCGGCAGTTCAATTCTGCCCGTGGGCACCATTTTGTGGCTTTTTGTCTTTTGAAATTGGTCAACAATTTGATATTGGCATGATGTACCGTTTACGATTAGGAGATAGACCTTGAGTTCTAATATTGAAGCGAAAAAAGCAATCGTGTCGGAGGTGAAGGCCGAAGTTGCAAAAGCCCAAACTGTTGTGATTGCTGAATACCGGGGCGTCAACGTTGCGAGCCTAACCAAGTTGCGTTTACAGGCACGGGAGCAGGGTGTTTTTTTGCGTGTTTTAAAAAATACATTAGCCCGTCGTTTGGTGGAAGGTACTCCTTTTGCTAGCTTATCTGAGAAGATGGTTGGGCCACTTTTATATGGTATGTCTGCGGATCCGATTGCGGTAGCCAAAGTATTTTGCCGTTTTGGTGCTACAGAAGAGGCGTTGGTTGTCAAAGGGGGTAATTACAATGGCCAGTTACTGACTGACAAGGAAGTAGTCGGTTTTTCCTTGATCCCTGATCACAATGAATTACTGGCGAAGTTGCTTGGGGTTATGCAGTCACCCATTGCAAGTTTAGCGCGTGTTTTGGCAGCCATTTCTGCTAAAAAAGAAGCAGAGGCGGCTTAATTTATCTTAAAGGAACATCGTTTCAGGAGATTGAATATGGCAATTAGCAAGGATGACATTCTGGAGACAGTGGGTAGCATGAGTGTTATCGACCTTAATGAGCTGGTGAAAGCATTTGAAGAAAAATTTGGTGTATCTGCTGCGGCAATGGTGATGGCAGGTGCAGGTGGTGCAGCGCAAGCAAGTGAAGAAGCCGCCAGCGCCGAAAAAACTGAATTTGATGTTTTGCTCACTGCGGTGGGCGATCAAAAAGTCAGTGTCATTAAGGTGGTACGCACTATTACAGGTCTAGGTCTTAAAGAAGCGAAAGATCTTGTTGATGCTGCACCTAAGACAATTAAAGAAGCGGTACCAAAATCGGATGCGGAAAACTTCATCAAACAACTCACTGAGGTAGGCGCAAAAGCAGAGATGAAGTAGTGTGATGAGTAAGCAATAAACAGGCTGATGTATTGTCATCAGCCCTTCGCATTTACTGTGATATGGTTTGCATTGAGCACTTTAAGCTGATTGTTTTATATTTAATGTTAGTTAATCATTTTGGCTTGCTTGCACCCTATTTTGATGGAGTTTGTTGATGAGTTACTCATTTACTGAGAAAAAGCGTATTCGTAAAAGTTTTGCAAAAAGTGTGAATGTCCTTGATATCCCACCGCTACTTGCCATCCAAATGGAGTCTTATAGAGACTTTTTGCAGCAAGAGGTGCCACCTGAGCAACGCAAACCCATAGGTTTACAGGCTGCCTTTGAATCCATATTTCCCATTATTAGTCACAATGGTCACGCTCGTTTGGATTTTTCGCACTACCTATTTGAGCCATCATCTTTTGATGTTCAAGAATGTCAAATGCGCGGCATGACTTATGCAGCACCCCTTCGTGCGAATGTTCGTTTGACAATTTTTGATAAAGAATCGTCCAAAAAAACAGTTAAAGAAGTGCGGGAACATAATGTATATATGGGTGAAATTCCCCTGATGACTGCCAATGGCTCGTTTGTGATTAATGGTACAGAGCGCGTGGTGGTTTCTCAGTTACACAGAAGCCCGGGTGTATTTTTTGAGCATGATCGTGGTAAAACGCATTCTTCAGGTAAGTTATTATTTTCTGCGCGTATCATTCCCTATCGTGGGTCATGGTTAGATTTTGAGTTTGATCACAAAGATCTGTTGTATTTTCGTATTGACCGTCGTCGCAAGCTGTCTATTACGATTTTGCTCAAAGCGCTGGGCTACGATGAAGAGACTATTCTGTCTGATTTTTACGATACTGATATTTTTTATCTATTACCGACGCTCAAAATGCGTTTGTTACCTCGTCGCTTAAGGGGGGAGATTGCTAAATCTAATATTGTGGCTCCTAACGGGGATATCATTGTTGAAAAAGGCAAGCGTATTACGATTAAGCATGTCCAAAGTATGGAGCTCGCTGGTATTGATCGAATTGATGTGACGGCTGATTCATTGCTGGGAAAGGTGTTGGCTAAATCCGTTATCAATACTGAAACAGGCGAAGTGATTGCGTGTGCTAATGAAGAAATTGACAAAGTCCTTCTTGATCAATTTGCCGCTCATGCCATTGAAGAAATAGCGGTGCTGTATGTGAATGATCTTGACCAAGGTGCTTATATTTCTCAGACATTGAGAATTGATGATATTACGGGCCAGCAGTTAGCGCGTATGGCTATTTACCGCATGATGCGTCCCGGGGAACCGCCTACTCAGGAGGCGGTTGAGCAGCTATTTCAGCGGCTATTTTTCAGCCAGGACGCTTACGATCTCTCGCGGGTTGGTCGTATGAAGTTTAATACCAGAACCTACCAGTTAAAGGTTAATGATAAGTCGCCTGATTGGTTCAAAAAAATGTTACTTGAGCGATTCCATTCACGCGTCAATAGTGCAGACAATGTTTTAACCATTGAAGATATTGTGGTGACTATTGCTATGCTCATCGAGTTGCGCAATGGTCGTGGTGAAGTGGACGATATTGATCACTTAGGTAATCGTCGCGTGCGTTCAGTTGGTGAGTTGGTCGAAAATCAATTTCGTGCGAGCTTAGTTAGGATTGAAAAGGCGGTTAAAGAGCGACTAAGTCAAGCTGAAATGGATCAGTTGATGCCGCAAGATCTCATCAACGCAAAACCGGTTACAGCGGTAATCAAAGAATTTTTTGGCTCCTCTCAGCTGTCACAATTTATGGATCAAACCAATCCGCTGTCTGAGATTACCCATAAAAGAAGAGTTTCTGCATTAGGTCCCGGCGGATTAACCCGTGATCGTGCAGGGTTTGAGGTGCGTGATGTGCACCCGACGCATTATGGCCGTGTTTGCCCAATTGAAACGCCGGAAGGACCGAATATCGGATTGATTAATTCACTCTCTATTTTTGCGCGTACCAACGAATATGGTTTTTTAGAAACACCCTACCGAAAAGTAGTCAATGGGTGCGTTACCAATGAAGTCGTTTATCTTTCTGCGATTGAAGAAGGTCGCTATGTGATTGCTCAGGCTAATGCTGAGCTGGACAAAAAAGGTGAGTTAGTGGATGAGTTGGTTACTTGCCGAGAAAAAGGAGAAACGATTTTAATAACGCCTGATCGTGTTGAGTACATGGACGTGTCAACAGGTCAAGTGGTTTCAGTAGCAGCTGCACTGATTCCATTTTTAGAGCATGATGATGCGAACCGTGCTTTGATGGGCGCGAATATGCAACGTCAAGCAGTGCCTTGTCTTCGATCCGAAAAGCCACTGGTTGGAACCGGTATCGAAAAAGCTGTTGCAATGGATTCGGGAACGGTGGTTATTGCGCGACGCGGCGGTCGTGTGGACTATGTTGATGCAGGTCGGATTGTCATACGAGTTAATGACAAAGAAGCCAGTACCAGCGAAGTGGGTGTTGATATTTATAATCTGGTTAAATTTACGCGCTCTAATCAGAATACTAATATTAACCAGCGTGCCATTGTTAAAATGGGCGACAAAGTTGCCAAGGGTGATTTATTGGCTGATGGGGCCTCAACGGATCTGGGTGAATTAGCGCTGGGTCAGAATGTAACGATTGCGTTTATGCCATGGCATGGTTATAACTTTGAGGATTCTATTTTAATTTCTGAAAAAATTGTTTCTGATGACCGCTACACCTCTATTCATATTGAAGAGCTTTCAGTGGTTGCAAGAGATACGAAATTGGGCCCTGAGGAAATTACGCGTGATATTCCTGGTTTGTCTGAATCCACGCAAGCGCGTTTGGATGAGTCAGGTATTGTCTATGTCGGGGCAGAAGTCGCCCCTGGGGACGTTTTGGTTGGTAAAGTTACCCCAAAAGGTGAGACACAGTTAACTCCAGAAGAGAAGTTATTGCGTGCTATTTTTGGTGAGAAAGCCTCCGATGTAAAAGATACTTCCTTGCGCGTTGAAGCGGGTATGGCTGGTACAGTAATTGATGTGCAAATTTTCACGCGTGAGGGTGTCAAACGGGATCAACGCGCACAGTCTATTATTGATAGTGAGCTTGAAAGACATCGCTTAGATTTGCATGATCAGCTTCGTATTTTTGAAAGTGATGCGTTTAATCGTGCCGAACGTTTATTAATCGGTCAAACCATTAAATCGAAACCCAAAGCAAAACACGTTGCTACTATTGATCGCGCTTACCTGGATGACTTAGCTTCAAAATACGATTGGTTCAAATTGGCGCTAGATGACGACAAAATTGCAGAAAAATTAGTGCGCATTCACGATGATTTGAAGCAAAAGCGTCAAGCATTTGATGAAAAATTTGAAGACAAAAAACGCAAATTAACGCAAGGTGACGAATTGTCACCAGGCGTTCAAAAGATGGTTAAGGTATTTATTGCTGTAAAACGTCGCCTACAAGCAGGCGATAAAATGGCAGGGCGCCATGGTAATAAAGGGGTGGTTTCCAAGATTCTTCCTGTTGAAGATATGCCTTATATGTCCAATGGTCAACCTGTTGATATTGTATTAAACCCGCTAGGTGTTCCTTCTCGAATGAATATCGGACAGGTGTTGGAGGTTCATTTAGGTTGGGCTGCAAAAGGGCTTGGCGAACGTATTCAAAGTATGCGCCATCAACATAATTTGTCTGAACTGAGAAACCTATTGGAAGAAGTTTATAACCAAACGGGCACTAAGGAAGATTTGAGTCAGTTAAATGACAAAGAGTTAATGGTATTAGCAAGTCAGCTCAAACACGGTTTGCCGTTTGCAACTCCTGTATTTGATGGAGCTACGGAGGGTGAAATTAAAACTATGCTCAATCTGGCTTATCCTGACCAAAGTGATACGACAGCTTCTTTTGGTTTTAATGAAACAAAAACCCAAATGATTTTATATGACGGACGAACAGGCGAGGCTTTTGATCGAAAAATAACGGTTGGGGTGATGTATTACTTGAAATTACATCATTTGGTAGAAGAAAAAATGCACGCTCGCTCCACAGGACCCTACAGCTTAGTGACTCAGCAGCCATTGGGCGGAAGAGCTCAGTTCGGCGGACAACGTTTTGGTGAGATGGAGGTATGGGCACTTGAAGCGTATGGGGCATCTTATACCTTACAAGAAATCCTAACCGTTAAGTCAGATGATGTGTCGGGTCGCGCTAAGGTCTATGAGAATATTGTCAAAGGCGAACAAAAAATGGACGCGGGTATGCCTGAGTCTTTCAATGTTTTAGTTCAAGAAATTCGTTCTCTAGGTCTTAATATTGAGCTTGAACGCTACCGAAATTAAGGATTGATTTGTAACCGTGTAACGCATTATTTAACACAGGAACAATTATGAAAGCACTACTCGATCTTCTTCAGCAAATCAAAAAAACAGATGAGTTTGATGCCATCAAAATTGGCATTGCGTCACCTGAGATGATGCGCCGCCATCCTTGGTCATATGGAGAAGTTAAAAAGCCTGAAACGATCAATTATCGGACTTTTAAACCCGAAAGAGATGGGCTTTTTTGTGCGCGTATTTTTGGACCCATTAAAGATTATGAGTGTCTATGTGGCAAATATAAACGTCTTAAGCATCGCAATACCATTTGTGAAAAATGTGGTGTAGAGGTTACGCTTTCTAAGGTGCGTCGCGAAAGGATGGGGCATATTGAGTTGGCAAGCCCTGTTGCGCATATTTGGTTTTTAAAGTCACTACCTAGTCGATTGGGTATTGTACTAGATATGACTTTGCGTGATATTGAGAAGGTTTTGTATTTTGAGTCATTTGTGGTGATTGATCCACTAATGACACCACTAAAATTAGGTCAGTTGTTAACCGAAGAAGAGTACCGTGAGAAAAAAACGCAGTATGGGAACGAATTTATAGCGCTAATGGGCGCTGAAGCGATTCGTGAGTTGCTTAGAAAACTGAACTTAACACTAGAAATTGAAGGTCTTCGTACCGAACTTGCTTCAACAGGATCTAGCGCAAAAATTAAAAAAATTGCGAAGCGACTTAAGGTGCTTGCAGCCTTTAAACGTTCAAACGTTAAGCCCGAATGGATGATTTTAAGTGTGCTGCCTGTTTTGCCACCTGAATTGCGTCCACTTGTTCCGCTAGATGGCGGAAGGTTTGCCACATCGGATTTAAATGATTTGTATCGACGCGTTATTAATCGTAATAATCGTTTGAAGCGACTCTTAGAATTGCGTGCACCCGATATTATTGTGCGTAATGAAAAAAGGATGCTGCAAGAAGCAGTTGATTCATTATTTGATAATGGCCGTCGCGGCAAAGTAATGGTCGGCGCTAATAAGCGACCGCTCAAATCGTTGGCTGAAATGATTAAGGGGAAGGGTGGGCGTTTTCGTCAAAACTTGTTGGGTAAACGAGTCGATTATTCCGGCCGATCGGTTATTACTGTAGGTCCTTCATTACGACTTCACCAATGTGGGCTGCCCAAACGGATGGCACTGGAATTATTTAAGCCATTTATTTTTCATCGTTTAGAAGAAAAAGGGCTTGCGACAACTATTAAGTCAGCAAAAAAACTTGTTGAACAAGAAATACCAGAAGTATGGGATATTTTAGAAGAGGTGATTCGAGAGCATCCTGTTCTATTAAACCGTGCGCCAACATTACACCGCTTGGGTATTCAAGCATTTGAACCGATTCTTATCGAAGGCAAAGCTATTCAATTGCATCCTTTGGTTTGTGTTGCATTTAATGCGGACTTTGATGGCGACCAAATGGCTGTGCATGTACCACTGTCGCTTGAAGCGCAAGCAGAAGCGCGTACTTTAATGTTAGCCAGTAGCAATGTTTTATCTCCCGCTAATGGAGAGCCGATTATTGTGCCTTCCCAAGATATTGTGTTAGGGCTTTACTATATGACCCGCGACAAGGTTCATGCGCGCGGAGAAGGGATGCTCTTTGCGGATATTCAGGAAGTTCACCGTGCTTATGAGACCCGACAAGCTGAATTGTCTGCGGTAGTTACCGTGCGAATTCAAGAGTGGAAAAAAGACAATAAAAATGAATGGGTGGCAAACTTAAATCGTTATCAAACAACTGTTGGTCGTGCATTGCTATCTGATATCCTACCGAAAGGGTTACCTTTTTCGTCGATCAACAAAACGCTTAATAAAAAAGAAATTGCGCATCTTGTGAATGAATCATTTCGTCGTTGCGGTATTCGTGACACGGTTATTTTTGCCGATCAGTTGATGTATGTCGGTTTTAGTTATTCAACTCGTGCCGGTATTTCCATTTGCGTAGATGACATGCATGTGCCAACCAAAAAACCATTTTTGTTATCTGAAGCTAAACATGAAACTAAAGAAATTGAAGAGCAATATGCACAAGGTCTAGTGACTTATGGGGAGCGCTACAACAAGATTGTTGATATATGGGGGCGAACAGGCGATAAAATTGCTAAAGCTATGATGGATGAGCTTTCCATTGAAAAAATAGCCAATAAAGATGGTGTGCTTGTGGATCAAAAATCTTTTAATTCAATTTATATGATGGCTGATTCAGGTGCCCGAGGATCTGTTGCACAGATCAAGCAATTAGCAGGGATGCGTGGTTTGATGGCTAAACCTGACGGTTCGATTATTGAGACACCCATTACATCAAATTTCCGCGAAGGATTGACAGTTTTACAATATTTTATTTCAACGCATGGTGCACGTAAGGGTCTTGCGGATACCGCTCTTAAGACCGCTAATTCAGGCTATTTAACGCGTCGTTTAGTCGATGTTACGCAAGATCTTGTAATCTTAGAAGATGATTGTGGTACCTCAAATGGGTTTATCAAAAAAGCAGTGGTACAAGGTGGTGATGTGATTGAGCCACTTCGCGATCGTATTTTAGGTCGTGTGAATGCAACCGATATCATGCGTCCTTCCTCAGAAAAATTGCTGGTTAAGGCGGGAACTTTGATTGATGAAAAAATAGCCGATATGATTGATAGTGCAGGGATTGATGAAGTAAAGGTACGCACTCCAGTAACCTGTGAAGTTCGTTATGGACTTTGTGCTCACTGTTATGGGCGTGATTTAGGGCGTGGCGGTTTAGTCAATGTGGGCGAAGCAGTAGGTGTAATTGCTGCGCAATCAATTGGTGAACCTGGTACGCAGCTGACAATGCGTACGTTCCATATCGGTGGCGCAGCATCACGTTCGGCAGCAGCGAGCCAAGTGGAATCCAAATCAAATGGTACAGTCAAATTTTCTAAACAGATGCACTATGTTGTGAACAACAAGGGCGAGTTGATTGTGGTGACACGATCAGGTGAGATCATTATTCAAGATGGTACCCAGCGTGAGCGTGAACGGCACAAAATTCTGTACGGTGCAACGATCCTTGTTAAAGATGGCGCAAAAGTTAAAGCGGGTCAGACACTAGCGGTATGGGATCCCCACACGCGACCTATCGTGACAGAATATGAAGGCCAGGTAAAATTCGAACATGTTGAGGAAGGATCGACAGTTACCAAACAAACGGACGATGTAACTGGGTTGTCAGCGCTAGTTGTGATTGATTCTAAGAGCTATTCTAGTAGCGCTGCTCGGCTACGTCCGTTGGTTAAACTGGTTGACGAAGATGGTTGTGAAATCAAGCATGAAGCTTCAGGTCAGCCGGTTTCAATTACTTTCCAAGTCGGCGCTGTGATCACTGTTAGAGATGGACAGCAAGTTGGCAAAGGCGAGGTACTGGCACGTATTCCTCAAGAAACAACCAAAACGAGAGATATCACAGGGGGTCTTCCCCGCGTTGCCGAATTGTTTGAGGCAAGAATACCTAAAGATGTGGGTATTTTAGCTGAAACGACTGGGACGGTTTCTTTTGGCAAACAAACGAAGGGTCGGCAAAAACTAATCATCACCGACTTTGAAGGTAGTATGGCAGAAATTGCTGTACCTAAAGACAAACATATTTTGGTCCATGATGGTCAAGTGGTGAATAAAGGCGAATTGATTGTAGATGGTGCGGTTGATTCGCATGATATTTTGCGCTTGCAGGGTGTGGAGGCTTTAACAAGCTATCTTGTGCAAGAGGTGCAGGAAGTTTATCGCTTGCAAGGGGTCAAAATCAATGACAAGCATATTGAAGTTATTACCAAACAAATGTTGCGTCGAGTCAATGTCATCAGTAGTGGGGACACTCATTTTATTCAGGGTGAACAAGTTGAGCGTGCTGAGCTTTTGGCGGTTAATCAACAGATGATTGCCTCAAACAAAGAGCCGGCAAAATTTGAAGAAATTTTACTAGGGATTACCAAAGCATCGCTTTCAACAGATTCTTTTATTTCTGCAGCTTCTTTCCAAGAAACAACGCGCGTCTTAACCGAAGCGGCTATTATGAATAAAAAAGATGTTTTGCGTGGCTTAAAGGAAAATGTCATTGTTGGTCGATTGATCCCTGCGGGAACTGGTCTTACTTACCACCGGAATCGCCGAAATAAACAAGCGCTGAATGCGCAGTCAGCACTATCTGAAGCGTCTTCATTATTTACTTTACCAAGCAATGAAGACAACAAATTGGAGCTTGAGGAGGCAGGATCAGTTGCGTTAAATGATATTGCGCTAACCAGCGATGCTAACAAAGCTGAATCGGCTCAATCGGAAGCGCGCACCGATTAGTAATTGGTGCCTGATTGCATAAGCTATTGTATTAAGTTACAATCTAAAGTTCAGTGAGGTATTATTTTCTTAGGAATGACTTAAAGTTATGCCAACAATTAATCAATTGGTTCGTCACGGACGCACCGCTGTTAAGGCAAAAAGTAAAGTACCTGCGCTTGGCTCCTGCCCTCAAAAAAGAGGTGTTTGTACCCGTGTTTATACAACGACACCTAAAAAGCCTAATTCTGCGCTTCGAAAAGTTTGCAAGGTTCGCTTAACGAATGGTTTTGAAGTTATTTCGTATATTGGTGGTGAGGGACACAACCTTCAAGAGCACTCGGTTGTGTTAATTCGAGGTGGGCGCGTAAAAGACTTGCCTGGTGTGCGTTACCATACAGTTCGAGGTTCTCTTGATACGGCAGGTGTTAAGGATCGCAAGAAAGCTCGCTCAAAATACGGTGCGAAGCGAGTCAAATAAATAGGTAGTTTAAATAGCAATCATGTTTTGATGGGTTATTGGCTGTCACTTGAAGTTTTTATTAGGTAAATTTGCAAAGGAATAGTTGTGCCAAGACGTCGAGAAGTGCCCAAACGGGATGTGTTACCGGATCCAAAATTTGGCAGCTTGGAGTTGTCTAAATTTATGAATGTGGTAATGGTTTCTGGCAAAAAAGCAGTTGCCGAACGTATGGTTTATGGGGCATTGGCTGAAATCGAAAAAAAGAACGGCAAAGACGCACTTGAAATTTTTAACATGGCACTGAATAACATTAAACCTATGGTTGAGGTTAAAAGTCGTCGTGTTGGGGGTGCTAATTACCAAGTGCCAACTGAAGTGCGTCCATCAAGAAGAATGGCGCTGGCTATGCGTTGGTTACGTGAATCAGCACGGAAACGTGGCGAGAAATCTATGGCATTGCGTTTGGCGGGTGAGTTAATTGATGCTACTGAAGGACGGGGTGCTGCGATGAAAAAGCGCGAAGAAGTTCATCGTATGGCCGAAGCGAACCGAGCTTTCTCTCATTTTCGATTTTAATCATTAGGTTTATTACAAGGCAAGCGCTACTGTGGCTAGAAAAACCCCGATTGAGTACTACCGCAATATTGGTATTTCAGCCCATATTGATGCGGGCAAAACAACAACAACTGAGCGGATTCTTTTTTACACGGGTGTCAATCATAAGCTAGGTGAAGTCCATGATGGGGCTGCGACGATGGATTGGATGGCTCAGGAACAAGAGCGTGGTATTACCATTACATCAGCCGCAACGACATGTTTTTGGCAGGGAATGGGACTGCAATTTCCAGAGCATCGACTCAATATTATTGATACACCTGGGCACGTAGATTTCACCGTTGAAGTTGAGCGCTCTATGCGTGTTTTGGATGCTGCTGTGATGGTTTATTGTGCGGTAGGTGGTGTTCAGCCGCAATCCGAAACCGTATGGCGACAGGCAAACAAGTACAAAGTGCCACGGCTTGCGTTTGTTAACAAAATGGATCGCCAGGGTGCTAATTTTTTTAAAACAATCGATCAAATCAAAGCACGTCTAAGAGGAAATCCTGTTCCGATTGTGATACCAATCGGTGCCGAAGAAGGTTTCCAAGGTGTTGTTGATCTACTTAAGATGAAGGCAATTATTTGGGATGAGGCAAGTCAAGGGATGAAGTTTGAGTATGCTGATGTGCCTGAAGCGATGATGTTGACTGCTCAAACTTGGCGCGAAAAAATGGTTGAAGCCGCCGCTGAATCTAGCGAAGAGATGATGGAAAAATATCTAGGGGGTGAGCAACTAACAGAAGAAGAAATTGTGAAGGGTCTTCGTGTACGTACTATCCACTGCGAAATACAACCTATCTTATGTGGTAGTGCTTTTAAAAATAAAGGTGTCCAGCGTATGCTGGATGCTGTGGTTGAGTTATTGCCTAGCCCAGCTGATATTCCGCCATTAGCTTGCGAATCACCTGACGGTAAGGCTGTTGAACGCAAAGCATTAGATAGTGAAAAATTTGCTTCGTTGGCGTTCAAATTAATGAATGATCCTTATGTCGGTCAATTAACATTTTTCCGCGTGTATTCGGGTATTGTAAAGTCCGGTGACACTGTGATGAATTCGATTAAAGGTAAAAAAGAGCGTATTGGTCGGATTGTACAAATGCACGCTAATGATCGTACAGAAATTAGTGAAGTGTGTGCAGGAGATATTGCTGCGGCTATCGGTCTTAAGGATGTAATCACGGGTGAGACGCTTTGTGATGTGAATGCCCAAGTTATTTTGGAGAGAATGGAATTTCCGGAACCGGTTATCCATGTTGCAGTTGAACCAAAAACAAAAGCAGATCAAGAAAAAATGAGTATTGCGCTTGGTCGCCTGTCTCGAGAAGACCCTTCGTTTCGTGTTCGTACCGACGAAGAATCTGGGCAAACCATTATTTCTGGTATGGGGGAGCTACATTTAGAGATTATTATTGATCGCATGAAGCGTGAGTTTAATGTGGAAGCTAACATTGGCGCGCCTCAAGTGGCTTATCGTGAAACAATTCGCGCCGCCAGTGGCGAGCAAGAAGCAAAATACATCAAGCAATCCGGTGGTAAGGGTCAGTATGGGCATGTTGTGATTAAACTAGAACCCTTGGATATCGGAGGGGGGTATGAGTTTCTTGATGAAATTAAGGGAGGTGTTATTCCTCGCGAATTTATTCCTTCGGTTCAAAAAGGGGTGGTTGATAGTTTACAGGCGGGTGTGTTAGCAGGTTATCCTGTGGTTGATGTACGTGTACGTCTTGTATTCGGTTCATATCATGAAGTGGATTCATCGCAAATTGCTTTTGAGTTGGCAGGCTCTATGGCCTTTAAAGAAGCAATGCGTAAGTCCAATCCCGTTTTACTGGAACCCATGATGGATGTTGAGGTGGAGACACCTGAAGAATATATGGGTGATGTGATGGGCGATTTATCGTCAAGGCGCGGTATTGTACACGGCATGGAAGACGACGCATTAGGTGGCAAAAAAATCCGTGTAGAAGTACCCTTAGCTGAAATGTTTGGTTATGCGACTACTTTGCGCTCACTGAGCCAAGGTCGTGCAACTTACTCAATGGAATTTAAACGTTACGCAGAAGCTCCAAAACATGTGGCTGATTCTGTGATTAGTAGTAGCAAATAAATATTTTTACAGGCTCTAAACAACACTAGGACTCCCCAAATGGCTAAAGGAAAGTTTGAACGTAAAAAACCCCACGTGAATGTGGGTACAATTGGTCACGTTGAC
>Ga0247837_1006900_pt1 | contig 15552 bp, 13 predicted proteins | sample LaCtaG_2_FD_187115 | JGI IMG/M metagenome (GOLD analysis project Ga0247837, IMG submission 187115) | Freshwater microbial communities from meromictic Lake La Cruz, Castile-La Mancha, Spain - LaCruzMarch2015_14.5m | ecosystem: Environmental > Aquatic > Freshwater > Lake | place: Spain: Castile-La...
GGGGCACGAGCGTCGTCGCCCGCCGGCGGGGCAGGCTCAGGAGCCCCTCGCCGATGAGCGCCAGGAGCATCGCGATCAAAAACGCCCGCCAGATCTCCTGCACGATGCTGTCGCCGCGGCCCGCACGCCCCGCGACGCGGGTGTAGGTAAGGCCCCGAAACAGGCTGTCGATCCGCTCGGGCGACGCGACAGTGGCCGCGTCTTCCGCCAGCGGCCGGTTGACGGCGATGAGTTGGCCGGCCGACGCATAGATCCCGGCCAGCCAGGCCGCCTCCGTGCTCGCCCCGCCGGCCGGCCCGGCCAGCCGCTCCCAGCGGGCGGCAGGCTCGGCGGCGGCCTCCAGCCCGCTGGCGCTCGGCCCGGCATCGATCTGCCGCGCCCCGGCCAGCGGCTCGAGCCCCCGCTCGATCAGCCGCTGCAGGATCGCATACAGCACAATGCCCTCGCTGGCGAGCGATGAATCCCGGGGCCGCGGCAGCGTGCTGCAAAAGTAAACGCCGCGGCCGTCAGGCACCCGGGCCACCAGCGGCAGACCCTCGGCGAGCGCCGCCAGCGGCACCAGGTCGCCCACCAGCCCGCACGACCGCTGCACGTCGAGTTCGCCGACCGGCAACGCGCCGCTGGCGAGCGTGTTGGCGAGGATATCGTCGTCGCTGCGCCACTGTTCGGGCCGGAGGGCCTGCGGATGGGCCAGCCACGCGCCCCAAGCCACGCCGGCGAACGTCGTGCCATCGGCCGCCTCCGGAGGGAAGAAGATTGCCTGCCCGCCGCGGGCGAGAAACTCGTCGACCAGCTTCCCCTCGTCTCCCTGCGGCAGCGGGCCCTGCCAGATCAAGGCCGCGGCCTCTGCCCACGGCGCGGTGGCGAGGCCGGCTCGGGGCACCCGCTCCGCCCGGGCCACGAGCTCCTTGCTCGGCGGGATCGAGGCGGCCAGTTCGAGTACGCGGCCGGCCGCGGCCTCCTCGGCCACCACGAGCGCCAGCCGCAAAGGCGGCTCGTCGAACACAAAGTAAAAGTCGTTGTCGGCCTCGCAGGTGTCGGCCGGAATCGAGACCCGGCCCCAGCCCCGTGCCGAATCACCCCGGCCCAGGGGCAGGACGTGGTTGGCGAGCACCGCCTCGCGGCCGACGAGTTCGACGTCGACGGTGGTCGTCACCCCGCCGATCTCAAACTTCAGCGGCAGCGTCATGTCGGGGCCGGAATCCTGCCGCGTCGCAACCACGCTGACGAGCAGCTCGCGCGCCTCGCCCCGCCGCTCGAGCCGGGCCTCCGTGACTCGGACGGCGACGTTGCCTGCGGGGGGCGCGTCAAAGGCCAGCAGTTGGAAGCGGACCTGCTGGGGCAGCTTGGCGTAGGCATCTCGCAACCCGGCCCAGCCGCCGTCATCGAGCCCCCAGTCGTTCGTTCGCCCGTCGGAGCAGATCCAGATCTCAGTGCTGCCGGCAGCGTTGTCGCGGATGTGGTCATACGCCGCTTGCAGCATGCCGGGAATGTCAGCCGCGGCGGCGACCGGCCCGGCGGCCGGCAGGTCGGCCAGCGCCGACGGCGGCAGCTCGCTGAGCTGGTTGGCTTCCACCAGCAGGCAGCGCTGGGGGGCGAGGGTGGCGAGTGTCTCGGCCAGCTGCCGGCGGCCGGTGGCGAGCTTCGTCTCCGGCGCCGCCGGGTCGCGGGCCTGCATCGACGGGCTGCGATCGAGCACCACGATCGCCGAGTCGGGCCGTGCCCCGCCCGCCAGTGCCAGCCAGCCCCGCGACAGCGGCCGACCGATCGCGAGGATCACCGCCGCCACCGCCAGCATCCGCAGCAGCATGATCAACCAGTGCCGCAGCCGCGAGTAGCCGCTCGACATTGCCCGGGCCGCCAGCAAAAATCGCATCGCCGCCCACGGCACCGTCTGAAACCGCCGCTGGTTGATCAGATGGATGATCAGCGGCAGCGCCACCAGCGGCAGCGCCACGAGCACCCAGGGCTGAAGAAACGTCATCGCAGCCCCCTCGCCGCCGCCCGGCCCACGAGAAACCGGGCCAGCACCTGCTCGTAGGGCTCATCGGTCAAGACGCGGTGGTAGTCGATCGCCTTCTCGAGCACGATCCGCCGCAGCGTCTCCAGGTAGGCCGTGACTGCCGCGTGGTAGCGGGCGGCGATCTCGACGGGGTCGGAGAAGATCGCCGTGCCCCCCTCCAGATCCTGAAAGCGCGTCGGTCGCTGGAAGTCAAAGGCCATTTCCTGCGGGTCGAGCAGGTGAAACACGGCCACGTCATGCCGGCGAAACTTGAGGTGACCAAACGCTCCGGCCAACGCTTCCGGGTCGGCGAACAAGTCGGAGACGATCGCCACCAGGGCCCGCTGGCGAACCGTCTCGGCGATCTCGTGAAGCACGTCGCACAGACCCGTCGTGCCCTGCGGCTTCGCTTCGTCGATCACGTCGAACACCAGCCGCAGGTGCGCCGGGCTGCGGCGGGGTGGCAAGGTGCGCACGATCCGCTCGGCGGCGCAGGCGATCCCGACGGCGTCACCCTGCTGGCTGGCCAGATATCCCAGCGCCCCGCAGACCCGCCGGGCATAGTCGATCTTGACCAGCGGCTGGGGCCCGGCCTGGGCCGCCGGCTTGGTGGAGCCGTAAGCCATCGAGCCGCTGGTGTCGAGCACGAGGACGAGCCGCAGGTTGGTGTCGGCCTCGTACTCCTTGACGTAGTAGCGGTCGGATCTTCCGAAGGCCCGCCAGTCGAGCCGCCGCAGGTCGTCGCCGGGGACATACTTGCGGTACTCGGCGAACTCGACACTCGAGCCGCGATGGGGGCTCGAATGCCGCCCCGAGACGTTTCCCACCATCGGCCGCCGGGCCACCAGCGGCACGCCGGAGAGCCGGGCGAGCACGGCCGGCTCGAGGAAACTGCGGGGCTGGCGATCCGAGAGCATGGCCGTTTCACCCCGCCTGCTCGGCGATCGTCTCCTTCACCAGCCGCCCCACGATCTGCTTGGCGTCGATGCCCTCCGCCTGCGCGGCGAAGGTGGTGATCAGCCGGTGGGTAAGCACCGGTGCCGCGACCGCCTCGACATCCTCCAGCCGGGCCATGTAGCTGCCGGAGAGCGCCGCCCGCGCCTTGGCGCCCAGCACGAGGTACTGCACCGCCCGGGGGCCGGCGCCCCATGCGACCAGTGGCTTGAGCCAGGCCGGCGCCGTCTCGCCGCGCGGCCTGGTCTTGCGGACCAGCCGGGCCGCGAACTGATAGATGTGATCCGGGACCGGCACCCGCCGGACGAGCTCCTGGTACCCCACGATCTCGGAGCCGGTGAGCACGTGATCGAGCATGGGCGGATCGCCCCCCGTCGTGGTCCGGGCGATCGCCACCTCCTCGTCCTCGTTCGGGTAGTCGAGTTCGACCAGGAACATGAATCGATCGAGTTGGGCTTCGGGCAACGGGTAGGTGCCCTCCTGCTCGACGGGGTTCTGCGTGGCCAGCACGAAGAACGGCGGGTCGAGCTTGAAGGTCTTGCCGACCACCGTGACCCTGTGCTCCTGCATCGCCTCGAGCATCGCTGCCTGCGTCTTGGGAGGAGCGCGATTGATCTCGTCGGCGAGCACGATGTTGGCGAACACCGGCCCGGGCACAAAGTGGAACTCCCGGCGGCCCTCGGCCGTCTCCTGGAGGATGTCGGTGCCGGTGATGTCCATCGGCATCAAGTCTGGCGTGAACTGGATCCGGCTGAACTTCAGCGACACCGTTTCGGCGAGCTTGCTCACCAAGAGCGTCTTGGCGAGCCCCGGCACTCCCATCAGCAGCGAGTGGCCCCGCGCAAACAGGCAGATCGTGAGCCGCTCGATGGTCTCTTCTTGGCCGATGATGACTCGACCAAGTTCGGCCTTGAGCCGGGCATGAGTCGCGCGGAGCCGGTCGAGCGCGGCGACGTCGTCGTCGCCCAGCCGCGGGGTCGGTTCGATGGCTGTGGCCATGAGGTGCTCTTCAAAGGGCGCGGGAAGAAAGCGAAGGGGCCGGCGCCGGGAGGATTCCCAGTGCCGGCCCCCAGTATGACTTCCGGCCCGGAGCCCTGCACGGCTCCGCCGACCATTTTCGTCACTCCGGCAGGATGACCGCGTCGATCACGTGGATCACGCCGTTGGAGCACAGGATGTCGGTCTTCACGACCTTCGCCCCGTCGACCATCACGACGCCCCCCTCGACCTTGATCTTGGCCGCCTTGCCCTGGACGGTCTTCGCCTCGGTCAGCTTGACCACATCGGCGGCCATGACCTTGCCGGGGACGACGTGGTAGGTGAGGATCCCCGCCAGCTTGGCCTTGTTCTCCGGCTTGAGCAGCTCAGCGACAGTGCCCTTCGGCAGCTTCGCAAAGGCCGCGTCGGTCGGGGCAAAGACGGTAAACGGCCCCTTGCCCTTGAGAGTCTCGACCAGCCCCGCCGCCTTCACGGCCGCAACGAGCGTGGAAAAATCGCCTGCGCCAACCGCCGTGTCGACGATGTCCTTCGCCTCGGCCTTGTACGCCACAGTTTGCACATGGCCGGCCGCCGCCTCTTTGGCCAGCCGCTGCTGCTTGGCGACGGGACACTCGTCGGCCATCACCGCACCCCCGGCCACCAGGGCGACAAGCCCCGCCATTGCCATCGATCCGAAACTGAACATGCGCATAGAAGCCTCACATTTAGGAATAGGCCGCCGCAGCGACCCAACTCACCACTCAGTCCGCCGATCAATCCGGTGGACGGCAGCCGACAGGCTACCGCTGCAATCATACGGGGCTCGGGCCGGAAGAACACCGGACAGGCCGCGGGCGGCTCACGCCGCGCGGCGGTTACTGCCTGATACCCGGTCCGAATCCCCCGGCGCCCGGATCCTGGGGAACAGGCCGGGCTGCGGGCCGCCACCCGCCAGCCGTGACCAGGCGGCGCCCAAGGCGGAGACCACCCGGTCGCCAAAGCGATGCCGGCGGCCGTAGACCACCAGCTGGCTGGGATTGAGAAACAGCTGGTCGTAGCCGGCCGTGATCAAGGAGCGGTGAAATGTGGCGTGCTCGAGATCGTCGCCGCCGTAGCGGCCGCGGGCGTAGGCGGCCATCGTGTAGATGCCCAGCCCGCCGAAGCAACTCGTCACCGGCACCAGCGGGCCGCCCCGCTCATAGACGAGCCCGCCGGCAGCCGCGGTCGAGAGGGGTGTCAAGTCGGCGTCGAACCGCATGGCCCAGGTGTCGTATTGCCGCAGCGCGTTCATCGTCCAGCCGTGTCGGCGGCAGATCAGGCCGTTGGAGCCGACGAAGTCCCAGTCGGGCCAGCCGAAGCTGCTGGCGATGCCGTCGATGCTGAAACCCCCTTGAACATCGAAATCGACGATGATCACCGCATCGAATCGGGGACAGAGCTTGAGCACCCGCTCCTGGCACCGGCGGCGATACAAGGCCATCCGCCCGGCCCGGTCGAGGCACCGCGTGGTGGGATTGACGGGATCGTCGAGCTGCTCGCACGTGGCATCGACCCGCGGGTTGGCTCCGGCCCACCGGGAGAGGAGCAGCCGGGTGTCATCCCGCGAGTCGTTTTCGAAAACCACGATCCGGGAGTCGGCGAAGCACCGCGTCAGGTTCTCGACACGGCGGATCGTCAGCGGCAGGATCCGGCCCACGTCGCGGGCCAGCCCGGTGATCGCCACCCGGGTCTTCGCCATTGCCGCATAGCCCCGCCGGCAGGCGGCCGCGTACGCTTTCGCGGAATCGTCGGGCGGCGGAAACGCCTCCTCCGGAAACAGCGGGCCGCCGAAGTCAGCCGCATCGAGGAGCGGCGACCAGCGGGGCGTCGGGCGCGGGCGGGACAGATACGGCACAAACGGGCTTCCGGTAGGGACAGGGTCTCGCGTGAGGGTTTAGCGCCAGGGTGCGAGCCGACGCAGCCGCCGCAGCGGCCCGCGCAGCGACCCTCCGCGCGGGAGTGCGGCGACCGCGGCGGGCGAGAGTTGCGACAAGCTGGGTTCCAAGCTGGGTTCGGCAGGCGCCCGCCGGCCGGCTGCAGCCGTGGCGGCCCGCGGTTGACGGAGGCCGGCTTGGCACTCGGCCGCCAGCTCGAGGTAGCGGCAGGCCTGGAGCCGCGCATCCCACTCGCGCTCGGCGCGGCTGCGCCCGCGACCGCCCGCGGCCTGCACCGCCGCCGGATCCTCCGCCAGGCGCACGAGCGTCGCGGCAGCGGCCGGGGCGTCATCGACTCCCACCAGCCAGCCCTCGAGGCCGTCGGTGACCATTTCCGGATGACCGCCCGTCCGGGTCGCCACCACGGGCACGCCGCAGGCGAGCGCTTCCATCACCGTGTTGGGCAGGTTGTCCTCGCGGGCCATCGTGAGATGAAGGTCGCAGGCATGCACCGCCTCCACGACGCCCGCTTCGTCGAGCGGGCCGAGGTGTCGGCAGGCGACGCCCGGAATCACCAGTTCGCCCGAGCCGTAGGTGACCACGACGGGGGCTGCGGCCCGGCCGCGGCGGGTCAGCTCGGTGGCCGCCCGCGCGACGGCCTCGGCGGCGAACCGGGCTCCCTTGCGCCGCTCGTCGAGCGACACGCTGCCAAGCAGGATGGCCAGGCCCTCCGCAGGCAGGCCGAGTCGCCGCCGGGCCGCCGGGCGGTGGCCGGGCGCGTAACGCGTGAGATCGAGGCCGTTGGGAATCACCCGCACCCGATGACTGCCCGCATCGAAGAGCCGCGAGCGGATGAGTTCACCCGCCAGCCACCGACTCGGCGCGATGAACTCGAGCGGCACGCCCGCCAGCCGGCGGCTGGCCCGGGCCAGCGACCGCTCGGGCAGCGCCTGGAGCGCGGGCCCCAGCTGGGGGCACGAGCCGCAGTCGGTCGTGAAGCCAGCACAGCCGCTCGTGTAGTGGCAGCCGCCGGTGAACGCGCGCATGTCATGCAGCGTCCAGGCCACCGGCCGGCCGCTCTCGACCAGCCGCCGGATCCCCGCGGCGGCGACGAACCCGGCCACCCAGTGGACGTTGACCAGATCGGCCGCTGCCACGGCCGGATGACAGACGACGTCCCAGGCGGGCCAGTCGGCCGTAAACAGCGTGTTCGAGAGTGGCGTGCGACGCTGCCGGATGCCACGGCGCACCAGCCGGTCAAGCCGCCGCGCGGCCGCCACCGGAGTGGGCATGTCCGCCCGGGTCACGAGGTCGAGTCGTGCCCCCGCGACCCGCAGGGCCGTGGCCAGCCGCTCCATCGCGATTGCGGCCCCCCCGGCGTGACCGGCGTGGGTGGCCAGGCAGGCGATCCGCAGCGGACGGTCAACGCGGATGTGGTGCGGCGCAGGGGAGGTGCTCACGGCCTGACACCCTCCAGTTTCACACCCTCCATGTAGAGCGAGTCGGGCTTCCACGGACGGCCGGCGGAGTCGGCGTCGAGGCAGGCCACGTCGAACCCGGGGATTCGTGATTCGGCCGCAGCGGTGCGCTCGACCTCCGCGAACCCCGCTGCCCAGAGCAGCTCGCCGAGCGACACGTGGTCGTACATCCAGCGATGCCGCTCGCCGAGGGCGGCGAACCGCCGGGCGGCCCGGGGTGTGGCCGGCTCCGCCGTGAAGATCTCGGCTTCGTCGATGGCCGCCGATCCGCTCGCCTGGCGGGCGGCGGCGACGGCGGCGATTCCAGCGGCGGCCTCCTGGCCCAGCCGCGCCTCGATGAATCCGCGGGCGGGCACCGGCTGGCACGCCCACCACCGCCGCATCAGGCCGCCAGGCGTGTCGCGAACCAGCTGGTCGAGCAGCTCGACCGTCATCCAGCGGTGCTCCCAGCGGCGCTCCGCCGACCGGGAGCCGCTCGCCTGCTCGAGGCTGGTCAGATAAGCCCGGACGATCCCCTCGAGGTCGGGCACGACGATTCGCACGACGCCACCGGGGGCCAGCAGCCGCCATGCCTCGGCCAATAGCCGGGTGGCTTCGGCGGGCACGAGGTGCTCGAGCACGTGGGCGGCATAGACCGCCTGGAAACTGCCCGCCGGGAAGGGCAGCGGCCGCCGCAGGTCGCAGCCGATCACGTCGGGGCCGGCGGGCACCAGATCAACGTTCGTCCAGGCCGCGTGCCGCCGCATGCCGCAGCCGAGGTTCAAGCGGGGCCGCGGCGGGGCGGCGACACGGCGGGCGGACGCGAACCGGATCATCGGGGCACCAATTGTCTGGGTGGTGGGTCGGGGGGCGAGTCAGGCTGCCAGCTTCACGGCCAGCCGGCCGGTGTAATCGATCCGCGTGAGCATCAGCATCGCACCGGTCGCGGCGAGATACTCATCGACAGCCCGACGAGCGCCCTCCCAGTGGCCGTAGTCATCGATGATCAACAGGCCGCCGACCGCCAGCCGCGGATACAAGTGCTCCAGCTCGTGCCGGGTCGACTCGTACCAGTCGGTGTCGAGCCGGAGCACCGCGATCTGTTCGGGGGCCTGGGCGGGGATCGTCTCCTCGACGCGACCGGGGATGAACGCGACCAACTCGGCGGGATAGCCCGTGCCGAGCACGTTCGCGCGCACGTCAGCCAGCGGGCTGCAGGCCCAGGTCGAGCCGGTGGCGCGATCCTCCGTCGCCAACAACCGGGTCGCGGTCGTGCCCGAAATGTCGCGATCGGCCCCGCCGGGCGGGGGCATCCCGGCGAAGGTGTCGAACAGCTGGAGCGACCGCCGTTCACCCAGTTCCAAGAGGGTGAGCGCTGCGGCCATCATGCTGCCTCCGCGCCAGACCCCACACTCGACGATCGCGCCGGCGATGCCATGCCGGCAGACGTGCCTGACCGAGTCTCGCAGCGCCATGATCCGCTCCGGGCTCGTCATCGTGAACGGCCTGACCCGCTCGATGATCGCCCGCGTGGCGGGGTCGGCGTCGGCGGGCAACGGTGGCTCGCGACGGCGGACAGACCGGAAGAGTTTGGGCATGGGGGTGATTCCAGCGGCCGAGGCCTGACAACCCGCGACCGGTGCGGCGGCCTGCGCTCGGCGGGAGTCGGGGCTATCCCACAGGCTGCCACCGCGCCGCAAGACGACCGCCCGCCGGCGGGCGGCCCACCGACCGCCTCAATCCGCCCAGCCCCCCAGGCTTCGCCGCCGGCCGGCGAGCAGGAGGCCGGCGAGGCCGACGGCGCATGCTGTGGGCAGTGCCCAGCGCCAGCCAACCGCGGAGGGCAGCGGCTCGAGCAGGGGCACCTCGACGGCCAGCACCCCCGCGCCGCCGAGCGGCAGGCGGCTGACGATCCGGCCGGCGGCATCGATGACGCAGGTCTCGCCGGTGGAACTGCACCGCACCAGGCAGCGGCGGCATTCGATCGCCCGCTGCTGCGCGAGCAGCCGGTGCTGCCGGAGCGTGAGCGGGTTGGTGAACGACGCTCCATGAATCAGCGACACGAGCAGGTTCGCCGAATCGGCGGCGAGCGCGGCAGCCGCGGCCGGAACCATGTCCTCGTAGCAGAGCAGCGGGCCGATTCGGGCGGGTCCGCTGGCCAGCGGACGGGCGTCGCGGCCCACGGTGTAGGAGGTCTCCAGCGGAAACGACAGCCGCAGTTCGGGGATCACATCGGCAAAGGGCACGTATTCGCCGAACGGCATCAGGTGCCGCTTCTGCGACGCGCCGGCCAGCCGCTCGGCGGTGTCGATCAGGAGAGCCGCCTGAAAAATCTCCTGGGGCCGCTCGCGATAGCCGCGATAGATCCGCCCCCCGAGCAGCAGCGGGCAGGCGGGATCGGGCAGTGGCCGCAGGCCCCGCTGGGGATTCCGCGAGCGCCGAAAGACAATTCCCTCGTCGGCGAACGAGTCCAAGCCGTCCTCGTAGGAGCCGCCGCTGCACTCCGGCCAGCAGACAAGCGCGGGCGGCGCTTGTTCGGCACAGGCCGCGCGGGTGAGCCGCCGCAGAGTGTCGATCCCGTCGGCGGCATCGGGGTCTGCCTGCACGACCGCCAACCGGAGCTTTGGCGCGGCGCTCATCCGTGCATCGACCTGCCGGATCGCGAGCATGCCGAAGGCGAGGTTGGCGACCACGACACCGATCGCTGCGACCGCGACGGCAGGCGGCCGCCGAAAGCCTCCGGGTCCAAACGTGGCCAGCACCGCCACAATGGCTCCGGCGGTTGCGAACAAGGCCAGCGTGCTCGCTTCGGGACCGGCGAGCGCCGCGGCCTGGACGGTCACGGGCCAGGCGAGCTGGGAATAGCCGAGCTTCCAGGGAAAGACTCCGGGGGTCACCGCCTCGGCCACCACCGCCACGAGTCCCGCGGGCAGCCAGGCGGTGCGCGGATCGCGGCACAGCCGGCCCACGACCCAGAAGGGGAGCGCCAGCCGACAGGCATCCCAGAGCACGATCGGTACCGCGAAGGCGAAGCCCACGAGTTTGCTTGTCCGCATCGCGTCGGCGAGCACTGCGGGCGTCCAATGGAAGGCGATCGCGATCGCGAGCACCGCGGCGGCCAGCACGGCAAGCTCTCCGCGCCATCCCCGGCGGCCGGTGGCCAGGATCAGGCCCGCCGCGACACCGAGCCAACCGGCCGGCACAAGTCGCTCATCGAGCCAGGGGGCGGCGATGAAGACCGCGGTCGCCACGATCGCCGTGGCCCACGCGAGCAGCACCAGGGCCGGCCCCGCAGTTCGGGGCGACTGGGGCGCGTGCTTGCCGGATGGGCCAATCATGGCACGATCCCTACTTGCATTGCGTCCTGGCGCGGCACCCTGTCAATGCACAAGGGCGGGCGGACCGACTCGCGATCCACCCGCCGCGGTGAACACTGTGGCCGCGAAGGCCGATGGCTCAGAACTTCACGCCGCCGGGAGCGCCAACGAGCGTGGCAGCCGAGCCGTCCTGCTGGGCGTAGAGGTAGACGGTCTTGAAAGCCCGGGTGTTGAAGCTCCGAACGCTGTTGGCAACCAGCGGCGCCGAAGGACTGGCGGCCACTGCGGTAAACGCGCCCTGGCGAACTGAAAACGCAGCGACACCGTTGGCGGCGATCGTCTGGGCAGAACCCACAATCTGACTGACTGAGGAACTGCCGGAGACGGCGTTCACGGCGACGGGGGCAACGCCCACGTTCTTCATGCGGACGGCAACGCCGCCCTTGGAACCACCGTTGCCACCACCGGCCACGACGGGAAGGGAAGCCGAGGCGACCGCGGCCAGCACGGCGACGCAGAAAAGCTTACGAATCATTGTGAAAATCCTTGGTAAGGAAGAAGAGATGATGAACAACCGAAATCGTGAACTGGACGCCTGTCCGTGGCCGTGCCCGGCACCAATGTCGAAAGGTATCGTACCGCCCGGGGCGGTCTCCTCCAAATACCTTTTTTGATCAGGCAAATCAGGCTGTTTTGGGGGTCCGGGAGGCCTACGGGGGCAGTCCGGCCACCTCGCCTCCCGCCTTGGTGCTGATCGCGATCAGGATTTCGGAATCTGTGTTTTCGACCAGCAGCATCACTCGGCCGTCGCCGAATAGCCCGTGCACACCCCCCAGGTGGTAGCTGCGAAAGCCGTCGACGGCGGGCGTGTTGAGCACCGGTGAGCTGAGAAAGAAACAGTTGGTGCCGCAGGCCCAGCGGGCATTGCCGATTCGCGACTCGTTGTCCATTTCCGCAAAGCCCCGGTCTACTCCTTCGCTCACCAGCAGCGTCTTCGACAGGCCGTCGCTCACCTCGCCAGCCCGGCACGGACGGGGACAGTCGGCGGCCGTCGCGTAGAGCACGCCGCCGTGGGCCCAGCCCGCGGGCAACTCCGGAACCTCTTCATCCGAGAGCACGACGGCGTTGCCCATCACCCCGCCGTAATCCTGCTTGCCCGGAAACGACAGGATGCTGCTCGGGCAGACATAGGTCGAGACGATCAAGTCGGCGATCGACGCGTTGCCCCGCGGATCGTTCCAGGGCCGCGTGTAGTCGACCCGACTGGCCGTCTTCTGCTCGTCGAGATACGGCAGGATGAACGAGCTCCAGGCATGGTTGCGGCGCGAGAGCGCGTCATCCCCCGGCGGAAACCAGCGGCGGGCCGACTCGTAGTTGGTGAGCGCGATCCCCATCTGCCGCAGGTTGTTGGAACAGGCGGCCCGGCGGGCACTCTCGCGGGCTGTCTGGACCGCCGGCAGCGTCAGCGAGATGAGCGTGCCCAGGATCGCCACCACGGCCAGCAGTTCGACCAGGCTGAACCCGGCCGCGCGGCGGGCGTCTGGCCTGGCGAAATCCTCTGGCTGCGGCACGAGAGTGGCCCTTGACGATTGACACGCTGGCGGAGTCAGTGGGGCGGGCCCCGACCGAACTGTACGCCCACCGGATCGAGGATACGCCGCCCCGCAGGGCGGTCAACCATTTTCGGGCCGAACGCTTCCCCCCGGCGGCCTCAGTCGAGCGCCGTCAGCTCGTGACGATCTCCTTCCGCGTCTGGAAGCGACCTCGGTCGAGGATATACCCCTCGCAGCAGGCGACCTCGAGCGTCGTCAGCCGGGGAAAGTACAGCGGCCCACGGTAAGCCTCAGCCCGCTTCCAGGTGCGGGTTCCGGAGGCGTGGTGGTGCCAGCTGCGGACCGAGAGTGCCGGATTGACCACGCCGACACCGGCCCGAAAGGCCTCGTGGGCCAGCCGGCTCTCGCAGGCCGGGATGCCGAGCGTAAAGCCCGCCTCAAAGTCCGGCAGCGCTCCGGCGACGAACACCCAGGTGTCCTGCGAGTGGGAGTAGAACCGCCACCGCCGGGGATCGACGCGCCCCTCCATCGAGGGCCCGGAGGGATCGTCCCAGCGGGAGAGCGCCACCAGCAGCGGCCGCGTTGCCGACCGGAGCAGGGCCTCCGCCCCGCGCAGCGACTCATCGAAGGCGATGTCGGCGTTGGCCACTACGCACACCTCCCCCGGGCAGCGCTCGGCGGCCAGGCCGAACACGTCGGCAAACGACTTTCGCCTCCCGTCGGCCAGCGGCACGATCTCGGTAAACACGCCACTCGCGGCGTTGCGGTCGCGCACGCCGGCCAGTTCGGCCGCGCGAGCGGGGTCAGGCGACGTGTACTGTTCGTGAATCAGGATCATGGACGCCCGATGCGAGAGGGGGTGCGGACCGCGGCGGTATGCTACCGGGGCATTCCCCCGGCCTTCCATCGCCGCACTGGCGAGGCTCCCCGCGGCGCAGCTCACCGCATGCAGACCTTCGGCACATGAAGATCCTCGTCACCGGCGGCGCCGGATTCATCGGCAGCCACATCGTCGACGCCCTGCTCGCGGCGGGCCACACGCCGGCGGTGCTCGACGACCTGTCGAGCGGCTCGGCCGACAATCTCCCGCCCGGCGTGCCCCTGCACGTGGCCGACGTCGCCGACCCGGAGGCGGTCGAGCGGGTCTTCGCCCGGGAGCGACCCGACGCCGTCTGCCATCAGGCGGCCCAAATGTCGGTCAGCCGCTCAGTCCGCGAACCCGCCTTTGACGCCCGGGTCAACGTGCTGGGGCTTGTGCACCTGCTCGACGCGGCCGTGCGACACGGGGCGGGGCGGTTCGTGTTCGCCTCCTCCGGCGGCGTGCTCTACGGCGACGTGACCACGCCTGCCCCGGAGTCGACGCCCGCGGCGCCGGAAAGCCCGTACGGCATCACGAAATGGGTGGGGGAGCGGTATCTGGAGTTTTACGCCCGCACGCACGGACTCGCGGCCGTCGCCCTGCGGTATTCCAACGTCTACGGTCCCCGCCAGAACCCGCACGGTGAGGCGGGCGTGGTGGCGATCTTTTGCCACCGGTTCCTGGCCGGGGAACCGGCCCGGATCAACGGCGACGGCCGTTATGTCCGCGACTACGTCTACGGCCCGGACGTGGCCCAGGCCAACGTCGCCGCCCTCACGGCCACCGGGCCAGAGGCCCCGTGCCAAGTCCGCGCCGGCCTGCTGCTCAGCCTCAACATCGGCACGGGTCAGGGCACCGATGTCAACGAGCTCGAGCGGATGCTGCGTGCCGCGATGGAACAGGAGCTCACCGGTCGCGGGCAGACTCGCCGGCTGCCCCCGCCCGAGTCGGGCCCAGCCAGACCCGGCGACCTGCGGAGCAACCTGGTCGACCCCGCCCAAGCGGCGGCCATCCTCGGGTGGCGACCCACCGAATCTCTGACGCGTGGTCTGGCCCGCACCGCAGCCTGGTTTGCAGGCAAGTGAGTGTAGCCAGGAGAGCGGGGATAACCGCCGCGGGAACTGCTGTTTCCTGGCTGCCCGGGGCTTGCTACCGTTCCCCACCCCGCTGAGCAACCGCGCTCCCATGAGTCACCCCGCCCCGGCACCGTCGCCCCAGTTCGCCGGCCGCACTGCCGTGATCTGCGGCATCGGCGGGCAGGATGGCGCCTACCTCGCCGCCCACTTGCTCGCCCTCGGCTACTCGGTCGTGGGCACCAGCCGTGACGCCCAGGGGGGCCGGTTTTCGGGGCTCGAGACGCTCGGCATCCGCGACCGCGTCGGCCTGGTCTCGATGTCGCTGGTCGACTTCCGCTCCACACTCCAGGCGCTCACGCGAGCTGCTCCCGACGAGGTCTACAACCTCGCCGGCCAGTCGAGCGTGGGCTTGTCCTTCGACCAGCCGGTCGAGACCTTCGAAAGCATTGTCGTCGGCACGGTCAACCTGCTCGAGGCGCTGCGGCTGCTGGGCCGACCGGTGCGGCTCTACAACGCCGGCAGCTCGGAGATGTTTGGCAACGCGGGCGAAGCATTGGCCGACGAAACGACGGTGCTCAAGCCGCGGAGCCCGTATGGGATCGCCAAGGCGACGTCGTTCTGGCAAATCGCGCAGTACCGCGAGGCCTACGGAATCCCGGCGGCCACAGGGATCCTCTTCAACCACGAGAGCCCGCTGCGGCCCGAGCGGTTCGTGACCCAGAAGATCGTGGCGGCCGCCTGCCGGATCGCCCGGGGGGAGCAGGAATCGCTCCGGCTCGGCGATCTCTCGGTTCGCCGCGACTGGGGCTGGGCCCCGGAGTACGTCGTGGCCATGCACCGGATGCTCCAGGAAGACGAACTCCAAGACTTCGTGATCGCCACCGGCGTGACGACGAGCCTCGAAGACTTCGTGGCCGAGGCGTTCAAGGCCGTCGGGCTGGACTGGCGGCGGCACGTGGTCCGCGACCCGGCGCTCGTGCGACCCAGCGAGATCGCCTGCGGACGGGCCGACACCCGCCGCGCCAGCCAACGGCTGGGCTGGACAGCCCAGCATACGATGCCTGCCGTCGTGCGAATGATGGTCGAAGCCCGATCGGCACCGGCCACCGCCCTGCCGACCCGGCGGGCAGCCTGACGCGCCAGCGAGTTGGCCGGCGGGCTACTCTCCGCTCAGGCCGTCGAGCGTTCCACCGGCGATCTGCTCGGCGAGCGGCCGCGAGTCGAGGTAGCGACGCATCGTATGGAGCGTGCCGACGATCCCGGCCGCATCGATGGCGTTGTATTCGACCTCGGCCGGCAGCCAGCGGCGGGGCATGCCCACGTAGCCCAGGGCGGGGGCCCGCACGTCCGGCTCGAGCAGCGGAAAAAACCGCAGCGCCACGTCGCGGGAGTTGATCAGGAGCGTGAACCGATCGATGCCGGCGATCGATCGCCCAAATGGCC
>Ga0247837_1006904_pt1 | contig 15550 bp, 28 predicted proteins | sample LaCtaG_2_FD_187115 | JGI IMG/M metagenome (GOLD analysis project Ga0247837, IMG submission 187115) | Freshwater microbial communities from meromictic Lake La Cruz, Castile-La Mancha, Spain - LaCruzMarch2015_14.5m | ecosystem: Environmental > Aquatic > Freshwater > Lake | place: Spain: Castile-La...
ATTAACAAGGCTACAAGACCAGACAACAAGCCTTTCATGGCTTGGGTGGCTCGTCATTGTCGTTAGCTTCTGCCTTGGCAGTTGCATTGGCTACGGCTTTGATTCCTGACCTGCCAGCCACACCACCCAATACGCCAGTGATGAACACCATAATGGTAGAGATCTGCTGGGTATAGATTTTGTCGATGGGGGCCATGCCCGCCATTGGCTGCGTGACGTAGGTCACCGAGTACAGGAACGCCACCATAGCGCCAAGCAGAATGGTCACCAAAATGATGATGACGAAAGCCCAGACACGCACTTCAATTTCTTCTGCGGTCAGGCGGTTGTTTGGTTTGTATCCAACTGTAGGCATCATTTCTTCTCCTGTTCAGGTTTGATTAACTGGTCTGGGCAAGTGCCAGTGGCAGTGCAAATAGGCGGCTTGCAATCAGCAGATTCCCAATTTTTAGGGTCTTGGCATGGGTAACGAAAACGGTCTTCGCACCCTGTCAAACACAAGATTGTGGCTAAAAGAATCAGGCTCTTTACGGTCTTTGTCACGTTGTTTCCTTTCTATTCTCTGTTCCATCTTCTCTAACTTCTGTAACGCTCGTTTTACATCATGTTTGGCCTCTAATGTCTCAAGTAAAAGCATACCCATGATTGGTAACAGCAATACGACAAGGACACAAGCAGCAATCCATCCCATTACGCTTTCCCAATCTTGGCTACGAACACTATCAACATCCAGATATACAGGAGGAATAGGATACTGACTACTAGATACGCTTGTTTTTCTTGGAGGAGTCTTTCCTTTTCCTTTCGTAGCCATGATTCAGCATCTCGTTTCTTTCTAGCCTTTTCTTGCTCTACGGAAATAATGTCTCTCATCTCAAACACAGAACTATACAAAGCACCCATCTCCTCTGGGGCATCGTAGACCATGCACTCACGAATCTGAACGACTAACTTCTCCATCTCCTGTTGAGCCAAAACCCTGTTTAAGGCTTCTTCCATCAAGTTCACATCATCAGCAAATACAACAGTCCTAGCCTTTAATTCTGCTTCCCTGATGTGCTCCTCAAGCTGAGACTGCAATTTGAAGAACTCAGTCAGGTTCTTAACAATGTCTACTTTGACTTGAGTTTCGTCAACAGCAACATAGGCAGCTTTTTTAGCCTTTGCCACAGGCTTGACAGCTTTAGGCTTAGGACTTGCACCAAAGAACTTGAGGAGTTGATTCCAGAATCCATGAACTTCTTTCCCAATTGCCATGACCTCATCAGCAGTATTCTTGATCTCAACAAAAGACTCTTTAGCCTGCTTATACAGCTCACAGCCAGCTTGGATGTTCTTAACAAGACCAGCCGCAAGTAAACAAATGCTAATTGGGTCAATGGTCTACTCCTTATTGAGCTTCAAGTGCTTTAAGAGCATCTTCAATTTCTTGAAGTCGGACATTGTTATCAGTTGGAAAAGGAGGTTGCACTTCGCTTGGCATTTGTGGACTCTCTGTTTGCAACATAGGGCCACCACGAGCGCCAATAATTGCAGCACCTTTAGTTAGCGTACCCAAGGCATTCAGCGCCTTTTTAGACGTTGTTTTTTGGGTAGCAAGGTCTACCATTGCTTTTCTGTAATCTGGGTTAAAAATTACATCAGCAAAGTTTCTTGGATTTGCAACAACACTCTGCAACCAAGGCACAACTTCTTTCAAGCCAAGACGCATGGGGGCAGTACCACCAGCAGCGCCAGTCAAAGCATAAACATCTGCGCCACTCAGTCCAGCAGCGCCACCAGCAGATTCACTAGCCAATGTTCTACGCATCCAATTCATAGCCAATCTTGCTTCTGCCGCATCTTTTGGATTTGGAAACAAATCAGCAAATTCACCAGATTTTTTGTCTAACTCTAGAAGAGCAGATTTAATATTGAATGTTGGGTCTGTAGATGCTGCACCCTTTACTTGAGCAGATGTCAAAACATCATCAAACTTTAATCTGCGAATTGAGTTTAAAACCTCAGTTACTTGAGTATTTGGATGCTTCTGCATAACATCAACTAAAAATTGACGTTGTGATGGCGGCAAACTTTTAAGTTTTGACAAAACGTCTTCAGGAACAAGATCAGTGACATTTGTCACATCAAATGCCTTTGTCAGAGGTCTATCAGAAAATTCTTCAATACGAGCAATGTTTTGTTTGAATTTGTCTCTTGCTTTTACAAGTTGGTCAGCACCAGCAACATTATTGTCAATTGCCTCATCTAAAGACTTTCTAAACCCATTCAGAACAGCTATGGCTATACCTTTTGCTTGTCCAGGCGCAACACCTTCAAAGATATTTCCTTTGCCAAAATCTGCTGTCCCAGAATAAGCAGCTTCTCCCCATGTAGATAAATTCTTTTGCAGTCGATCAATATTGATCTTTAGGTTTGATGCGGGAGTTCCAGCAATAACATTTACAAATGCTGGCTGACCAGTAGGGCCAAGAATAGTTGATGGAATGGTTTGCGAAGGCACTTCAGGAGTTACATACTCATCAATAATGCGTTGCATTGCATTTTTTAGAGGGTCTAATGCTTTTACTTCAGGAGGAATCTCGCCCAACTTGCTTGTAATTGCGTCAACAACAGGGGTTGTGTCAATTAGACCGCCAGCTTTCTTTGCTGCATTAAAGTCAGTCCTCGCATCAGATTTCAGTCTAGAAGACAAAGACTTGCCATAGTTATTGAATGATGAAACAACGGCTTGAGTTGTCTCAGTTGGTGTCAATGTCTTACCACTTGCCTTGTTAAACAAGTTTGTGACAAAAGATTCAACGTCATAGGCTTGTCCTTGTCTAAATTCAATAGGTCTTTGACCAGCAGAAGGAGTGCGCTCAACAGATGCCTCTGTAGCAAGTTGTTCTCTGCTAAGTCCAAGTTCTCCAGGCGTTAAACGACCAACTCTAGACAACTCGGTTGCTTCTGCAATAGGAGGGAATTGGCCTTCAGGAGAAGTAATTGCCTTCCTTGCTTGAGTAACTCCACCCTTTATTGCATATGGTGTAGATTGAATCGCCAATTGTGCAAAAGGACTATCTGGCGCAACTGTTTGTGCAACAACACCTGTTCCACCAGCAACGCCAAATTCACCAGCAACGCCAATAGGAGTACGGCTAAATAAGCCAGGCAATCCAGCAGCAGTCAGAGCAGCCGCAGGAGCGCCAGCTTGACCAAATTCATATGCTCCTCTATAGCCTTGTATAGATTGAAGATTTATTCCAGTCAGATTTTTAATTGCTTGTGATATTCCTGTACCTGAAAAAGCATTTGGGTCGTTGCTTTTTTTCAGATAATCATACAAAGTACCATAACCACCAACAAAATCAACAATGCCTTTAGCAGAACCCTTTAACAAGGACTCAGTAAACTTTTTAAACTCATCGTATGAAGTTCCTTCTGGCTCTAAAACACTTCCACTAGAAGTAGTTACGCCACGTTTTTGAAGTTCTGCTTCAATTTCAGCTAATGTTGCCATGACTATTCCTTGGTTTTATTTACCTGTTAATCGTGCTTTTTCATTCAACAATTCTTCTTTTGTCATCTGACTAACTGGTTTATTTACACCACCACCTAAATTGATAACTGGAATTTTTGGAACATATCCTTTAAGTGAATTCTTTTCACGAGCATAAGTTTCAAGCCTTGTTGTTTCATCAACAATATTTTGATTTTTATTGACCATGAATTCAATAAGTTGCTTACGAGCCAAAGGACTGTTTTCCAATTGAGGAACAAGACTTTGAATAAATTTACGATCTTCGTTTGAAAATCCAGCGCCTAACCTGCCACCAAGAGTTCCAAGAATAACGTCGCCAGCAGTTTTCTGATAGTTTTCAGAAGCAGATAATTTATCTACATCTTTGCCACTAGCAAGGCCAAGTGTTGAAAGTAAGTTTGTTGCACCAACACGACCAGTAGCAAATGTTCCACTAATTAAATCTTGTTGGTTTAATTGATTAAGCCTGTTCAATGAGTTTAATGTTGCAATTGCGCTATCCCTAGTTTCAATTGCTCCAGCAACTTTTTTAGCATCCAACTCGCCAAGTTGTTTAGTAAATGCTGTTTCTCCAGCAGACGATGCAGTGGCACTTACTTTAGCTGTTGTTCTATCAACACCGCCAATGTAAGGAACACGAGTTTGTTTTCCATCAATACCTTTTTGATATGTGAATTGCAAATCATTATTTACATCAAGATAAACAGGCGCACGAGTTCCTTCTGCAACACCAATTTCTTTAATGTTTGCTGGAGTTTCTTTGGTTGGCTTCTCAATTAACTCTAAATCGGCAACATTTTGAGATGTTTTATATGCAGCCATACTTGCAGGAGTGTATTTTCCTGATCGAACAAGTTGTTCAAATGGGTCTGCACCCTGCTTTTCACGGGTTCTTTGTGCAATTAAAGCCATATCACTTTGAGCCTTGCGTCCAGCTTTAGCAAGAGCCATAGCAAACTCAGGATCGCCATTTTGTGCAGCCAATTGAGCTACTTGCATAAAAGAATCAGGATTGCTTTGATCTAGTTGACTAGCAAGTTGCTGTCTCATAGTAATCTTCTGCAACTGAGGGTCAACACCACCTAATGCTCCACCAATAGCACCACCCAAGTTGTAAGCACCTTGACCAATAGCAGATTCAGCCCTTTGGATAGGAGTTAACTTAGCGTATTCCATTGCTCTTGCACGAGCAAGGTCTTGTTGTTGTTGTTGATACTGTTGTGGGCTTGCAAACAAACCTAAGATTTCTGATGGTGATGCCATGTTTTACCCCTTATAAATAACCGTAGTAACCACCAAATTGCTCTGGGCTAATGCCATATCCAGCAGCACCAGATGGAGCACCACCACTAAACAAGTTGCCAAAATTAAAATTAGAAAACGCATTTTGCAACTGAGGATTCTGTGAACCTGAAATCAATGCAGTAGCCAATGGGTTGTAAGCATTTGCCGCACCTCTTAACTGAGCCGCACTCATGCCACCAGCCATCAAAGCATTAGCAGCATAATTGCTTTGACCTTTAGCACCAATGTTGATGCCAATATCTAGCGGATTCTGTCCAAGTGCTTCAATAGCCTTTTCTTGACCCATGTAAGCCTCAAATGGGCGCAAAGCACCAACTTGTCCCAATTGATATTGGTCTAACAAATTAGAACCAACACCAAACAATCCAGCACCAAACTTCAACTGCTCTTGTCCGGCAGTCTGAGCCTGATTAGCCAACTGCAAGTCTTGTTGAGCCAAAGCGTTGTAGTAGGCTTCCAACTCAGGATTAGTAGCACCTAAACCAGCACCACCACCCGGACGCATACCTGTAGCACCTACAGACAGTCCACCACGACCAGTTTGGAACAATCTGTTTTGCAACTGAGCCATCTCACGCTCACGGCTAGGAGCAAGCAAGTCCTGTTGACGCTGCATATATTGCTGTGCAACTTGTTCAGGAGTCTGCTGAATGTACTGTTGACCAAGGCTATAAAGATTACTAGCCGCACCAGTCAAAGGCGCATACTGTTGACCAGCCATCTCTGCCTGACTCAAAGCACCACCAGACAATCCTCTAAACCTGTTTTGATAGGCTTGTAGTTCAGGACTGACGTTGTAAGAAGCACCAGAGACACGACCAGAAGGGTCTGTCTGGAACTGAGAGCTACCAAACCTAGTGGTAACGCCTACAGGTCGGAAACGAGCTTCTTCAGCCGCTAATTGAGCCGCCCGCATCTCAGCATTAGCTTGAGTATTAGCCGCATCTTTTGCAGACTCTCCTTGCAAATATCCACCAAGTAAACTTGCGCCAGCAACAATGAATGGCATATCAATCCCCTTTAATCAAAATCTCATCCACTTTAGACGGGTCTTTCTCGTCTGTGGCATGAATACAGAACCAAACACAATCAGTAATGGCTTTTACACCATGAGTAACACCAGCCTCAATCTCAATGCAAGCTGGCGCAGAAACAATGTCAATCTCAGTACCACGCAACACAGCAACTTTCCCATGAGCCAAGATAGACAGATGGCTGAAGCTGTGTGTGTGCTTCATGATGGTCATGCCTGCCGTAAAGAATGACTCTTTGGCATACAGTCCATCACTGAAGTGATGAGTAATGCGGAATTCTGGGTCTTGCATCATCATGCTGTGCGCTTCCACACTGCAACAGTGATGTAGGGCTGATAGTTGGCGTTTGTGCCACTAGAACCTGTTGATGCAACCGTCACAGAACCAGCAGGAGTGCCACCAGATACAGATGATGTGCTTGCAGCAGAAGAAGCACTATTCAAGTCACCGCCACCAATGCCACCACCACCACCGGGACTGTATCCACCACCCATTGTGTGACTGTGGGATGCCAATGCAGTACCTGTAAAGGTAGCCGTGTGGGTATGACTGACAGTGATTGTATCTGCACTACCACCAGTTTCTTCAAGAGTATCAAACAGTGCATTGCTTGCGTTGTAACCAACAATCACACGACCTGCACCAAATGCCGCCCAAGTGCCAAAGCCAAGCAAAGTACCGGGATTGGTTGTGACAGATGAGTTGAAGTACAAAGAACCAACTGGATACAAAGCACTCAATGCCGCTTGAACAAAAGCAGTCGTGGCAAGAGCAGTAGAGTTGTTACCAGCACTCTGAGTAACACCAGTAGTACCTGTAGGCAACACTGGTGAACCAGTAAATGTAGGACTTGTGGTGTCAGCTTTGGTTGCAACAGCGGTCTGAATGTTATTGAACTCAGTATCAATCTCAGTACCCTTGACAATCTTTAAAGCATTGCCAGAAGATAGGTTATCTTTGGTAGCGAAATTAGTACTTTTTGTGTAGTCTGACAAGATAATCTCCTTTAACTTACTTTGCCACGTTTGGCTTGAATTTCAATTTTCTGTATAGACAAGGCTGTGCCATTGATGTCAGCCTCATACCCTGTTTGTACAACCTTACCCGCACCAGACGCAGAAACATTCAATGTCTGCAAAGCAACACCATCAGAGTAATACGCAACAGTGGTTGCATTTGCGCCATACTCAGCAATGCCATAGTAGTAAACATCTTGTTCTGGAATACTTGCGTTGTCTGACAAATAGTTGGTCTTAAAGTCAAAGCCCCACTTAAATGTCACATCTTGGTTTGTTCCACCAATCACCACAATTGACAACTTCTTCAAAATGGAAGTTACATTCTGATCACCAAGGTCAGCATGGTTTGTGTAGTACAAGAACCGATACGCTTCATTGTGATCTTGGTAGGTGTTATACAAGGCTACATAACCGTTTTGACCTAATAACAAACTGCCATCTCTTTTAGAGAGCAAAGACTTTGGCGTGATAGAGTCCCAAGTTGTAACCCTTGCCGCACCATCTGGCAAGAAAGCCTTTGTATCGAAACACCATGTAGTGTCAATGCTTGGAGTTACTAACAAGTAAAACGCTTGTCTCTCAGAGTAAACAGACTTAATGTTGGCTAATGTCTCACCCGCCACAGTTCCCATCAAGTCATTACGTATATTCTTAGACAAGTCTCTCTCAGGCGCAGACTTCTCTTGGATTGTTCTCATCAACGATCTGACACCAGAGTTAGACAAGAACAACACATCCGTACTCGTTGTTTGAATACTATCTCTAGCAATACAACCTATGCCCTCAACTGTGTCGCTCAAGGTCATTGTGGATGGAGTGGTTGCATTGGCATAAACCAAGATTTGACGCTTACCAAAGATAAACAAGAATCCATTGTGTGCCGCCAAACCAGTAATCTCATCTGAGCCGTTAGGCCACACCCTAGAGACATCCAAACTACCAGAAGTGCCAGTAGCCCAAATATGCCCCGCAGTTAGATCACTAAATGACACAGTTGAATTGTTGGACGTTGTAGTTGCCACCCACAATCTTCCGTAAGCAGACAGCGCAATGTTTGCATCAGGCACAGTACCTACATAACCGGTTTTCTCAGACACACGCCTGTAAGTAGTGGTACTTACGGCAGGGTCATATATCAATGGGTTATGACCAGACTGAAAAAAGTATGTAATTTGACTTAAGGAAACAACTTGCCAGTTGCTTGCCGTGATGGTAGGGGCAGACCCCCCTCCCCCATAGGTCAACTCTGTTACCGCATTGGATGCGCCTAGTTTGAATAACTTGTTGTTGCCAGCAAACAGTACAGTTAAAGAACCATCTGCTTGGATTAACTCATGGATAACTTTGACATCATTAGCACCTAAATTGCCACTAGATGCGTTAACCCTAGACCACCCTTGACGTGAACCAATGCGTCCGTATTGGTCAATGATGCAATTGGTGGCAACAAGCGCAAACCCAGCATTCAAATCCAAGGGCGAATCTTGGGTGTTTAACCCGTAGAAGCCTGGGGCTGAGATGCTGTATGTTTGGATTGTTTGGCTCATATTGCCACAAACTCCCCTGTCTCAGGATAACGAGTACCCTCAAGAGCAATATAGTCTGACAGCATTGATCTGTATAGCCCATAAGCCTCTGAAGAGGTTAGTCCACCATCTTCACCACGCTCAACCAATGCACGAGCATAAGCATTTTGTGCCACCAACACATCAGGCACTTTCACCACAGTTCCATCCGCAGACAAGGTGGCTTGTGGGACAATTAAGGAAAACTTGATTGTGTATACACCATTAGGGATTGGGAACAGGGTGACTTTAGTATCGTAAGAGCCATCCACGCCATCAAAGGCAAACTCAGTTGGAATTGCGTTCACCAATGGCGTGAAGTTTTGCTTGCGATTCATGTCCACAAAGTTGATGTTTGTGAGACTTATATTGCTTGTTGTGTTTATAACATCTTGCACTTGGAACTTCTGACCAGCCCCTGTAAGGGAGTAGGAAGCAGTACCAGATGCTGTGGTTACTGTGATGGTTTGACCCAAGATATTCCAACCAAACGCATCTTCTACTTGACGCTTGGCATCATTGACAAACTTGCCAATCAGGGTGGAATAGGAGGTTTCTGCGTTAGTAGAGACTGTTGTCTCACGCAACCGAACCAAGACATCGTTAATCAGTTCTAAGTAGGTCATTGTCTTGTCAATCCTATTTCTTCAAAGGTTGCTATAAAACTGAATGAACTTGCAGACTGAGTAGTTATTTTTATCTTATCGCCTTCTTCTAAAACAATGTAGGCGTTGCCATCAAACTGCAAATATTGTTTTGTACTGAAATCGTAATTAGTCAATATATCAAGTGTGCTATTGGCACTTGCATCAAACCATTGAACAGTTATATGCTTGGTAGACCCGCCTGTATTGTGTATGTACATTACAGTAAATTTGGCGTAATAGCCCGTAGGACACGTATAGACTGTTGTGTCTACTGCCGCTGTGGGACTAACTCCAACCGATAATGCTCTCATTTGCTTGCCTTCGCCTTATTTCGTGATGAAATTGCTCTAGCCTTTGCCTTTGCATCAGCCTTGGAATCCGCACCCCAAGCCTTCAGCGAAAGAAGCAATCGAGTCGGTTCTCCGTTCTTGTACTCAGCACCAGCCATATTACCCATGCGAGCCAAGAAACTTGCTCTACGGGGGTTATCCCCCGATTTAACTGGTGCTTTTAAGTTACCACCAGTTTCCGCATTATAAGATGATCTTCCCTTGGAGTTCAAGCCGCCAGATTTTGATTGCCCCTCACTCCTAACCCAAGCTGGACTCTTGAACTTTTGCATGATGATTCTCCAATATTGTTGAGCACCATTGATAAAGTTGTCCTATGGGAAGGTCTGATTTCATCCGATTTACAACATCACAAACAAATTGTACATTGCCTTGAATATAACCCAGAGAACTATCTATCCTATCAATGCTGATATTTGTCAAAACCCTTCCAGAACCAGAAATATAAGTCATTTCAACTCCAGAAATAGCGCATTTTCCTTGTTGTTTGTTGTATAGGTCAACCAAGTAAAAAATATCAATATTGAAGCCAAGATGCTGTTTTCTTTGTGTTGCGTGATACAAAATTGATGAAATAAAGTTTTTAGGAGTAAGTGATCTTTTTTTGCATTTTGACGAGTAATTAACTGGATGTTGTTCTTTGGCAAGCTCCAAAACACAGTGTTTACACTTTGACCTATATTTTTTTGTGCCATCGCTAAAACAGCCATTAGAGTAGAAATCTGACAAAGGTTTATGCAATTTACATGACGAACACATTTGCCGCCCAAGAGCAAGTATTTCCGAATGAACTGGCCTAGCTTTGTTTTTTCTTTCCTTAACCCTACGACATTGTTTGCAATATGGCCTATATCTAATAGCGCCATCTTTACGAACGCCATGAATATAAAAATCAAAAAGAGACTTGCTGTTTTGACATTTTGGACAAAACGCAAAAGACAAGTCATCTTTTCCCCGAATAATGAATGAGTTAAATTTCTCCATCTTGCCATTATATAACATCCACTGCTTTGACCAGCTTTTGTTTGCCAAGTGGGAGATTTCATCACTTCACCTTTTTAGGCTTCTTTGCAGTCTTTGCCGCCTTCTTGAAGTCAGCATCTGTAGGTGCGGCCTTAGAACCCACCTTGTTCATCTTTTCACCAGAACCAGCCTTGATACGGGCTTGTTTAGCGTTAATGTTGGCGTAGAGTCCTTGTTTCATTTCTTCTTAGCCTTTCCAGCTTCTGACAAAGCAATTGCAATAGCCTGTTTTTGAGACTTTACGACCTTGCCACCCTTACCAGAGTGCAAAGCACCTTCCTTAAACTCCCCCATGACCTTTTTGACTTTCTTTTGGGATTTAGTCATTTTCATAGGGTTTCTCCTTAGTACAGGATTTTGGCGGTAATTGAACCTGAAGTCCAAGCAGTCACATTGGCTCGCAAATACTTAGGCGCATTGGCGGCAATGACGATGCCGTTAGCAGTCAAAGCAGTGCCAACTGTTGACCAATTAGTACCGTCAAGACTACCCTCCAAGGCAACAGTAGCAGTGGTGATACCTGAGACTTGCAAGAACGCTGGCTGACCAGCATCAGCTTGCACAGCCTTAGAAGCACCTGTAGCCCCAACTGCGCTAAGAAGTGTGATTGGTGCGGTTAAAGATGACATTATTTACCTCTTGAAGATTTTTTCATCATGTTGGTAGCAGTACGCTGACCACGCATAGGCATAGCCTTCTTTGGCTTACCAATAGCAACCATAATGGTCACAGGCACACCCTTTTTCTTGCCGTACTCTTTAGCTTCTTTTTCACCCTTTTCAGAGTAGGGAAACTTCTTTTTTCCAACCATAGGCATAGCGTTCTCCTTATTTCCAGACTCGATCAGCAACAAAGGTCACGATACCGCCCATAAAGGAAGCGATAGTCATTCCCATCCAAAAACCACCTTTACCCTTGTTGGCAAGTTCCAACAGGGCTTTGACATCAGAACTGAGTGAGTGCATCTCCTTCTGGAGAGCCTCGACTTGAGCCTCTAATTTGCCAAACTCTCTGGCATTAATATCAGACATTTGCTACCTTTCTGGGTCGACCCATGCGTTTAATTGTGGGAATGACAGGCGCACGAAAGGCGGTATCTGTACGAACTGAATCATAAGATTCTATGGTTACTTCTGGTTCGTCTACCCTTACATACCCTTGATGACCCTTCATGGAGTCAATATCGTGTTGCAAGGTAAAAGTCACGGTGTTACCTGACTGAAGACAACGAAAAGTAACCATAAGACCCCTTAAATAAGAAAGGGGGAACAAGTCCCCCTTATCTTTACACCATTCGAGCAATAACCAAGTTCAATGTTGTTGAAGCCAAGTCCACAGAACTTGCTGTTGGGTTGTAGGTCACGATGGTAACGGTATTGGCGGCTGAAACATAGGCTCTACGAACCAAGCCCGCCTCATCTACACCAATTGCCATACCAAGAACCATGTCGCCCAAAGCCACGCCTGCAACAGTTACTGTGTCTGTAGCTGTAGCAGTGGTAGCAACTGATGCGCTATTCAAAGTACAAGTTACATCCCAAGTATCTGTAAACAGACCACGGAATTGATCGTTTCCACGGCGGGAAACTACTGCTGTTGCTGCTGCCATTTTGATTTCTCCTAATTAAGTTAAAAAAGTCCCCCCACCACTAGGGCAGGGGGCGCAACTGCAATTAGCTAGGAACAACCAAAGCAAACATGGATGAAGACTTGGCTGCACCCACAGAAGCTGCATTACGCAAAGCGGCAACGCCATACAAAGTGTCAGAAGTAAACAGAGTAGCCAAATACTCTTGTTTGTACTGAACTTGTGAACGCACACCAACTTGCTCAACCAGAACCATAGAGTCCTTGTGGCCCATCAAGCAGACACGAGCAATAGCAGAACCGCTAGTTGGGAAAGCGGCTGTTGCAGATGCAGAGTCAGCATTGCTGGAGGTAAACACAGGGATACCATACAGGTTGCCGATTTCACCATTACGGATAGCATCGCCATTACCAACAAATGCTTGTTCGGTGTAGCGAGCCAGACCCATCAGGGTGTTGCGGCTTGATGGAGGAATGACGAAGAAACGATTGTCCATAGGAGTATCGTTGTCATCCAAACGCTGAATAGTGCGGCGAATAGCGGCATCAGTCAGAGCAGAAGCGTTACCAGTGTTGGTGTTGGCTGTGTAGTCAAAAGTGGTTGTACCGTCACCACCAATGAAGGCAGAACCGTACTGAGCACCAGTAGAACCACCATTAGCAGTACGACCCAACTGAATCAAGTCGGTATCAACTTGACGAGCCAAGGCGTAACCAGCATCAGCAGTGTAGAACTGACGCATGGAGTTCAGAGCTTGTGCTTCCACGATGTCTTCGATCAAGCGGCTGTACTCATAGTGCTTGTTGATAGACACGGTGACTTCAGACTCAGTAGCAGCAATCAAAGTGACTGCTGTCTCAGCGGCTTTGGCAGAAGCAGAACCACGGGTAGGTGCAGGAATGTGAACGGTGTCACCTTTCTTGCCCTTGAAGTTCATCTTCATAACCAAGTTCGCAAGAACCAAGTTTTTCTTATAAGCAGCTACGATTTCATCTGACCAAATTTCTGGGATGAATGTTGCGCCTGTGGTGGTAGTAACTGAGTTACTAGGGGAAAATGATGTTGCCATGTTTATATCTCCAAAAAATCAAAAGTTAAGTTATTTAACCCGTCCTTCGGCATACGCTTGCATGATCTCGTCACTCAAAGCATCGTACCGATTAGGGTCTTGCATTTTCAGCCGAATAAGGTCAGCCCTTCGATAGACTCGTTTTCCAGATTCACCAGTACCACCAACATCAACTGCGGCAGCTTTCAGATTGGTTTTACGCTGAGTTTCCCCTGCGTCACTCGTCTGTTTAGCCTTAATGCCCTTCAATTGCTTGTAGGTACTGAGCAACTCGTTAGCACTGTCATAGTCAAATTCACCATCAGCTTTGGCATACAAACCAATGCGAACTGGAGAAGATTTCACCCAATTAGCAAAGTCTGAATCTTGAACAATCTGACCAAAATCAGGGTGTTCTGCCGCCAACTTCTGTTGAATCTGCATTTTCTTGAAGTCTAAAGCCGCTTGTCTAGCCGCTAAAACATCAGGATGACTATCAACTGTCTTACGAACTGCCGCTTGTGGATTTTCAAAGAAATCTACTTCGGGTTCTTCCTCTTTAATAGGTTGAGACTTCTCAGAGAGGTTCTGCTTAATGAGATCATCTGCTAATTTGCGTACTTCACCTACCTCTTGAGCCTGCTTGCCAATCAGCTTTTCTGCCTCTTGGTGCATCTTGATAATGTCTGACAACTGTTTGCCCCGATATTTATCAGGAATGTCATCAGATACTTGCTCAACAGAAGTTTCAAGTTTCTGCTTTTCAACGATGTCTAATTCACTTTGCATCTCATCTGGATTATCAATCAACATATTTTTCCTTTTTCCTGCCACTTTTGGGTTCTAGGAGACACAACGGCAAAATTGCTTATGTTGTGGTTTTGCGTTCAGCAGCCAACTTTTCACGGTGTTTTCGGTCAAATTTCATTGCCGAGCCGGGAAAATGTCCCGACCACCCCTCCAAGTTAATGCTTGGCGCAGAGATTATGCGATTGGCTGAACCACCGCACTCACACTGAGTAGATTGCGCCTCATAAACGCAATATCGCTCAATCTTGTGTCCGTTTTCACAGACAAAATCATACATTCTTTTCATTCAATTCCTCATAGGCTCGTTCGCTGACCTCTTTCAAGGTTTTCAGCCAAGTCAAGATGGAAAGTTCTCCTTTGCGAAACTGCAAGGTCTTTTCATCAGGAATAACACTTATATTATTGAGTGACTCTATCATATTGTCAATATCAATAGTTAAGTCCTTCCAGCCCTCTGTCCCCATCATGGAGAACCGCTCTTCATAATAGCGTTGCAGTTCTGGGGTCATGGTTACTCCAAATCGGCCTTGGTAAAACCAAATCGCTCAATCGTACTCAAATCCTCAACATCAGACCAGATTGGCGCAATCACCTCTCCATCGTAATCTGGCTGGCTGTAATTGTCTGGACGAACAGCAATATCCTGCTTGCGAGTCATAGAGCCTCGATCAGTGGAAACACTTCCGTGTATGGGCGAGAGCCAAGGTATTGCAGGATTGCGTTGACCAAGTTGGTGGAGAGTTTGATTTCGTTCATGGGGTTCCTTGTGGCATTGCCGCCTTAATCTCATCTACTGTTGAAGCAGAGTCAATCGCTGTTTGCATAGCCGCATACTTGTCTCTCACTGCTTGCCTTGCTGTCTCAGCCGCTGTTGCTTCAGAGGGAATGGTTGCCTTGATGTCCAAAGGTGCAAACTCAAGCGTTCGTGCTTCTCTGCGCTTATCGTGAGCAATGCTCTTTGCCTTGTCAATGTTTATGGTAATCACTCAGAATACTCCCATGCGTTGCGGAATGTGCGGTCAGATGGGATGTCAGCGACATCCACGATTTTGAAAGGACGGGGCGTGGAAGACACAACAACGCCATCCTGCATTACAACGACAGGAGGAACGTCCTTGGCGGCAATCTCTTCAATGGTCAGTTCGCAGTTGGGGGAAGGAACGATGACAGACACGCCGCCATCGTCAGTTGGGTAAATGATGCGAGAGTTCATGGTTACTCCTGATGAATTAGCGGAAGATGGCGACTTGAACAAACGGTCTGTCTGTCGCTGTGAATACGGAGTTTGTCACCAAAACTTGAGATGCACTCGTTGTAGGCGACGTATTAAACGCTGATTGGGACAAACAAGTTCCTGAAGATGTATCACCCGCAGTCACTACAACTGCATAATTCGCATCTGGCATCGCAGTTGTAAAGTTGACCGTGTAGTTGCCAGTACCGTTATCCGTAATACTAGATACATTACCACTTGCACGAATCGCCACAGTGCCAGTGCCGTTGAAGTTCACCCAAGCACGACAGCCGTAAGCAGTGGCAACAGAGCCGTAGCCGTTATTGAACAGCAAGTTACCGCTGGAGTCGATACGCATAGCCTCCGCACCACCCACACTAAAAGCAATAGTGTCAGCCGCAGGG
>Ga0247837_1006905_pt1 | contig 15549 bp, 9 predicted proteins | sample LaCtaG_2_FD_187115 | JGI IMG/M metagenome (GOLD analysis project Ga0247837, IMG submission 187115) | Freshwater microbial communities from meromictic Lake La Cruz, Castile-La Mancha, Spain - LaCruzMarch2015_14.5m | ecosystem: Environmental > Aquatic > Freshwater > Lake | place: Spain: Castile-La...
AATCAAATTGAGCAGCAAGTGCTAGTTTTGAGGAAACCGTCAAACAGCGTCAAACAGTGCCACCCACCGTCAAGCGGTGCCACCCACCGTTCAAAAAGCCGTCGTCCGTTAAACGGTGCCACCCACCGTATGGGCTAGACCGTTTGGACTCGTCTGGGGTTGTTTAAATATTTAACAACAAATAAGAAAGGCCGAAGCACAAAGTCTCGTTCGGATTCCCTCGAATTGCGACATTCCTTGTTCGAAGTTCGATATTCAATTCGATTCAGCAATCATAAAGCAGGGTAAAATTTGGCTGGGCCCCGCAGTTGAGTTTGAAGGTGATCCGTAACGCGGTCACCGCCCACGACTCGATAGAAAATGGTGATGGCGCCGGTAAATCCAAGAATTCCGGGATTGATAGCAAAAACATCCGCCTCCACCTTGATTGACTGGAGCTTTTGTTTTCGGTCGCCGATGACCACCGAAGTGGGCGTGTTCATGAAGGGACATCCATTGTCGCTTCAACCTGTTTCAACCATCAAGGGTGTACGAATCTTGATTCGTCCTTCAACTATGTGGCGAGCTTTTTTTTGTGCGGTTGGTATCGTTCTCATCATTATGGGAATCGAGTGCCTTTTGATTGATAGCGCGGTTTTGGTTGCCGGGGTGATTGACGATCCAGCTCAGCAAAGCATGCAACAATCCGGCGGCATTTTCTCCTCCCCCGCTCAATCCGGAGTCGAACGTGTGTTTCGACCTTCAGAATGGTTCCCATGGTCACTGCTTGCAAGCGGTTCCATCGTCTTGCTTTACTCAATATCGCTCAAGCGAACAGCATAAGCTCATTGCCTTTAGCGAGGGTTCAAACGCTTTTTCTTGTTGAGTGGAATGATCCCAGCAGCCATGCGTAGGAGAAATTGGTAGAATTAGAGGGGCGTTGATTGCGGTTAGCGTCACGCGAAAATTTTAACAGCTCCTAAGAAAGGCCGGTTTCAATGTCTTTGGTTCGTAGTCTGCGCATTCCAGCGCTCTTCGCTGCATCATGTTTTCTGGGCGGAATGCACTCTCTCGCGGTTGCGGATGATTGGCCGACATTTCGAGGTTCGAACCGAAAGGCGGTTTCAGAAGATCCAAAACTGCTTACTTCTTGGCCTAAAGCCGGACCAAAATTGGTTTGGGAAGTCAAAGGCGCTGGGCGCGGGTATGCAAGTGTTGCTATCGCTGGAGACAAGCTTTTTACTTTAGGTGACGCCCTATCCACCAAAAGCGATGAAGAAGAATACTTGACCGCCTACGATAGGGAGTCCGGAAAGCAACTTTGGGCAACAAGAACAGGCCCCGCTTGGAAAGAAATGAACGAGGAGTGGCACAACTCACGAAGCACGCCAACCGTCGATGGCAACATGGTTTACGTGATCGCTCCGAAGGGTGTTCTGGTGGCTTGCAACACCCAAGATGGAAAAGAAGTTTGGCGAAAAAACCTTGTGGATGACCTCGGTGGTAAAAAAGACGACCCGTGGGGTTACAGCGAATCGGTCTTGATCGATGGCGATAATCTAATTTGCACCCCAGGTGGTGAACAAGCCACCATGGTCGCCTTGAACAAAATGACGGGCGAGCTTCTGTGGAAGACGGTACGACCAGGCGATCGCGGTGCCGGTCACGCATCGATCGTAATCTCCGAGATCGGTTCCAACCGTGTTTATGTACAAACAACCGGGAGTGGAGCGTTGGGGGTTTCGGCCAAAGACGGGAAGCTTCTATGGTCTTACCCAATTGACAAAACAACTGCCGTTATCCCGACTCCAATCGTTCGCGATGATCTTGTTTTCATGCCCGTGGGTTACGCCCGTGGCGGAGCGTTGCTGCGTCAAAAAGAGGACGGAAACGGTAACGTTACCATCGAAGAAGTTTATGGGTTGAACACCAAACTCGCCAACAAGCATGGTGGAGTCGTTTTAATCGGCGACCATGTCTATGGTGACTCCGACGATAAAGGCCAAGTTTTTTGCGCAGAACTTTTGACTGGCAAGATTCTTTGGAAAGGCCGCGGCCCCGGAGAAGGCTCCACGGTCGTGATCGGAGCTGGCAACATGTTGATTTGCCAATTTCAAAATGGTGAAGTCGCTCTCGTCAAAGCCGACCCCTCCAAATACACCGTCGTTAGCCAGTTCAAAATTCCAGGCAGTGGCAAACGCCCCAGCTGGGCTCACCCCGCCATAGTCGATGGAAGGCTCTACATCCGATCGTTGGACGATATTCTCTGCTTCGATATCTCAAAATAGGTTGGATTGAACACACCCTGCAATCATTTCGTTCTCAACAGAAAAGTAATTGAAAGTGGCTTGGAAAACTGTTTGCCAAACCCAAGAACTCAACGAGGGGGGATCGATCGAAATCGTTTGCGGCCAGGATGTGATCGCAATCTACCGACATGCAAACGCCCTTTACGCAATCGACGGCGTTTGCATGCACCAGGGAGGACCTTTGGCGAAAGGCAAAATCGCCAACGGAACAGTCACATGCCCTTGGCACGGGTGGCAATACGATCTTGCGACGGGTAACAATAGCACGACCTGCAAACCGATGTTAAAAAGCTACGAAATCCGCGAAAACAATGGGGTAATTGAGATTGACTTGCCTGGCTAACGGTATCTAGCATCCAGCGAGCCCCGAGGAAGGGTATTATATTTTGAACTCACGGTCAGGGAGGACCGAGGTGCAAACAATCAAAACAGCTTTTGTCGTAGTGTTGCTGCTTTTCGTATTATACAGCGGGTACATCGCTCTGAACGGAACCGACACCCCGTTGAAACAGGAGTATGAAAATCTGATTGGAATGGAGACATTACCCGATGTGTCCGGTCCCGGAAGCACGCTTTCCCCCTTGCAGGCAAGCGGCCCTTCAAGTTCCCCTGGAACATCCAGCGGCTTCGAAGCCTTCAGTAGCTCGCCAGCTCCTACGTTTGGCTCGTCGAACTCAGCCAATGCCTTTCCTTCAACCAGTTTAACGCCGGTCCCATCTAGCATTCCAACCAACGCGCTGGAGCTCCCTGGCAGTCCGAACCAGGAGAACGATTCCGTACCTCCTTCTTCGTTGTTAATTGCGACGGAAGCACCGAGCACCTTACCGAACAGCGCAAAACCAAGCTTAGAATCGGCTTCGCCAACTCTCCCGAACTCGATTCCGCTGCTTCCTCCGTTGCCCGAAAGCAGCATCAAAACGCAACCCGCGGAAACCGATTCCGCTCCCATTTCCACCAGCACGCCGACATTCGGGATCAATAACCCACCGAGCGTTCCTGCCGATTTGGTGTCCGGATCGAACACCCCAAAGATACCGATGGGTGACAACGCCGTCTCATCATCGCCTTTGGATCCAAGTGCCTCAACCCCACAGGGTGGAATCAAATCCACTGCGGTATCCAAGGCCTACGAAAACGCAAAAGACTTAGCAATGGATCAGATCAATCGAGGAGAATTGAAGGATGGCCTTGCTACCCTTTCCACGTTTTATAATGCTCCGGAGCTTACAGACGATCAGCGACACGACTTATTGGACCTGTTGGATGCTTTAGCTCGCGAAGTCGTTTACTCACGACGTCACATGCTCGACAGCGTTTACATTGTCGCCCCCGGCGAGACACTGAACGACGTTTCAAAAAGGTACGATGTTCCAGGCGAGATCATCGCTCGAATCAACGCGATTGAATCGACCAAAGAACTGCCAAGCGGCGCGCGACTCAAGGTAATACCGGGTCCTTTCCGTGCCGAGGTAGATTTGACTCGCGGTGAACTTACCGTTTTTTTAGGGGACCTGTATGCAGGTCGCTACCCAGTAACCTTCGGGAATGATCCGGCTCCAAAACCAGGCTTGTTTCAAGTTATCGACAAGCAGACGACCAAGAACTACTACGGAAACGGAGTTCAAATACTTGCCAACGACCCTCGCAACCCCTACGGTGGATGGTGGATCGATTTGGGCCAAGACGTCTGCATCCATGGATCATCCGAAGGACCATCCGATAGCAAACTCGGGTGCATCAGCTTGTCACCACTCGATGCAAGTGACTTGTTTGGAATGCTTGGTCGCGGGTCGCCGGTTACCATCCGAAAGTAGCCCTCTCAGATCAAAGACTTGTTCATCTTTCGAGATGAGTCACTTTTCGTTCATCGATCCAAGCAAAGTCTTAGAACGTCAACTCGCAACAAGACCGGCAAAATCTAAAGAGGCTTGCGGTCCGCAGTGGATTCATCAGCCCAATGGTAATCGACAATGTCCGTTTGCTCCATTTGCCAAGTGTAGAACGCTGGAGCGTCATCGATCAAAGCAGGGAAGTCCACGATCCCTTCGTGAGCGGATCGAAGTATCACGCCTAACTGTTCCAGTTCGCTGACGTACTCTTCCAAATGCGCAGATTCGACTCTCAGATCTTCTTGGATCTCGATGATTTCAGCATCGTAAACTTGAAATCGTGACTTGCCCTCGTGACGACGAAGCATCCGCCTGAGATTTGACTTCCGTTCCGTGAGTTCACGATGCGCTAGCGAAATGTCCGTCACAATCAAACGAAGAAGCGGAAGCATGGATTTCGCTTGATCAATTGTGAATATGTGGCCGATTTTCGTGGTCATCTGGAAATTTACCCGAGTTCAAATTGCCGATTTGGACTAACGCACGTTGTGAGGAATTTCAGACGATAACGACAAGATCACGATTCGAAAAGTTCACTTCTTGGAATCAACCACGCAGCCAAAACCTCTCGGGGCTTATGATTCACCAAAAGACGAATCCAGGGGCAACAATCCTCCTTTAACTTCTATACCTTGGTTTTCTATTGTGGTTAAGTTTATCCGGCATTCAACTGCGGTTCCGCCCAGAAAGTTGGGAATTTCGCACCAACTGAGACGGTAAACTCTTCACAGACCTGTTCCACTAAATCGGCGTTGATCCGCTGGCACTTGCGTACAGCCCCTGCAACCAATGCAAGCCCTGCAATCTGAACAATCCGCCTTGGGATTCCGTCGCTAAGCTCTTGAATCCTGGTAATGGACTGGGCGTCAAACAGTTCTTCACGTCCCCCTTCACGACTTGTCGCAAACTCAAAATAATCGGCCGTCTGCCCTAGGTCCCAAGGAGGTAGTTCAATTTTGAGATCACACTGATCTATCAACCATCGAGGTAAGTTAACAATCGCCTCGTCGTCTACGCTGACAACCGTGCTCCAGTGCGCTTTCGAGCACCATAGCTTCGCCAAAGCGCTGGCGAACTGGTCGTGAAGTTCGACAAAATTGTCGAGGAGCAGTATCGTCCGGTGCCCAATCGACGACCTGGAGAACAGGAAATCCTGTACCTCCGACCAGCAGGTGTCCGAGTTGCCGTGGTGTGTAATCCCAAGGGCCGCCGCCACTCGCGCAGCGATTACTTCTTCGTTGATACAGTTCATGTCCACCAGAACCACTTGCTCCCGAGGCACTTGGGAATTTCTTTTTGCAGAAAAGTAATTCAGCAACGTGGATTTCCCAATCCCCGATGGTCCCAGGATAATCCCTAGTTTTTTATGTTGATCTGCCAAAAAATCGAGTCGCGCTATCGCCTCCTCGATCGTTCCGCCAGTAAAGACTCCTCGTTGACTTCCAGAAAGGGAGAATGGCGAACGATTCAACTTCCAATGGCTTAGATAACTCATGATCCATCCCTCTTCGCGTGCTATCAACACAAATCCATCGTTGGTTCTCGGCTTTCGATTGCAATCGGGTCCATCAAATCCGAAACCACCCGCCCACTTTTTCAAAAACATTTTCATTTTTTCTTAAGTGACGCCATACGAAGTATGCTGAAAACCAAACGAAACTCAGGTTCTTGCCTCTTGCGTGATAGTCACGACTTGGCTTTCGTATTAAACTCATAAGTATGATCGGACCCATATTTCAACGCGAAACGGCTACCTTGCCACGCCGAGGACGGCATTTTGTAAACCGAGTTGTGTTTGCAATGATGTTGTTTGCAATTCTGTGCACGACTTGGCTCCTGCTGGCGGGAATCCAACCGGTCCAAAACGCGGGTGATCTTGCTCGGTTCGGCGTGCTGATATTTCAGCTGATCGCGCCGTTTCAGTTGATCGTTTTGCTTTTCGCCGCTGCCCTAGCTGGTTCTACCGCAGTCAGTCACGAAAAGGACAAACAAACTTTACTACTGTTGCTAATGACCTCGCTCAGCAATGCGGAAGTCGTGCTTGGTAAAATAGGTGCTGGGCTTCTGACAAGTGTCAATGCATTCTTGGCCTCGATCCCCATCATTTTTGCAATCACGTTACTTGGTGGTGTTTCCACGGAACAGGTCATCGCGTGCACTTGGATCACCGGCTGCACTCTGGTTGCCAGCGCATCTTTGGGCGCCACCATTTCCTTTTGGAGAGAGAAGACTTTTCAATCGATCGCAGTTACCATGTTGATCATCGCCGTGTGGCTGGTCTTCGGCGAATGGATTGCTTCGGGCAGTATTCGTTCCATCGAGCCTCAATGGGCCAATATTATTAGCCCTCTACGCGCCGTTTGGGATGTATCCCAGCCTATCGCATCCAAACAAATCCTGCCCCCAGACATACCGGTCGGGAACCCTTTTTTGGCAGGTTCGTTCATCTTGATGATCGGCGTGTGTTTGATGGCGATTTCTATCGTAATGTTGCGCCAATGGAATCCTTCCAAAGAGCGACGGACTGCCAACCCGGAAATGGAAGAGCCTTCTCGGGAAGCTTTGGAAACCCTATCGCCTGATTCCGCCGGCCGAGTAGTCAAGGCTTGGAAAAGCCGAGCTCCTAGACGTGTCTGGAACAACCCCGTCTTGTGGCGTGAAATTCGCACCTGGGCCTACGGTCGAAAAGTGCTGCTCATTCGGATGGCCTATCTGGGTATTTCTCTTTTGGTCGGGATGGGTTTGTTGCAAAGTATCGAAAGTGGTGTTGCTCTTCGATCAACTTCCTTCCAAGAGGAGCTGGTACCAACCGCAGTGTCAATCGTAGCTCCGTTCCTTGTCCTTTCACTCATTATTATTAATGCCCTTGCCGTGAATTCGATTACGAACGAACGCGACGCAGGCGCTTTGGACCTACTGCTCGTTACCGAAATATCGCCGCTGAACTTCCTTTTTGGAAAGCTAGCTGGGGTTCTTTACGTCACGAAGGAGATGGTGATCGCACCGATTATCATCTGTGGATTTATGTGGAGCCAATCGGCGATGACCACGGAGAATCTGATTTTTACGTGCATCGCTCTGCTGGTGATGGACCTGTTCGTATCCATGCTGGGCATTCACTGTGGAATGATCTATTCGCAGAGCCGTGTTGCCATCGGCACCAGCCTAGGAACGGTCTTTTTTCTCTTCTTAGGTGTCGCGACTTGCATGTTGATTATGTTGATGTTTCGAGGCTCTTTCGGGCGACAACTTGCCCCGTTCTTGTTCATTATCCTAGGTGGCGGAACAGGCCTCTATCTAGCCATTGGTAGCCGCAACCCCTCGCCAGCGATCACCATAAGTTCGTTCTTGCTTCCGTTCCTCACTTTTTTCGCAATCACCAGCTTCATCCTTCGGGATCAGGAACTCACTGTTTTCAGTGTTGTTTCATGCTCCTACGCCTTCGCTACCGCTGCGATGATGATTCCAGCATTAAGCGAGTTCGATTTCGCATTCGGAAGATCGCGAACCGTTGATGAAGACTGAACGACTTGTTTCAAGTCCTTATTGGAACAAACATTAACGTGAACGAAGTTAGTTGGATTGCCTGGTCACTTTCTGGTGGCTCGCTGATCGTGATGCTTGGGCTGTCTGCTCTTTTCTCCGCAAGCGAAGCAGCTCTTTTTTCGCTTACCACCGCCCAAAGATCGCAACTGAATCTGAAAAGTCGAAGCGAAAATGCGATCGAGCAACTGCTGACCAATCCCTCGCAATTGCTTACCTCCATCCTTCTATGCAACCTTTTTATCAACATTACTTTTTTCGCAGTTGCGAACGTCGTCTCAACTTGGCTTACCAAGACAGAATCGTGGGCTGGCTGGTCGGTGGCATTTGGATTTGCCACCGTATCAGCGGTCATTTTGTTTGGTGAACTGCTGCCCAAAAGCCTTGGCGTTCTCGCTCCACTCAAAATAGGTCGCGTTGTTTCTGTCCCAATATCTTTCATCATGAAAGTAGTGAAACCCATCGCTATTGCAATGCAATGGATCAACGATGTGTGCCGCCGTCTCATTTGGCCGGGCCTGGTACCAGAATCCGTTCTTGAAACTGCTGACTTAGAACGTGCCATCGAACTTAGCGAAACCGATTCGAAGATGATCGATTTGGAAAAAGGAATTTTACAAAACATTCTCCAACTTTCTAACATTCAGGCCCCCGACTGGATGCATCCGCGAAGCCAGTTCCATTGCATCACTTTACCTGCGAAACCTTCCGACATCACTGATTGGCTCGAATTGAACCGCGAAGAAACACAGGACGAACCCAACGATTTTGTCTTAGTCCTATCGGCCTCCGACGGGGAAATCGTCTCAACCACGACCTTGGCGTCCATTCATGATGCAGCCGCCAAAAACTCAACACCCCCTACCAGCCCCGCACTTTATGTTCCATGGTGCGCAAGCTTAGCGAGCGTCCTTCAATTGCTTCAGAAACAAGGTCTTCAGGCAGCGATTGTTGTCAACGAACGCGGCGACACAATCGGCGTTCTCTTCTTAGACGACATCGTCGAAGCTGTATTCGCAAGTTCTTCCAATGCAATTGACACCATGGGCCGACCTTCGTTTGCCAAAACGGGCGAGGCGAAATGGGAAGTCACCGGTGCAACACGAATCAAACAACTAGAACGATCGCTCGGTATCAAACTACCAGAATCTCGCGATGCAACCATCGCGGGTGTTCTTCAAAGCCAACTGCGACGCATCGCAGTGGCAGGGGACAAAGTAGATTGGGGACACTTCACGCTTTTGATAACCAATGCCCCCCGACGAGGCGAGATGCTCGTTCAAATCACAAGCACCGAATTCGATATCAGCTTGGATGAATCAGGAGGAATTGAATGATCCTACCCATTCTCCTCATTGTCGGTTCTTCCGTTTTGAGCGCTTTCTGCAGCGGCGTTGAAACTGGCCTCTACCGAGTCCCCCGAATGCGCCTTGTATTGGACGCAGTGGATGGTTCTCGCGTAGCTCGCGGCCTACTTTGGTTGACAAACCACCCAGGACTTTTTGTGTCAACGCTACTCGTCGGAAACAACATTGCTAATTACGGCTTCCCCGTCGGGATAGCTTGGCTTTTCCTCGAACTGCTTGGCTACGAAGACCCACGATTCAACGTCGCCGTCAGCGTCCTTAGCACCCCATTGCTTTTCATCTTCTGTGAACTCTTGCCCAAAAGCCTATTTCATCAAAAACCACATTACCTTCTACAACAAGCAGGCTGGCCCTTGTTCGCCCTAACAATCATTAGTCTTCCGCTCACATGGACACTCTATTTCATTAGCCGTTGGCTCCAATATCTTCTTGGAGAAGAACCACTTAAAGTTCGCCCCGCATTAGCCCGTCGAGAATTACGACAAGTATTGGAAGAAGGGGAGCAAGCCGGACTGCTCGAACCCGCCCAACGCGACTTAGTACAAAACATGTTTGCGTACGGAAGCGAACCAATATCAAGATATTGCATGCCACTTCGAGGTCTAAAGTCCCTTCCACTCGACTCGCCTGTCGAAGAGATACGTCAAATCGGCCTCAAATCAAAACAAACCCTTATTCCAGTCCTTCACCCTAAAGACAAACGACTCGTAGGCTACTTCGAAGCTACCAGCCTCAAGAATATGTCTATCCAACCTAGATTACGACCGTTACAAACCTTCAACGAAACTACCGGTCAAATAGCGGTCTTGAATAAAATGGTCTCTGAAAACTGTAGCCTTTGTCGAATTGTCAACAACGAGAATCAAATCGTCGGAATCGTTCTTCGCGACCGACTCGTATTCCAAATGCTTCAGAGAACATAACGCCCTCTGCTAAAGTCGTAAAAATACAGCTAACTACGAAAGCGTTGGACGGTACACCACGCTTCTTCCTAATCAAACAACTTTTCGCCCGCCGTTAATTCTTCCTTTTTCATCTTGCCATCGGCGTTATTCAATACCGCAAGCGGATCTAACTGCATCCATGCTGGAGCTACTGAAATCAATGTCGCCGCTAATTGCGCGCCCTGCACCACCCACAACAGCATACCCGTACCTACCACGGTGCTAAAAACCATCGATTCAAACGATGACGATTTGGCTTCGATCGATTCCTCATTCTCTCTCTGAGATGCGCTCGAGTAATCGATCAAATCATCGTCAGCGTTCTTGTGCGTTGCAAAATGATGCTCCACGCCCCGCCGACGCAACATATCGTACCCAACATGCGATTGGGAATACGATCGGCTCGAAAGCTCCATGAACGATGCTAACGCACGCTCTTTCTTCTCCTCCACCATGGCCAATACCACCACCGTTGCAACCTTGGTCTCAGCCACCGCTCCGTTGACCACAATCACTTCTTCCGGGACTGGGTCTGCCGTCTGAGTTGTCTGTTCGATCGCACCCATCGGAACCGGACTGGCTGCCTCGCTGCTGCTGCTGGTAGCGTCTACGCTATCTCCCGAACCACTGCTGCCCCCTCCGCTATTGTCTCCCGGTAGATTCAAAGGCAACAACACATCGATCGATATCGTGATCGGCTCGGAGAACAACAAACCATCAAACGCGCGATAAACAATATCCACCGTTCCAAGGAAACCAGGGACAGGTGTATAGCTGAACAAACCGTTGCTTAAAAATACCAATTGCCCCGAGCTGGGTCCAGATACCAAAACAGCCGTGATCGAATCGCCGTCCGGATCCACGTCGTTGCTCAGCACACCCGCGGTTTGAACCGTCAACTTGTCAATGTAGCTGGTGCTGAAGGAATCGTTGGTACCAATCGGGGCTTCGAACACATTCAGGATCTCGATCACTTCCGTGGTCACCGCGAACGAACCGTCACTGCTGGTCGCTCGCACAATCACCGTCAAGCTGGCTGTGGCCTCGTAATTCAGCGACTTGGCGGTTGTTAGTAGTCCTGTCGCTGAATCAATCGCAAAGCTACCGCTGGCATCGTTGTCCAAACTGTAGGTAATGACGTTGTTCGTCGCGTCCGCATCGCGACCAAAGGCTTGGTAGCCAACCTCAGTACCAATCGCGGAGTTTTCGTTCACTCGATTGGACGTGCTGTCGACATCAAACAGATTCACCGAGTCGAATTCATCGACGTCGTAGATGTTGATCAAGTAGGTCTCTTCCGAAATCGAACCATCAGCACTGGTGGCTCGTACCGTCACGGTGCGCGAGGAACCGTCCGCTTCGCGGTCAATCGCACCCGCAACTGCGACTTGCCCAGTAACAGGATTGATTGCAAACCGCCCGCCATCATTGTTGGTCAATGAATAAGTGATGGTGTTGGTCGTTCCGTCCGCATCGAACGCATTGGCCCTTAAACCCACGGACGTGCCGGTGGCGGAATTCTCCGCAACGCCATTTTCCACATTTGCCGAGTCGGTGATCGGTGACACGTCAAACTCGTCCATGTCATTCAACTGGATCGTGAAATCGGTATCGCTCACCGATCCATCGATCGAGGTGACTCGAACGGTGATCTGATGGCTTGTGTTGGCTTCGTAATCAAGCTTCGATCCATCGGAAACGGTGACTACACCCGAGGTCGCATCGATCGCGAAGCGTCCCCCCGCATCATCGGACAAAGAGTAGGAGACGGTGTTGGTGGTCGCATCGTCATCTGTCGCAAAGGCGGTCAGTCCAACAACAGTCCCTGTCGTCGCGTTCTCGTTGACTCGATTGCTAGTACTATTCGTGTCGGCGGCCAGCGTTACGTCGAATTCATCCAGGTCGTTGATCGCAATGATAAAGTTCTTCGCGAAAGTAGCTCCGGATGCATCGACAACTTCGACCGTGATCGAGTGTGTCGCATTGTTTTCACGATTGAGCAGCAATCCATTGGCGACGGTGATTTGCCCCGCATTATCAATGGCAAAGCGGCCACCGGCTGAATCCAGCAAATTGTAAGTAAACGTCTCACCAGAGTCTTGATCTTGACCAAGGACCGAGCCAATCACCGTACCGTCATTCGCATTCTCATCGATATTCAATCCACCACCGACAATATCAAACGGCGTGTCATTGGCACCTTGGATGGTAATCGTCACCTGAGTCGTACTGGTAACACCATCAGTGTCTCGCATGGTGTAGGTGAAAACATCTTGCAGCGTATCGGTGCTCGTACGCAGGTCCTGAACCGTTGGATTGCTATTATCCACGGTATACGTGTAGGAACCGTTAGCCGCAATACTGATCGATCCGAAGGTACCAGTGACTCCTGTTTCAACATCCCCCGAGGTGTTCGCCAGGGACCCAGCAGCGACTCCAATGACCGTCTTGGTATCCACCACATCGGCATCCGTATCGTTGCCAAAGACATTGCCGCTCGGGTCCGTTCCCAAGGTTCCGTTGTACACTCCGCCAGCTTCCACAGCGGTATTCGAATCGACAACAGCGACTGGGCCATCGTTGGTCCCGGTAATCGTAACGGTGACTTTTTCAGTATCGCTCAGTGGCGAACCATCGTCATCGGTGGCGCTGACCGTGTAAGTTAGTACGAGCGTTTCGCCGGTTGCCAGGAAATCAAAGGCTTCGCTGCCGGAATTGAAATTCCAAGTGAGTGTGTTCGTGGTCTGTGCACTGTTCAAGATCATAGTCGGTGTTACGGTCAAGAAGCTTCGCAAGTCTGCATTAGTCAAGCCAGCTGGAACGCTAGTCGCCCCAGTGCCAGTGACGACAACCGAGTCGACCGCGGCAGTGACGTTGTCCGATAGATCCAGATCGGTGACCGTGAAGGTACCCGTATCGCTTAGCCCGGTATTTGTCTCCGTCAGCGAGGAAGTGTCAGGTCCGCCAGTGATTACGGGGGCGTCATTTGTGCCGTGGATGGTGATAGTAACCATTTGGCTATCGGTGGCCCCTTGGCTATCGGTGACTTCGATCGTATAAGTCAAAATCAACGATTCGCCGGTTGCAAGATAGTCAAAGGCTTCGCTACCGGAATGGAAGTTCCAGGTCAGTCTGTCCGTCAGTTCGGTCGCATCGATGACGTTAACTGTCGAAGTGAACATCGCCAGCAGCGCCGAGTTGTCGGACCCCAGACCGCTGGTTGTGCCACTTGCGACAACCCCGGTCACGTTGGAGGTGACCAGGTCGGTCAAGTCCAAGTCGGAAACGGTCAGCCTTCCGGAACTCGAAAGAGCCGAGTTCGTTTCGGTTAAGGCTTCGGCCGAACTATCACCTGCATCAATGGAAATCGCGGGCGCGTCGTTGGTCCCAGTGATCGTGACAGTCATGTTCTCGGTATCGCTGAGTGGCAAACCATCGTCATCGGTAGCGCTGATCGTATAGGTCAACACGAGCGTTTCGCCAGTGGCTAAGAAATCGAACGCTTCGCTACCAGAATTGAAATTCCACGTTAATGTGTTAGTCGTCTGTGATCCATTCAGTATCGCCGTTGGAGTCACCGACAAGAAGCTTCGCAAAGTCGCATTGTTCAGGCCTGCTGGAACGCTGGATGCTCCGGTGCCAGAAACAACGACCGAGTCTACAGCGGCGGTGACATTGTCGGTCAAATCGAGATCCGTAACGGTGAACGTTCCGGTATCACTGAGCCCTGCATTGGTTTCAATCAGCGACGAAGTATCCGGTCCGCCGGTGATCACCGGAGCATCGGCCGTACCTGTGATGGTAATCGTCACCGTCTCGGTATCGCTCAGTGGCGAGCCATCATCATCGGTGGCGCTGACCGTGTAGGTCAACACAAGAGTTTCACCGGTTGCCAGGAAGTTGAACGCTTCGCTACCGGAATTGAAGTTCCAAGTTAACGTATTGGTCGTCTGCGTTCCGTTGAGAATAGCCGTCGGTGTAACGGACAAGAAGCTACGCAACGTCGCATTCATTAAGCCCGCAGGAACACTACCTGCTCCAGTCCCCGTAACAACAACAGAATCAACCGACGCGATGACGTTGTCCGTTAGATCGAGATCAGTCACCGTGAACGTACCAGTATCGCTAAGTCCAGCATTGGTCTCAGTCAACCACGCCGTATCCGGCCCGCCAGTAATCACCGGAGCATCAGCAGTACCAGTGATAGTAATCGTAACTGTTTCAGTATCGCTCAATGGAGAACCATCGTCGTCCGTCGCGCTAACCGTGTAGGTCAGCACCAACGTTTCACCAGTCGCAAGGAAGTTAAACGCTTCACTACCAGAGTTGAAGTTCCAAGTCAGCGTATTGGTCGTCTGTGAACCGTTTAGTATCGCCGTCGGAGTTACCGATAAGAAGCTTCGTAGTGTCGCATTCGTCAGACCTGCAGGAACGCTGCTTGCTCCGGTGCCAGTAACAACAACTGAATCGACCGCCGCGGTAACGTTGTCGGATAAATCAAGATCGGTAACCGTGAACGATCCTGTCTCATTTAGTCCTGCGTTGGTTTCAGTCAACGACGAAGTATCCGGTCCACCAGTAATCACTGGCGCATCGGCTGTACCGGTGATCGTAACGGTAACCGTCTCGGTATCACTTAACGGCGAACCGTCATCGTCGGTGGCGTTGACCGTGTAGGTCAGTACTAGCGTTTCGCCGGTGGCCAGGAAGTTGAAGGCTTCGCTGCCGGAGTTAAAATTCCAAGTCAGCGTGTTGGTGGTTTGGGAACCATTGAGTATCGCTGTCGGCGTGACTGACAAGAAACTTCGCAGTGTCGCATTCGTCAAGACCGCAGGAACGCTGCTTGCCCCTGTACCGCTAACCACGACCGAATCTACTGCGGCTGTTACGTTGTCGGTTAAGTCCAGATCGGTAACGGTGAATGTACCGGTATCACTAATGCCAGCATTGGTCTCTGTCAACGACGAAGTGTCGGGACCACCGGTGATCACCGGAGCATCGGCGGTACCAGTAATCGTAATGGTAACCGTCTCGGTATCGCTCAGCGGGGAACCATCATCATCGGTTGCGCTAACCGTGTAGGTCAGTACGAGCGTTTCGCCGGTGGCCAGGAAGTTGAAGGCTTCGCTGCCGGAATTGAAATTCCAGGTTAACGCGTTCGTAGTCTGCGATCCATTCAGTATCGCCGTTGGAGTCACCGACAAGAAGCTTCGCAACGCAGCGTTGGTCAGGCCTGCTGGAACGCTGCTTGATCCGGTGCCTGTAACCACCACGGAGTTAACCGCGGCGGTGACATTGTCGGTGAGATCCAGATCGGTAACGGTGAACGTCCCCGAATCGCTTAGCCCAGCGTTGCTCTCAGTAAGAGACGAAGTATCCGGTCCCCCGGTGATCACTGGCGCATCGGCGGTACCAGTAATCGTAATGGTAACCGTCTCGGTATCGCTCAATGGAGAACCATCATCGTCCGTCGCGCTAACCGTGTAGGTCAGTACTAGCGTTTCACCGGTCGCCAGGA